>Ga0116125_1000309_pt1 | contig 23137 bp, 19 predicted proteins | sample June2015DPH_16_1_2_FD_89729 | JGI IMG/M metagenome (GOLD analysis project Ga0116125, IMG submission 89729) | Peatland microbial communities from SPRUCE experiment site at the Marcell Experimental Forest, Minnesota, USA - June2015DPH_16_10 | ecosystem: Environmental > Terrestrial > Soil >...
TCCAAGTGCTGCGGCGGATACGCCGCAAAACGCTTGTCGAACGATCGCCCCATGGCTTTTAGCGCTTTTGCGCGCCCGCGCGGATCCGCATACAAATCTTCGATGGCTTGAAAAACCGCGCCGTTGTCCGTCTGCTGCGCCAGCGCGACCGCCGCGCCGCCTTTTTCTTCAACCGACGTCCCCGCATCCGCCAACACATCCAGCAGCGCTCGCCGGATCTCCCGTTCGTTGCTGATCTCGCCCAGCGTCTCCCAACATTCGCCACGAACGTGCAGATCCGGATCGCTCTTGGCAATCTTCAGTAGCCGCGCGCCGATCTTCTCCGTGAATCCCGGAGCGCGATAGTATGCCGCGACTTCCGCTCTCAACTCCGCTGGACCAGCCTCGAGCATCGCTATCCTCGCGTCGTCGTCCACCATCTCAAGCGGCGGCGAATCTTCCTTCGGATAAAGCGCCCAGATGTCGAACGGCTCTTCTTGCTCTTCCACCTCCGGATCTCCCGATGCCAGATCCTTGATGTACGACTTGATTCTGAACGCGCCGGTATCGTCGGCCGTTAAACGTGCCAGCGCTGCCTCAAGCGCGGGAATCGCCGCAGGATCGCTATACATATCCAGAAGCAAGGGTGCCTCCGGATCGCCATTAGCCAAACGTTGAGTGAGCGCTTCAAGAATACGCGGATCGTGTACGCGCAATTGCGAAAGCAGGAACGGTACGTCTCCTGCATCTTCGCCGGCCTCTTCAATCTCCTTCAACAGCCCCAGCAGCGGATCCACGGATGCCGCGCCGAACAGCACCAGCGTCTCCACCAAATCGTCCTGAATGTCGAGCGGATCGCGCCGAGCCAGATCAACCAGAAAAGGGACCGCCGCGGGTGTACGTAGGTGATGGAAGATATCCACCAACACTTCATCAAGCTCTACCGTGTCGTCTTCGTGATCTTCAGCCGCGAAGCGGACCAGGGCAGGAATACTGACCCCGGGACGATCCACCACGGCGTGCAGGAAGCGATGGTCCACGCCGATATATCCGGCCGCCGCAGCTTCCAGCAACTTCTCCGGTGGAACGTCCGCCAGCCGCTCCGGGTCAAAAATTAGATCCTTCATGGTACCGAGAGAGCGTTACCGAGCCGCGACCGTAAGGGAGTCGGTGCAGTTCTAGACTACTCGGCGGCGTCCTTCACCACGTGCACCGTAATCTCAGCCGGAACTTCCCGATGCAGCCGCAGCGTCACCTTGAATTCGCCCAGCGTCTTGATGGGCTCATCCAGCACCACCTTGCGCCGGTCGATGCTGTAACCCTGCTGCTCCAGTGAATCCGCGATATCTTTCGCCGTCACCGATCCGAACAGTTGATCGTTCTCGCCGGCTTTCTGCTTAATGGTGATGCTGACGCCCGCCATCATCTTGCCCAGCTCGCTGGCATCGGAAACCAGTTTGGCTTCCTTCCGCAGATGACCTTGCCGCTCCTGCTCAACGATCTTCTTGTTCGATTCCGTGGCCGCCACCGCCAGCCGTTTGGGCAGCAGGAAATTGCGCGCGTAGCCCGGCGCCACTTTCACCAACTGGCCGCGCGTACCGAGTTTTTCGACGTCTTCTCTGAGTATGACTTCCATGATGATCTATCCTTTTTTAAATAGCGCAAAGGGTGCGGCGCGTACCGCCAGAGCCTATCAAAGCCTCGCGCCGCACTCCGTTTTGCGCGCTTTACTAAATGGGCGCGGCGAACGGAATCAGCGCGATGTTGCGCGCCTGCTTGATCGCCTCCGCCAACCGGCGCTGGTGCGGAGTGCACACACCGGAAATTCGCCGCGGCACAATCTTTCCGCGCTCGGAAATAAACGACATCAGCATCCGCACGTCTTTGTAATTGATATCGTCGATCTTCTCCACGCAGAAACGGCACACCTTCTTGCGCCGGAAATATTGCTTCTTGGTAGCCATCGCCTTGTCGCCGCCGGTGGGGCGCTGCGACGCGCTCATGGGACGTCCGCCTCTTGATTCGGCCATGATAGTCTCCTATTCTTTCTCCACCGGAGTGGGAGCTCCAGGCATCGGCGCGCCCGGCCGCGCGACCGGTTCTGCCGCGCCCGCCATGGCGTGTTCCATGGATGGAGCCGCCGGCGCTGCCACCGGAGTCGCCGGCTTTCGCGCCGCGCGCTTATCCCGCGATTTCTTGCGCTTCGCGATTTTCTTCAGCTTCTCATCGATGCGCACGGTGATAAATTTCATCACCTGATCCTGCACCCTGAGCTGCCGTTCCAGTTCCTTCACCGTTTCGGGTTTTGCCGTGAACTGCAGCAGCACGTAAAAACCTTCCGTGCGTTTCTGCACGCGATAAGCCAGCTTGCGGACGCCCCATTTGTCCACTTTGTCCACGTTGCCGCCTTGCCCGGCGATTAGCGTGGTCAACCGCTCAATCAATTGATCGGTTTCTTCCTCCGGCAAATCGGGCCGGACGATAAACAACTCTTCGTAGATCCTCATTCTTCCTCGTTTAAGCCTGGGGCGCGACGATTAAATTTCGCCATGGACTTTTCGACGCCTTCAGCAATTATGGATTCCACTGCCTGCGATGCATAATCCAGCAGCTCGTCCAATTCCTCTCTCTGCGCCCGGTTTAACTTCCCAAGCACAATTCGGGCGCCATCTTTTTCGCGACGGCCCCCGTGAATCCCCAGGCGAACCCGGGGAAACTCGTTTGTTCCACTGGTGCGGATCACCGAATCCACCCCGCGATGCCCGGCGGCTGAACCGCCCGGCCGGATCCGCAATGACAGCCAGGGTAGATCCAGCTCGTCGTAGATCAAAATCAGATCCCGCGGCGGAATCTCATGCTTCACCAACAGCCCGTTCACCGACTCGCCGCTGATGTTCATGAACGTTTGCGGCTTCGCAAGCATCACCCGCTTCCCCGCCACCGTCCCATGCCCCACCAACGCCCGCGCTTCCTTGCGCCCTACCTTAATCCCATTCCTAACCGCCAACCGGTCCACCACCAAAAATCCCAAGTTATGCGGCGTCTCTTCGTAATCTTCACCCGGATTCCCGAGCCCAACCACCAGCTTTTCAAACTCGGACATCTAAAAATTCCTGGCTCACCCCCACTGCCCGGGCAACCGAACCAGAAACCAGAAACCAGAAACCAGAAACCCGGCTTCTCTCACTTCTTCTTCCCCTTCTCCTTCTCCCCGCCCTTTTCCGCCTTCTCCGGCTCGGCGCCTTCCTCTTCCTTCTTGCCCTTCTTGATCACTTCGGGTTCCGCGGGAGCAGCTACCTCGGCGCCGGCTTCAGCCGTCGGAGCCACAACCTCTTCGGCCTTCATGGTTACCACGTGCGCAAGCACCTGCTCAGGCGCGCTCAATAGCTTCATCGAGCCGGTCAACGGAATATCGCTCGCTCGCAGATTCTGCCCGATCATCAACTCCGTTACGTCCACCGTGAACGATTCCGGAATCTCGTCCGGAAGACACTCAATCTCCACCTCGCGCGTGATAGCTTCGAGCAACCCACCCTGCAGCTTCACACCCTTGGCCTCGCCCGTCATGTGTACCCGCACCTTCACGTGGATGCGCTTGCTGAGATCAATGCGCTTCAAATCCACATGCAGCAAAGTTTCCTTCACCGGATCGCGCTGCCAATCCACGATCATCACCGGAACCTGCGCGCCCTGCACAGCCAGATTGAAGATAGTGTTGTGCCCGGTGTTGCTGTACAGAATCTTGTTGACCTCTTTCGGGCTAACAGCAACGGCGACGGCGGGTTCGTTCGCGCCGTACAATACCGCTGGGGCAAATCCCTTCACGCGCAGACGGCGGGCTTCATTCTTGCCACGCGATTCGCGCGGCTCGGCGGCAACTGTGATATCTTTCCTCATCTTTTCCTCACTCCGCAGGCGCTGGCCTGCGTCATTCTCTTAAATAAATAGGGTGCTTACGGAACCGTCCTCATGGATTGACTGAATCGCGCGCGCCAGCAACGGCGCCACGTTCAGCGTCTTGATGCGGGAGCAGCGCTTGGCGTCCTCCCGGAGCGGAATGGAATTAGTGACCACCACTTCCTGAAGCTTCGATCCCTCTATACGTTCCACAGCCGGTCCCGAAAGCACGGCATGGGTGGCGCAAGCTGTTACGCTCAACGCACCCTGCTTCAATATTGCTTCCACGCCCTTGGTTAGCGTGCCGCCGGTATCAATCAAATCGTCCACAATCAAACAATGCCGCCCCTCCACCTCGCCGATAATATTCATCACTTCCGCGACGTTCACATCGGTCCGGCGTTTATCGATAATCGCCAGCGGGGCATTCATATGCTTGGCGAAAGCGCGCGCGCGCTCCACGCCACCGGCATCTGGCGAAACTATAGTCATGTCCCTGCGTCCAATGGAGTCGAAGTACTCGAGCATCACCGGCGCGGCAAACAGGTGATCCACCGGAACATCGAAGAATCCCTGAATCTGAGCCGCGTGCAGGTCCAAAGTAAGCACACGATCCGCACCGGCCCTCTGAATCAGGTTGGCTATCAACCGGGCGGAAATGGGCATCCGCGGCTTGTCTTTCCGATCCTGCCGCGCATACCCATAATAGGGTAACACTGCCGTGATGCGCTCTGCAGAGGCCCGCTTCAGCGCGTCGATCATCAACAGCAGTTCGATAATGTGGCGATCCACCGGAGTGCAGGTGGGCTGCACCACAAACACATCGGCGCCGCGCACGTTTTCGAGAATCTGCAGCCGGATTTCGCCATCCGAAAATGGTTCCACCGAGGCCGCTCCCAGCGTGCATCCCAGCGACGCGCAAATCTTCGCGGCCAGCGCCGGATTGGCGTTGCCAGTGAAGATCTTCATTTGATCGAATCTCATTCTGCGTACCGGTCTTGCGACTGCCACGGCCATAATTTGCTATCCAACCGGACCCCCAGCTGCCGCTGCCACATCGCGCGATACTGGCTGCGGCGGACCAACGAAACGGAATGCACCTGTTCAGGGGCGAACTTTTCCAGGAACCGCACCTGCGCCCGGTCTCGAAGCTCGCGGCTCCCGAAGACCCCAAAAATCGTGGAGCCACTCCCCGTCATCAGCGCTGGCCGGGCCCCCAATTTCAGTAGCTGTCCCTTAATTAATTTTAGATGACTATGTTGACCGAAGACAACACTTTCGAAATCGTTTTCGTATCCTTCGGAGACCTTCCATGCCACTGCTTGGAATTCATTCACGGGACCTTCACCAGTCAATCCCCGGTTGAGAGCCCGGTACGCATCGGCCGTCGAAACATGGATACCGGGTGTTATCATAAGCGCGGGAAGGCTCCCCAGATCCGGCAGAGGATAAAGCTCCGTTCCGCGTCCCAGACCAACCGCGGTCCCTCCCAGAAGGAAAAACGGCACGTCGCTGCCGAGCGAAGCGGCCAGCTCCATCAATTTCTCCATTCCCAGCGGCTTTTTGAGCAATACCGGCAGCGCCAGCAGTACCGCAGCCGCGTTGCTGGAACCACCCCCCAAACCGCCGCCGAGCGGTATGCGTTTCTTCAAAACGAACCCAATCCGGGCCGCTTTCCCAGTCACCGCAAGCACGCTATCCGCCGCCTTTTCAATGATATTGTCAGAAATATTAATGTTTGACTTGATCTCGATTCGAGTCCGCCCAGGACGGTACTCAATCTCAATAGTGTCAGCTAGCGAAACAGTTTGGAAGATGGTGCGAAGCTCGTGAAACCCATCCGGACGCTTGTTCAGCACCCTCAAATCCAGATTGATCTTCGCCAGGGAGCAAACCCGGACACGGGCAGCCATTATTAATAATGTACAAGCGAGTGGACTTCGTAACCCGCCAGCTTCTCGCGTCCCTTCAGGAAGTCCAGCTCCAGGATGAACCCGAGGCCTGCTACCCTCCCCTCCAGCGTCTCCACCAACTTGGCGACCGCCGCGGCCGTTCCGCCAGTGGCCAGAACATCATCAATGATCAGCACATTCTGCCCAGGACTAATAGCATCCTTATGGATCTCGAGCACATCGGTCCCATACTCGAGCTGATATTCGATGCGCGCCCGCTCGGCCGGCAGCTTCTTCTGCTTGCGCACCGGAATGAATCCATAATCCAGCGCATAAGCCACCGCCGGAGCAATAATGAACCCCCGCGCCTCGATACCCAGGACCACATCAATGGGAGTAGATTCGTACTGATCCGCCAGCGAATCAATCACGGTCTTAAAGCCAGTCGCGTCCTTGAGCAGTGTAGTGATGTCGTAGAAGTTAATGCCAGGCTTCGGAAAATCAGGCACTTCGCGGATGAGCGCTTTGAGAGAGTCCATGCAGGGAATCAGTATTGTAGCACTGGTTCGGCGGATGTCCGATAATCTATGGTGATCCCTATCATCTTGAACGCTGGTACGGAGACTTAATCGTTACAGTATGTCCACGGCACTGTTCAAACTTTACGAGTCTCCTGGCTTCGTTCTCGGGGCGGACGGCCTGAAACAGAAGATTGAGGACGACGGCGCGATTACAACCGAAACCTTTTCCTGTCAGAAGATTTTTCCGATCAGGCAACCCGATAAGGCCCTCGCCTATTCTCTAACAGGGACAGTTCAGCTGGGAGGCGAGACCAGCGAGGGGGCGGGATTCGATTTTGCGGCGAGAACCCGTGACGCCGTCGAAGCGATGGCCAATAGAAACGCCAGTGACCTCAAAGCCTACGTGACTGAAGTATGTGCTTCGCTCGAAGGCCTATTGAACGAGGCCAAGAAAAACGGTCGAGTGGAAAGCTATCCAGCTGCTGAGGTGCAATGGGAGGGAGAGACCGGCGACACGATAGTTGAAATCCTGTTTGACGGTTATTACCGAGGGACGCCGTCGAGTGTACGCGCCAGATTCTTCCACGATAATCAGGTCTTTGCCCCGCCAGAGATAGTCGACGAGCCGAACGTTGAAGGCGGAATGCGCATAGACGGCTCCGCGAATATTGCGAACGGACTTTTCAAAACTGACGAACCCCTGTTCGATATTTACAGGAAGTCATGGACCAGCGACTCGCCGCTACTTTTGGCGATCCAGAAGGCGAAGAGTTATTTTCGCGCCTGTGCTGATCCCGAAGTACGCAAACTGGACGAACGAGCCTGCGCAAGGATCGGCGGCCGTACTCACATTGCCACAATAAGTCCGCAGCGGGGCTTTCAGTGGGTCGAAGGATTCGAACCGAAGGAATGAAGGCGCCGAGATGCGGCGTGCAGCACCCGTCCGATTCAGGAGCCTGCTATGGTTAAGGCCACCAGGCGAACGATTCGCCGCAACGGACTAATTTGGAGCGGGGGTGTTTTTCATGATGCTTAGCCTGCCCGGACCTCAGCCTAGCGTCCAACGGTTCGCTTTGTCAACTGTATCGTTACCACCTTAGAGCTTTGCTATTCCCATGCATGCTTCCTGCCGCTCGCGGCTTACACCCCTGAAAGGCACTGCATCTATGCCGCTCACCCAGGCCAGCCCAACCAGAATTCACCAGTGACAAAACCCACCCACCTCTATTCCCATCCCTGCCTTCAAATTGCGAGTTCTCGCCCCGCGCGCCAGCGATCGCGAGATTTATCCTAATCTCGAGAAGGTCGCCATGCAAAACCACACCACCACCCCGAACTCCCACCCCTCACGGCACCCTGCCGCGATATCGGCATCCCCATGACGCATCGTGAATTTTCGACCGCCCGCAGGCCCCAACATAGCTCGCAAGCCTCTAAGTAAAAGCAACTTAAAAAATCACACCTCCAAACACAAGAATCGACGGATGCGTCAAGAACACCGCGAAAAGGAACCCGTGGGTTCGATTTTAGAAAATGCACCTCGCGGCACGCGGCATCCGCTTCCGCTCCCACGCCAGAGTAGCCGAAAATAAGGAAATGAGTATCCTGCCACCGGATTTGCGCTACGCCCTTCGAACGCTGCGCAAGAATCCCGGATTCACCGCGACCGCTCTGGCCGCCCTCGCGCTTGGCATCGGCGCCACCACCGCCGTCTTTTCCGTCGTCAACACCGTCCTGCTCAAGCCCCTCACCTTCCCCGACCCGGACCGCATCGTTTCGTTTTTTCTCACCACTCCCAACGGCCCATCCTATGGAGGCTCAGCCACCCGCTTCAACGTCTGGCGTCAGCAGACGCAAGCGTTCCAGGATGTTTCGGCCTATGAATACGCGGGCGCCAATCTCAACCTCACGGGCGTTGCTTTTCCGGAACAGATCCACGGCATTCGAGTTTCCGCCGATTATTTCCGCCTGCTTGGCGCCCCCATCATCCAAGGCCGCGCGTTCACAGCCGAAGAAGATCGTCCCAATGCCGGCCACGCAGCGATTCTGAGCTATGGACTCTGGCAGCGCCATTTCGCGGGCGACCCCCATATGATCGGCAAAACCATTTCACTCAGCGGCGCGCCCTACGTCGTCGTAGGAATCGTAGGTCCCGGCTTCAATACTGAGCTCGACACTCCGCCCGAACTCTGGCTTCCTTTTCAAATCGATCCTGCCAGCACGGACCACGCCACATATTTCACCGTGATCGCGCGGCTCAAGCCCCGAGTGACGCTCGCCCAGGCGAAATCGCAGCTCCAACCCGCAGCCGATGAATTTCGCCGCAAATTTCCGAACTTCATGTCACCGCGCGACAGCTTCAGCATCCAACCCTACCCCGAGGCCATCGTCAGCGAAGTGCGCTCATCGCTCCTGGTGCTGGCCGGCGCGGTCAGCTTTGTGCTGCTCATCGCCTGCGCGAACGTCGCCAACCTTTTGCTGGTGCGCGCCACGGGACGCAAGCGCGAAATAGCACTGCGGGCAGCCGTGGGCGCAAGCCGCGCCCGCATCGTCCGTCAACTGCTCACCGAAAGTGTGGTGCTCTCCGCTCTCGGAGGCGCCTTAGGGCTCGCGCTCGGTCTCGCCGGCGTCCGCGCACTTGTCGCACTGAATCCCGGCGATATTCCGCGCATCGGAGAACATGGAACAGCCATCGCGCTGGACTGGCGCCTGCTTCTCTTCACGGTTCTCGTTTCACTCGTCACCGGCGTCCTGTTTGGCCTGATTCCAGCATTCGATGCTTCGCGCACCGATCTCAGCGTCACCCTCCAGGAAGCCGGCGGACGCTCCGGCACAGGATTCCGCCAGAACAAAACGCGCTCCCTGCTGGTGATCAGCGAAGTGGCTCTGGCGCTGGTTCTATTGGTGGGCGCAGCTTTGCTGATTCGAACTTTCGCAGCATTGCGCGCCGTAAATCCCGGCTTCGACGCGCATAACATCCTCACCATGCGTATGTCGCTCAGCGGATCGCGCTTCGCACAAACGGTCGCCGTGAATCAGCTCATCCAAAACGCAGTGCAGCGCATGGAGTCACAGCCCGCGGTCGCGAGTGCCGCCGCCAGCTATCTTTTACCGCTCGAAGGCGGATTCGGAGTGCCATTCAACATCGTTGGAAGAACTCCAGCGAGTGGACGCTACGACGGGCGCGGTTGGATGAGCGTGTCGCCGCACTATTTCGATGTCTTCAAGATCCCAGTAGTCCGCGGCCGCGCCTTCAACGATCGTGACGATGCCGCCGCAACGCGCGTCGCCATCGTAAATGAAGCTCTCGCGCGCGAGTTTTGGCCGAAAGCCGATCCCATCGGCGAGCGCGTTCTGGTCGGAAAAGGATATGGGCCCGAATTCGAAGAGCCGGAGCGCCAAATCGTCGGCATCGCCAGTGATGTACATGACTCCGGCCTGAATCGGAACCCCACGCCGATGGTCTATGTCCCGATGGCGCAGGTCACCGATGGGATAACGGCTCTCGCGAACCGCGCCTCGCGCATTGTTTGGATCGCCCGCACCCGAGTGGCGCCGAATTCGCTGCGTTCCGCGATCTCGAAAAACCTCGAACAAGCCTCCGGCGGCCTGCCCGTTTCGCATGTCCGCAGCATGGATGAAATAGTATCGGAATCCACGGCGCGCGCCGATTTCAACATGACGCTGCTCACATGTTTCGGCGCTGCGGCTCTCTTGTTAGCCGTAATTGGAATTTATGGGTTGATGGCCTATTCCGTGCGGCAGCGGACTCGCGAGATCGGTATTCGCCTGGCCTTGGGCGCCGAATCGCGCCAGGTGCGAAACATGGTTGTCGCGGAAGGCATGCGATTGGCCCTGATCGGAGTGACCCTCGGCATCGCCGCATCCTTCGGCCTAACTCGCCTGCTGGCCAGCTTCCTTTTTGGAGTACAGGCCCAGGATCCAGTTGTCTTCGTGACGGTGCCGCTTCTACTAAGCGCCGCAGCCCTCGCAGCCGTCTGGTTCCCCGCCCTCCGCGCCGCCGGAACGGATCCCGCGGAGGCCCTTCGTCAAAATTGAAAATAAATGAACGGATTTCCGCCGGTTGCTCCGAACAGCAGCAATACCAGCAGCCAACAGGTCCCGAGAAATGCACCGGCGAAACCGGGCAACGGCAATAAAACATAATTACCAGTGATCCTGTTGCAATGAACCCGCCGCGCAGCCATAATTCCGATAGCGTGGCCGCCGATCACCAGCGGCAGAACCATCACGAGCGGCGAATAGAACCATGCGATCCCTCCGGGCGCGAGGCCGGACATCTTGCGCAGCACCGTGCCGGCTACCGCGAAACTTTGCGCGCGAAACAGAACCCAGGTCAAGCAAATGAACAAATATGTCGTCACCCAGCAGCTCACGCGAATCAACACGGATTGGCTCGGTGTTTGTCGCCGTCGCGCGATCCACAAATGGTTCACCGCAATCCCCAACCCATGCACGGCGCCCCAACATACGAACGTCCAGCTTGCGCCGTGCCACAAACCGCCGAGCAATGCCGTGATTCCCGCGTTCCGGTATCTGTGCCACCGGCTCTTGCGCAAGCCGGGCAGCGAAAAGTAAAGATAGTCGCGCAGCCATTTTGTGAGCGTGATATGCCATCTGCGCCAGAACTGGATCGGCGACATGGCGAGATAAGGCATGTTGAAATTCTCCGGCAAATCGATGCCGATGATCTTCGACATTCCGATCGCCATATCGGAATAGCCGGAAAAGTCGCAATAGATCTCAAGCGAATACGCAATCACCGCGCTCCAGACTGTAAGCGGAGAGTAGGCGGCGGCATCCGCGAAGATCGCGTTGACGAAGGGAGCCATTTGGTCGGCGATCACCAGCTTTTTGGTGAGTCCCAACAGAATCATCTGAGAACCAACCACGGCGTGCGGCCAAGTGGGCTCGAGCGAACGTACCATCTGCGGCAGAAATGCGGATGCGCGGACAATCGGACCGGCCAACAAATCGGGAAAGTAACTCACATACGTTGCGAACAGAACCGGGCTCCGGCAGGCTTCGATGTCGCCGCGATATATATCGATGACGTAGCTAATCGCCTTGAAGGTGAAAAACGATATGCCGATTGGTACCAGCACGGCAGCACTTCCGAAGAAGAAGTTCGCGTACTTGAAGTAGCCGAGCAACAGAAGATTCGAGGCTACGCCCGCAGCCAGCCAGCTTTTGCGAACGCGCGGATCGGAGCTTTCCTCAATGCGAATGCCGCAGAAGTAGTCGATCACGATCGGCGCAGCCAGAACCAAAAGGTAAACGTGCTTCCATGTAAAGTAAAAATACGCGCTAGCCGCCAGCAGGATCCAGTACCGGAGACGTCGCGAAGGAGCTAGGCGCAGGCTCAGCAGTACCACCAGAAAGAAAACGATGAAGGCTGGCGAGATAAACGGCATGCGAATCAGGGTGACACAGCCACGTACCGCCAAATTTCTTCGGCGATGATGCGGTGCCCCGTCGCATTGAAATGCCCTGCGCCCGGTGCAGTGTTGTGGAATCCACGGCTGAGAGACAAATGGTCGTAACGTTCGCGCCTCATGGCCTCGCGCGTCGAAATACAAGCCACGCCGTACTCGGCGCACAAGCTGAGCACTTCTTGCTCAAGCGGCTCCACGGTCTCGTAATCGGTACCGAAAAAACTGGGCGCATAAACAATGATGAGACGCGAGCCATAGGCTTTCTTCAGACCCAGGATCGTCACGCGAGGAACTCGATCAGGAGCTTCGGCCACCCCATCCTCGAACGCCGCGACATTCCACATCGTGCCGATCCTGCGCCAAAGTCCGAACGCGAGCGCGGAGCGGCCAATCTGCCGGCGCATCCGTTGAAACCGGCTGATGATTGGTGAGGGCCGCATATCGATCAAGCGAAAGGAATCGTCGGGGGCGAGTTCCATGCGCCAGTTCTGTGAGATGGTCAGCGCATGGACGCTGAAATAAGCGTTGATAACCACTGCGACCCAGGTTGGATTGCGCGATCGAAGCAGTAGTTCAGCCGATCCAAGATAAGTGGGGGCTTTGGCCGAAGACCATCCATATTGGCGGACATTCAGAGGCCGCCCGGCAGCGCGCGAGAGGCGCTCGATTACCGCACCCATGGTTTCTTCGTCGCGTACTGCCTGCGCGATGACGTGCGAATCGCCGACGATCAATCCTTCAGGTGCGCCGGCGAGCGGCGGATTGCCCGTAAGCCGGTTCCCGTAAGTGCCCAGTCCGTCAGGTTCGAAATGCGCGACGGAGAATCCTTCTTCGTAACTACGAATGGTGCGTACCGGGCCTTCCGGTTGGTTCCAGCCGGCCACGAATGGGCGCAGCCCCAGTTCAAACAGCGCACAGGCAGCCAGCACACCCGCCGCGCAACGAACCAGGGTCGACGTAGACATGCAGATTGAACTGCACTATTGTACGTTCATTCGTGCCGCAGCGCGACCATGGGATCCACGCGCAGCGCTCGCAGCGCGGGTCCGGCAGTTGCAGCCACGGCTACTGCTCCGAGTAGAGCAATCACGGAGACGAACGTCAGCGGATCAGTGGGGCTGAGTCCGGGAACCAGAAACATCGCGAGCGGCTGCGTCGCGATCATGGCGATTCCGAGGCCGATCGTGATTCCAACTGTGACCAGCAGGAAGCTATCGCGGAAGACCATCCACAGAACAGTGCGCGGCGAAGCGCCCAGCGCCATGCGCAATCCGATCTCGCGAATCCGTCGGCTGATGGTAAATGCCAGCACGCCATAGAGCCCGATGGCCGCCAGCACCAGGCCGAGCGCGCCCATGCTTCCGAGAATCGCTGCTCCGGCGCGGCTCGGCAGCAGCGCCAGCACCAAGGCATCACGCATTGGCTTGGTTTCAATCGCCGCCGATTGATCCAGGCTGCCGAGAGTTCGATTGATCGCTTTGACCAGGCCCGGCGAAAACTCGGGCGCACGAATCATAAAGTTGAGGCTTTCGGCTCCGGGCCCTTGCGCGAAAGGCGTGTACATGGCGAGAGCATCTTCCTCGCCGAGCGTGAAGTATTTGCTGTTCTTTGCCACTCCAACAATGCGTACGGATTCACCTTGAGGATATTGAATGGTGTGCCCGACCGGACTGGTTTTGTCGAACAGCAAGCGGGCGAAATTCTCGTTCAGGATCGCGACGGCCGGGGATTCGGCGCGGTCGCCCACATTGAATCCGCGGCCATCCAGAATCGGGATCGCCATTGCTCGAAAGTAATCGGGTCCTACGTTGTTGCTCTTGTATTGCACATGAACCGGTTTGACGCCGTCAATGCGTACCTCGGTCCCGTCAGTCTGCTGGTCGTTCAGCGGGACCACGTGTGCAACGCTGGCAGCTTCCACGCCGGGAAGCTCGCGCAATTCGTCCAACGCCGAATTTACCAGAGCCAGAGTCTTTTCGTTGGTTGGATATTTTGCGGGAACCAGACGCATGTGCGCCCACACTGTGTGGTCCACGTCGAAACCGGGATTCATGGAAGTGGAACGAGACAGATTTTCGAGAAAGAGAAGCCCAGCCGCCAGCAACAGCGTGGAGATGGCGAGCTGCCCGGCCACCAGGGCGTTCCGCATATTCCAGAGCCGCCGGCTGCTCTGGAGTTCTTGACGCTTCAAAGCCGCATTGAGGTCCGCCCGCGTGGCTTTGAGAGCCGGGAACAATCCACAAAATAGTGCGCTGGCCACTGCTACAGCAGCCGAGTAGGCGAGCAAGCGCCAGTCCGGTGCAATATGCAGTTGGAACGGCATCGGCAGCGGAAGTTGAACTCGACTGATGAGACTGGTCAGCCAGAAATTCAGCAGGAGCCCGCTCAGTGTTCCAAGAACGGCTAGCAACAGGCTTTCGGCCAACAATTGCCGGACCAGGCGGCCGCGTCCGGCGCCAATTGCAAGGCGGATGCCGAGTTCCTGGCGGCGGCTGGAAGCGCGCGCCAGTAGCAGGCTGGCTACATTGGCGCAGGCAATCAGCAGCACCAGGCCAACTACTACCATTAGCACTCCAAAGAATGCTGTGAAGGGAATCATGTTTAGCGATTTCAATCGATCCAGGCCCGCTACGGCGTCCACTCGAATATCTTCGGTCCAATGAAAATCGCGATTGGGGAAATTCCGGTCCAACTCCTGGCCAATTACTTTCAGGCGCGCAAACGCGGCCGACCGATTCATGCCTTCCGGAAGCCGCGCGACGAAGGCTACAAACGCTTTGTCATCGTGCACCGGCAAATATAGGGCTGGTGCAAATCCGAATCCGATCAGCGTGCGATGGTCGCGCGGTAGGACGCCGATCACGGTATGAGGCTGTCCATCCAGGATCATGGTTCGGCCCACTACCGTGGGATCTCCGGCCAATTGGCTCTGCCAGAAATTGTAGTTGAGCACAGCGACGTTACGGTCTCCGGGTTGAATCGGACGGCCCATGGCCACGGGAACACCCACTACTTCGAAATAGTTGTCGGTGACCCAGTACACTCCGAGCTGCGATGTATCTTCGCCGTGCCGCCAGTTCACTTGGTGCTCTTCGAAGCTGCCGGCCAATCCATCGAAAGTATGGGTGTCGCGTACGAATCGATAGATCGGCATTTGGGAGTGGCTGTTGCCGGCTAATTGAATGGAAGCGAGCCTTTCCGGTTGGCGCGCGGACGGCACGCTAAACAGGAACTCCATGGTCAGGCTGAAAATGGTGGTGTTGGCGCCGATGCCAAGAGCTAGCGAGAAGATGGCCGCTAGGGCGAAACCGGGCGATCGGCGGAGCGCACGGAATGCATAGCGTAAATCGGAACTCAGATCTTCCAGCCACTTAATCTGCCACGCGACACGCGAGTCTTCGCGCATTCCAGACTGTGGGCCGAATTCGCGCCGCGCCTGGGCAATGGCTTGGCCGGGCGCGAGGCCCTGCTGCTGCAGTTCATCGGCGCGGGATTCGATGTGGAATTGAACTTCTTGGTCCAGGACTTCTTCCAGATTATTTCTGCGTCCTAAATAGAGTAGCCGTCGCGCGAATTCTTTTAGCGAGTTCATAGTCACACGGTTTTCATCACCAGTTGAATGGCCTGAATGAGCTTGTCAAACTCCTTGGTTTCGGATTCAAGCTGCTTCCGACCGAGCGGCGTCAGTCGGTAGAAACGGGCCTTCCGGTTGTTTTCCGAGATGCCCCATTCGGCGGCCAGCCAGCCTTTCACCAGCATCCGGTTGAGCGCTGGATACAGTGAACCGTCCTCGATTTGTAGAGTCTCGGCCGAATGTTCCTTGATGCGGCGCGCGATGGCATAGCCGTGCAGCGGTCCGCGGGCAAGTGTCCGGAGCACCAGGAGGTAAAGCGTACCTGGCAGGAGTTCTGGTGAGTTGAATGTCGGCATTCCCTGGTCCAATCTATATATAGTCTGGACCAGGGAAGAAGTCAAGTGTTATTACTTGATCTTGCGAGACCCAGCCGCCGGACTCTGTGATACTTGCCGGAACGTCCGGCTAATCACTTCCGATCGGGGATCCGTGTTCTATTTGTGCAAACTGGCGGCTACGGATGAGAGGTTTCCGAAGTATCCACGACTACCGGTTGTGGAGTGCGAAGGGTATCAGGAGAAGACCCAGGATGACGAGCAATCCGTTGGCTAGCGGTCCCAGTACTTTCCCTCATTTGAAGTGAGTTCAAAACCCTAGCCGCCGTGATATACTGGGCAACCCGTTCGCTGGAACGGCCTCTAATGCCTATAAGAGTGATGCGCCTCGCTGTGATGGTTTTGCTGGTGCTGTTCACCGCCAGCGCTCAGAATGGACCGCTGGTATCCATCGGTCCACGCATTCGGCCAGAACCGGTCGCAAACTATGGGGCCTACCCGCGAGCGGATCTGCGCGTGGATGTTCCGCTGATTCTGATTCCGGTTCACGTGACCACTCCGCTCGGCACTTCCGTAACGGATCTGCGCCAGGAAAATTTCCGGGTTTTTGAAGACGGAGTAGAACAGCCCGTTACGAACTTCGCCAAGGAAGACGCCCCCGTCTCCATTGGCATGGTCTTCGATTCAAGTGGCAGTATGCATACCAAGATTCACAAGTCGGCCGAAGCTGCCTCCGTGTTTTTCAAGCTGGCCAATCCGGAGGACGAGTTCTTCCTGGTGGAGTTTAACGACCGCCCTAAGTTGTCGGTCCCATTTACTCGGGACTCCGACGAGATCTACAATCGCATCGCCCACGTCAGGGCGGTTGGCCGTACGTCCCTGTTGGATGCGATTCATCTGGCCCTGGCTCAGATGAAGCATGCGCACAATTTACGGAAAGCCATCATCATTTTTTCCGATGGCGGCGACAACCGCAGCCGCTATACCGAGCGGGAAGTCAAACAGGCCATGCTCGAGAGTGATGTGCAGGTGTATGCCATGGGCATCTTCGACGCAAGCGACCCCCGCAAACTCACTCGCGAAGAGCTGGACGGACCGCGCCTTCTCACTGAGCTGGCTGAGGAAACCGGCGGCAAGCACTTCCCGGTGGACCGGCTGGACGAATTGCCCAAGGTCTGCGACCGCATCGGCACCGAGCTTCGTAATCAGTATCTGCTGGGTTATCTGTCTGCGAACGGCGCTCGGGATGGGCGATACCGCAAGATCAAAGTGGTGCTGGCGGATACCGCGAGCCGGCCGCAGTTGAAGCCTTTCTATCGCCAGGGATACTACGCCCCATTGCAGTAAAAGGAGTTCGCTGTTTCGTACTGGTACCTGATTCTCACCAAGAGCTTGATCTTAGTTAACTCAATGTGTCACTATACCTTATCCAAACAGCGTGGTTTTGGCGGTAACAATTCACTTAACCAAGGAGACGTAAACTGATGAAGCTTCTAGGAATGGCACTGATGTTCGTGGCAGTTGCAAGCTTTGCCAACGCAACCATTGCGGTACCGGAAATCGATCCGGGATCCGCGGGAAGCGCTCTGGCACTGTTCTCTGGTGCGTTGCTAGTGATTCGCGCTAGCCGCAAGAAGTAGTAGGGTCGAACCATTTAGGGTCAACCATGGGAGACACCGAGCTAACACCCGGTGTCTCTATTTTGAATGAGCCGCTTGCTACGGGCTCGGTCGCGGATTCAAGTAATACTCGCCGATTTCCTCACACCACATTTTCTTCGCTCGGATTAACTCATCGATTAATTCTGTTTGCTTTGCTTTTCGCCGTGGAATGGAGCCCGATTACTCACTGGGTTCACAAGGGGCGCGGAGCCGGCGGGCTGCTCGAAATTGCTATCGCCTTTGCCTCTCTCATGCTGGCGCTCGGCTACTTCCGGTCGAAAGATACGTTCCAGCGGATTTCAAACGAAGTCAGAAAGACGCCCATCCGGTGGAGCTTGCTGGCTCTCCACTTGGTTGCGCTCGGAGCGTTTCTCGGTCTTTCCACCATCTCAAGCGGTAACAGCGCTTTCGGCTACGCGATCACGGCGCTGTGGTACGTCACCGGTGCGGTGGCAATCGTATTGGCTGGCTCGGCTTTGGTGCCGCCGGCGCTCGCACTCGATTTCGTCCGGAGTACCGGTTATGCGTGGGTTTATGCCTTGGGTGCCGCAATAATCGCAGGGCGTGCGGTGGTCACTTCCACCTTGTGGAACGGAGCTGTCTGGAATCCGGCCATCAATCTTTCCTGGAAACCTGCTACCGACCTCACGTTCAACCTGGTGAAGGGCCTGCTGCATCTGTTCCTTTCCCAAGTGGTAGCGGACCGCGCCACCATGACCATTGGCAGCCCAAAGTTCAGTGTGATCATCCTGCCGTGGTGCGCGGGTTTCGAGGGCACGGCGTTGATGCTGGTGTTCAGCGTTGCCTGGCTCGGGTACTTCCGGCGCGAATTCCGTTTTCCGCATGCCCTGCTGCTGGTGCCTGCGGGGATGGTGGTGATCTGGTTGTCGAACGCGGTGCGAATCACCGCTCTGATTCTGATTGGCGTGGCTGGGGCGCCTCAAGTCGCGGCAGGGGGATTTCACTCGCAGGCGGGCTGGATTGCGTTTAACTGCGTTGCGCTGGGCTTTGCGGTTCTCACGCGCCACATGCCGTGGTTTTCGTCAACGTGGTCTTCATCGAATAGGTCCGCACTCCAGGCCCCGGCGGAACCGAAGACCGTTCACAACCCTACCGCCGCGTACGTGATGCCGTTCCTCGCCATCCTGGCAGCCGCGATGATTTCACGCGCGGCGTCGGGAGGTTTCGAATGGCTCTACCCGCTACGTTTCTTCGCGGCCGCGGCGGTGCTGTGGTTCTTCCGGTCAAACTACCGGGAACTAGACTGGCGATTCGGCGGATTTTCCGTAGTGGCCGGCTGTGCCGTGTTTGGACTCTGGTTGGGATTGGATTTCATGGGAGGTGCTCACGGGTCCAGCACGCTCGCGTCAGGCCTCGCCTCGTTACCTTCCGCAGCGCGAATAACATGGCTAGTGTTCCGAACCGTTGCCGCAGTGATCACGGTCCCTATCGCCGAAGAACTGGCGTTCCGAGGGTTCCTGATTCGTCGAATGAGTTCGGCCGAATTCGAGTCCCTGAACCCGCGACATTTCACTTACATCGCTGTTCTGGTTTCATCAGTGGCCTTCGGATTGCTGCATGGAGATCGGTGGCTGGCTGGGACACTGGCCGGACTCATCTATGCGGTAGCGTTTCTGAGGCGCGGCCGCATCGGGGATGCTGTTGTGGCTCATGCCACCACCAATGCCTTGTTGGCCGTTTGCGTGCTGTTAGGCGGTAAGTGGGATTTGTGGTAAGGCCAAGTGGATTCCCTAGGCCGGTAATGGAGTAGGGTATCTTTGTTGGCCGACTACATACCGCTTTTGCCTTCCGAAATCTCTGCCTAAATCGACAATTCTAAGATATCTATTTTATTATCATTGGATTACGCGTGTTTACGCGATGGCCTATGATCTTAGTACTGTCGTACTTATTCTGGCTTGACGAAACCGATTACAAAAGTAATAGTAATACTGGTACCTGAAGGAGGTTGCCTATTAAATGAAGAGAACGCTTTTCATGACTATATTCGTCTTCGGTGTCTGCAGCTCCATTCAAGCAGGCACCTGCCCGTTGTCAACGCCGCTAGCCACTTACGATGCGCCGGGCTTTACCTGCAATATCGGCGGATTGAATTTCGGCGATTTCTCGTACACTCCCACTGGCGTCAACGCGCCGACTGACTCAGAAGTCACCGTCAAAACCCAGACGGGGCTCGAGAGCGGGCTCATCTTCGACGGTGGGTGGGCGGCGACGTCGGGCGACGAGCAAGACTCGTTGATCCAATATACGGTTACCTGCGATGGATGCTCCATCACGGACCTGGTCCTGAAAATGGCCGGAGACTTTGCCGCAGGGAACAGTTTTATCAACGTCGCGGAAACCGAGGATAACCAGCTGGTTCCCGGCCTTGGGTTGGAAGACGTCGGCGGAGGGAATGTTATCAATAGCGCCTCGGAGACGTTTGGCCCGGAGACCACACTGCAGCTATCCAAAGATATTCATATCGACGGAGGAACATCCGGAGACAGTGCCGGCGTCAGCTCTGTAAGCAACTTGTTTTCCACTACCACTCAAACCACAATGACGCCAGAGCCGACCCTGCTGTTATTTGGCATGGGCGCGCTGTGCCTGGTTCCCGTGGCGCGGAAGATCAGGAGGGCCTAGCCAGAGACACATTGATAACGATCTAGGACAGCGATTTAGCAGAGCGATCTATCAGTGGGGAGCCGGATCTGATCCCGGCCATGTCGCACATCGGCTGGCTCCCTTTTCACCGTGATTCGAGCGGCGCAGATTTTCCGTTCCAGGCAGAACACCTTGCGCCTCTCGAAAAACTAGCCAATTAGCACAAGACGATACCGGAGGAAAAATATGAAGCGATTAGTGTGCGCGTATTTATGCATTGCCTTATTGGCCGGGTTGGCGGGCTGCGGCGTTACCAAAGAGAGCTATTTGGCGAAGGGAAACGCGTTCTTCGATGCGGGCAAATATGACGATGCATCCCTGAATTACCGCAAGGCGATCCAGAAGGACACAAACTTCGGGGAAGCGTACTATCGTCTGGGCCTGACAGCGATCAAGTTGGAAAAGGGACTGCTGGCCTACAACGCGTTACTTCGCGCGGTTCAATTGCTGCCCGGCAACCAGGACGCCAAGGACCGTTACGCGGACGTTTGCCTGAGCTTGTATTTAGCCGATTCCAGCCATCCACAAAGCCTCTACACACAGATCGCGAACTTTTCCGACGAACTTCTTTCAAAGAATGGCAATTCTTATGAAGGTCTGATCATCAAAGGGTATCTCGCCGCGACAGACCGCAAGCTCACCGAGGCGATCGATTTCTTCCACAAGGCCTTGCGGATAAATCAGTCCGACGCGGGCGTCGTGACGGAATTGGTTCACGTACTCATTCAGAACGGCCAGGCCAAAGAAGGTGAAGAGCTGGCGATGAACTTGATTAACCAGAAAAAACCTTCCTACGGCCGTATTTACGACCAGATGTACGCGTATTACCTCGAAGCCCGGCGAGTCTCCGACGCGGAAAATGTACTTCAGGCGAAAATGCGCAATAATCCGCGGGAAGCGGATTACATACTGCAATTGGCCCGGCATTACAGTGGCCTGCACCAGGACGCGCAAATGCAAGCCACGCTGCAGCGGCTGCTGGACAACGCCGCGACATTCCCCCAGGCTCGGCTGCAGGTGGGTGATTTCTATTTGGGACTTCGCGATTACGCCGAGGCCCTCCGTTATTACAAGGAGGGATTGCAAACGAATCCGGACGCCAAGGTGAAGGCTGCCTATCAAAAGAGGGCTGTGGTGGCGCTGTTGGGTGAGGGAAACCGGAGCGAGGCAGAACGCCTGGCAGCACAGGTGGTGAAAGAAAGCCCGAAGGATTTTGAGGCGCTGCATCTTCACGCAGGGATTCTGCTGGACAGCGGCAAACGCGAGAATGCGGATTTGGCCATCCATGAATTTCAGGCCCTGTTGTCCCAAAGGCGCGGCGACGCCTCGCTGCTTTTGCAACTGGGGCAGGCCTATCGATTAGAGGGAGACTTGGGCGCGGCGCGCGACCAGTTCGTGGAATCGATCAAGAAGCAGAAGGACCTGGTTGCGGCCCGCTACGAACTGGCGGAAACAAGTTTCATGGACCAGCTGCCGGACGAGGCTTTGCAGCAGGCCAATAAAATCCTGGAGATTCGGCCTAACGATCGCCGAGCGAAGCTGCTCAGAACCGGAGCTCTGATTGCAACCGGTGATGGGGCGACGGCGCGTGTGGAACTGGCGCTATTGACGAAACAATTTCCAAACGATGCGGAGCCACGGTTGCAAACGGGGCTTCTCGGGATCGCGGAAAGGAAATATGCGGAGGCTATCGACATTCTCGGTAAATATCGCGGGCAAGGCGACGCGCGTGTTTGTAACGGATTGGCAGTGGCGTTTTTGCACCTGAAGCAATACGGCAAGGCTCGTGAAGCATTAAATGAGGGACTGAAGAACCAGCCTGACTCGCCCATGCTGCTGGAGCGGCTGGCGGACACCGAGGCGCTGGCCGGGCGGCAGGATTTGGCGATTGAGTATCTTCAGAGACTGCTTTCCAAGGATCCGAAGTCGGTGACGCTGCGCAGGCGCCTGGCTGAGGTTTACGAACGCAAGGGCGACCACAACAATGAAATCGCCTCTTATCAACAGGCCTGTGAACTAGCTCCGAACGACCTCGCGGCGGGCTTGGGTTTGGCCGATGCTTTAGGCCGCGCCGGCCGCTCGAATGAGGCCTGGAGGGAATTCCAGCGCGTGGTGAAAGCGCATCCCGAGAACGCGCCGGCTTTAAACAACGCAGCCTTTTTCCTGGCCGATACGGGAGGCGATCTGGATGAGGCGTTGCGGCTTGCCCAGCTTGCCTTGTCCAAGGCTCCGGGCCAGCCGGGTTTTTCCGATACGGTGGGCTATATTTACCTGAAAAAGGGTCTTAACGAGAGCGCTGTTCAAACCTTCAGCAATCTGGCGCGAAAGTATCCTTATCCTATTTTTCGTTATCACCTTGGCTTGGCGCTGTATGAGAAGGGTGACAAGACGGCAGCGCGGAAAGAACTGCAGAGCGCTCTCTCTGGCCATCCCTCCGCGGAAGATACGGCGCGAATCCGGGAATTGTTGCAGAAAATCAGCTAAAGGCGGACAAAGGAACCCATGTTTCTCATACTTACATTAGGTGCTCTTTCAATTCTGCTGGCACTGGTGGTAACGCCCATCGTACGCGATGGCATCGGAAGATTCTTTCTGGATCATCCCGATGGCGGCCGCAAGGCGCATAAGACGCCGGTTCCGCGCGTAGGGGGAATTGCGATTGTAATGGCATATGTGGCGACCTTCGCGATAGCATTCTCTTTACCGTTCAGCTACACCTACGTCCTGCACAAAGCACTTCCAAATATTCTGGCGCTGTCGCTGGTGGGATCGGTGGTTTTCCTGACTGGCGTAGTGGACGATCTGGTGGGGCTGACCGCCTGGCAAAAGCTCACCGGTATCGGCGGGGCCAGCGTGCTGGCTTACATGGCAGGCATCCATGTGGATATTCAGATGCTGCATGGCTTGCCGGCGTGGCCCGGGGTGGGATTTGTGCTGACGGTGGTATGGCTGGTGGGCTGCGCCAACGCGTTCAATCTGATTGACGGCATGGATGGTCTCGCGTCAGGCGTGGGCCTGGTAGCGACGGTTACTATTCTGATTGCCGCGCTGACGCAGGGGAATCTGCCCTTAGCGCTGGCCACCATGCCACTGGCTGGATGCCTGCTCGGGTTCCTACGTTACAATTTCAACCGCGCATCGGTTTACCTCGGGGA
>Ga0116125_1000312_pt1 | contig 23039 bp, 26 predicted proteins | sample June2015DPH_16_1_2_FD_89729 | JGI IMG/M metagenome (GOLD analysis project Ga0116125, IMG submission 89729) | Peatland microbial communities from SPRUCE experiment site at the Marcell Experimental Forest, Minnesota, USA - June2015DPH_16_10 | ecosystem: Environmental > Terrestrial > Soil >...
GTGGCGCGCGCCGTCCACGACCGGTCCGCCCGGCGCTCGAAGCCGTTCGTCAGCGTGAACTGCGCCGCGATTCCGCAATCCCTGATCGCCTCGGACCTGTTCGGTCACGAGAAGGGCGCCTTCACGGGGGCGGCGCAGCGGCGGGCCGGTCGTTTCGAGCAGGCGCAGGGCGGGACCATCTTCCTCGACGAGGTCGGGGACCTTCCCGCGGAGACGCAGGTCGCGCTGCTGCGCGTCCTCCAGGAGCGAGAATTCGAGCGCGTCGGTGGGAGCCACGCGATCGCCGCCGATGTGCGCGTGATTGCCGCCACAAACCGGGACCTTTCCGCGGCTATCGCGGCGGGCGCGTTTCGTAGCGATCTCTTCTACAGACTGAATGTGTTTCCGATCGAGATGCCTCCCTTGCGCGATCGGAAGGAGGACATTCCTTTGCTCGTGGAATACTTCATGAATCGCGGTCGGGGGCCGGACAAGCAAGCGCGCCACGTCCACCCGCGGGCCGCGGAGCTGCTTCACGCCCATTCCTGGCCGGGCAACATCCGCGAGCTGCAGAACGTGGTGGAGCGCGCCCTCATTGTGTCGCCGGACGAGGAGCTGACGGTCGATGCGAGTTGGTTTTCTGGGCCCTCGACCGAGCCAACTCGCCATCCGGTCTCGGAACCGCCGGCCGTTCGCGAAACGGCAAAGCGCGAAGCTGCGCCGAGCGGGACAAGCGACGAAGCTTCTGGAACGATGGATCCGAGCTCGGAGGCTGCGGGCGCCGCGCTGGCCGACGGGTCGCTCGCGGACGTGGAACGGCAGACCATCCTTCGCACATTGGCGGCGGTCGGTGGGAACCGACGTCTCGCCGCAACCAAGCTGGGCATCGGGCTTCGCACTCTCTACGAGAAACTGAAGCGGTACGAGATCCACTGAGGCACGCGCGCGCTTCGCGAGAAAGCGACCCTCGTGGCAGGGGCGCGAGCGACCATCGAAGTGGCGAGGGCCGGACTGAGAAGAAAAGAGTCTTGTTCGCGCGGTGGGGAGGGCGAGCTAGTCACGGTCTACCGGGCTGCACGGCCACGGCCCAGGCCCCACTCTGCCAGCGAGCGGTGTTGAGGCAACGGATGGCGGGCGATTCACCGAACATGGGCGAGGCGCACCAAGCCGTACAGCACGGTTTGACCCTCCGCCTCGACCATCCACACCCTCGTCGAAGCACGAAGGCATGCGGAAACCGCACCCATGCGGAAAGCGCACAGCCGTGGCTCCAGAGGCCGTCCCTGCCTCCGCATAGCCCCGCGCAGAGTAGGCCGGTCAAGGTTACGCGCGTGGGGCACGGTCGATGCAGGCCGTCCGATCCACGGCCAAGCTAGTCGCGTCGTCGGCCCGGGCGGGCCATCTGTCTCAGCCGACGCGCGGCCAGAAAGGACATGCTCATGGAAAAGCAATTCGTCGTCGACCGCGACATCGCTTACCAGCGTCCAGATGGCAAGCTCGACGTCTACTCGGGACGCGACCCGTACGCCTCCCTTGTGCTCATCCACGGGGGCGGGTGGTTCCACGGGGACAAGGCGAAGGAGGAAGACCTGGCAACACGCCTGATGCAGGAGGGGTTTGTCGTCTTCGTCCCGAACTACAGCCTAACGCCCTCCGCGACGTTTCCGACGGCGCGTGACGATATTCTTGCGACGGTGGAGTGGGCACGCAGGGGCACGCAGCTCACGCTACGGGTCGCCGAGCAGCCGGTCGCGCGTGGCGCTCTGGGGGTCGTCGGCGCTCGGAAACCTCGCCGTCGAGGCATCACTGGTCTCGGGCCTGCCGGCCGTCGACTGGTCGGGTCCGCTGGACCTCCTCGGTTTTATCGAGGAGACGGACGCCATAGCCGAGGCGTCCGGCGCCCCAACGCAGGACTTCGCCCACATCTCGAGCGCCGCCATCAACCAGGGCGGCCGCAACGACCCCTTCCTTCGGTGGGTGATCCTCGAGCTCGTCGGCAAGGACCGCTCGCGGCTTCGAGAGGCGACGCCACTTTTCCGAGCGAGCGCGCGCAGCGGGCCCATGTACATGGCGAACTCGCTGGGCGAGTTCGTTCCTCCGGAGAGCGCGATCAAGATGCAACCGGCGCTCGCGGGTGTGGGTGTCGAGTCGATCGTGCAACTTCTGCCGGGAGGCGCCCACGCGAAAGGCTTCACCGAAGCGGCGATCGACGGATCCCTCGCATTCCTCCGACGCGCGTTGGCTTGAACTCAAGGGGACGAGCATGACCACCACGGACATCGACGCTACGGTCGCGGAGATCGAGGCACGCTACGAACACGCTTACTCGGCTGCAAACGCTTCGGAGCTCGCGCGGCTCTTCGCGGAGGACGCCATGGTTCAGACGGAGTGGGGGCCGGTGCTCGACGGCCGCGAGCGGATCGTGCAAGGCCTCGTTGCACTCTTCAGATCGCCCGGCGGTCCTGGCGCGCTGCGCAACGTCCCCGTCCTCTCCCGTCGTGCAGCCGCCAACGTCATCGTCTCTCACGGAATCGCCAGCCGTACGCCCACAGGGGGAACGGAAGAGACCTTCTTGTACACGCGCGTCTATGTACAGCGCGACGGTACCTGGCTCCTGCTGGCGAACCAGATCGCACGCCCAAGCAATCACCCGAGACCTCTCGGGATCGGTCGCTGACCCTGGCCACGAATGGAGAAACGAGATGAGCGCCCTTGCCATAGCCCTGCTCGCCAGAGAGATCCTGTCAGACCGGTTTTGAGCTCTGCCCGTAGCGACGGATGACGGCCGAGATGTCGAGATCCGCATCCACGGCAGCCGCTTCGTCGATCCATTCACGGACGAGCGCTGTGATCGGGACGTGCGCGTCGACGCGGTGAAATGCGATCAGCGCGAGGTCGAGATCCTTGCGGAGGTCGCGTAGCGCGAACATCGTCGGTTGGTGCCGGTCCTCGAGGTAGCCGGCGCGCCGAATCGCAAGCGACGGCACGAATCGCGTAAGAAGGTCGAAGGTCACCGCGGGATCGAGCCCGGCGCGCTTTCCGGCGGTCTCGAGCTCCGCGGCGATGAGGACGAGCGCCCCCAGCATGCTGTTCGCGACGAGCTTGAGGCGTGCGCCGCTCCCGAAGGGCCCCACGTAGCGCAGGTCCCCGAGGTGCTCCAGAATCGGTCGGACGCGGTCAACGTCGGCGCGCTCGCCGCCCGCGATGATGAGCTCCGCGCCTTTGAGCACGTTGGGGGGGGCGCCGATGACCGGTGCGTCCACCAACGTCGAGCCGGTCTTCGCGACGAGCGGCGCAAGCTCCTCGAGCACATCGGGCCCCGCCGTGCTCATTTCGACGAAGGTCTGGCCGTGTGCGCCCGCGAGCGCGCCAGTTGGGCCACCGAACGTCGCGCGGAGCGCGTCGGCGCCCGTGAGGCTCGTGATGACCACGTCGACCCTCGCGACGGCGTCCGCAGGACTTTCCACGACTGCGCCGGCCTTGAGCTCCTCGGCGCGCGAGCGCGTCCGGTTCCAGACCACCAGCGGGACGCCCGTCTCCGCGAGCCGCCGCGCGATGGCCGAGCCCATGCGCCCCGTGCCCAAAACCGCAACGCGCGTGTTCATGCGGCCCCCTCGTCGGAGTGGCCGAGGCCGTAGATGCCGGCCGCATCGATCCAGTTCACGCCGCGGCAGACGGCGTGATGGATCGACGTCATCGAGCTCGCGTCGTCCTGAGAGGCCCAGCCGTGGGCCCATCCGCCGCCGCCGATCGCCCATGTGCCGAACCCCACCGTCGGGATCTCGAGGTCAGTTGTCCCGACTCGTCCTTTGTTGAGTTCCATGGCTTCTCCTCCTTGGCATGTCCACGTGAGCAACGTCCATGCCCGAAGAGCGTTTGGCGGCAAGGCGCGGTCAGGGCGAGAGATTTGCGCGGTCAGGGCGAGAGATTGGATCGCCTGGTGCGGTTTCGGCCCGACCTCGCGCAAGAGCCGCAGTTTTTTTACGGAACCAGCAACCAACCCTTGAACGTCTCGTCGAACGCGCGATGCACTGCAACCGACGACGCCGTCAGATCCAGCTCGAGCGTCGGCGACACATGCGCCTCGAAGAGATGCCCCCCGTGCATCGTCCCGTCCGCAAACGCCACCCCCATATGAGCGTGTATCCCGGCGCCGTCACCCGCCGTCGGGGCTGCGTCGCCGATGATCGAGACGATCTCCATTTGCTGCTTGTAGGCGGTCTTCTGGTAGGCGTGCGTCAACGGATCGTAATACGCGAGCACCGCGTCGGTGCACGCACCCAGCCCGTGAAAACTGGCCGCCTGGATGTGGTTTTGGAGCACGAAGTCCGAGATGGCTGCGACGACTTCGGTCCCTGGCGCGAACACGAGCTGATAGTTCTGTGTCGCGCCCTGTTGCCCGACGAGTTTCGCGCGAACGCCCGCCGGAGTGACAGGCGCCTCGGCCGGAGGCGACTGCTGTCCCTCCGTTTGCAACGGCGCCGCGGACGTGATTGCAGGAGCCAGGCGTTGTGGCGACCCGCAGGCCGCCATGCCGCCAGCGAGCGCGATGTACCTCAGCCGGCTCGAACGTGGGGTCGCCGGGGCTTCCGACCTGTGCTGCCCGTTGCCTGATGGCGTTGTCATCGTGACCATGGCTCTCTTTCTTGTTCGTGGGATGATCTCAATGGCAGGCCGTCGATGGAAGACTGCGGTGTCTTTGGGAGCCAGTCTCGGCACGCCAGCGCTTGAGGTTGATGCGAAGGACGGGTGGGCTTCATGATCGGTGGCCCTTGGCGCCATTGTGCGTCCGGATCGGACGTGCTGCATCGACCGTACCGCGATGGGGTTTCAGCCTCCTGATCAGGGAAAATGGGCTGGGGCCAGCCCACGACCTATACCAAGGTGTAATCGACATGGGACTCGCGCCGCCTCTTAATACGATTGCGGATCATGGCGCCTTCTCTCATCGCCGTAGTCGATGACAACGCGAGCGTCCGCGAATCCATATCGAGCTTACTCCGATCGGTCGGACACGCCGTGAATGTGTTCGAGTCGGCGGAAGCGCTTGTCGCGTCTGCTACCCTCGAAGAGGCCGATTGCGCGATCACGGACGTGCGCATGCCGGGGATGAGCGGGCTGGAGTTGCAGCGCCGTCTTGCCAAGAGCCATCCGCGGTTGCCTGTGATCTTGATGACGGCGCATGCATCAGACGAGGAAGTGCGCGGGCGGGCTCTGAGAGACGGCGCTGTGGAATACCTGTCCAAGCCGATGGACGAAGAGACGCTGTTGAGGGCCATCGAGACGGTGCTCCGTGGAAATGAGAGGCGGCAACCAAGCAGGGCCGGAGTCAAGCCGTTTGACTTTGGCGTTTGAGCGGTCGCAGGCCGACGGCAGTCGCACGGTGCGGACACGAGTCCGAAGCGGGCTCAATAGCGACTAAAAAATGCAGTCCGCCATGGCTCGTACATGGTGCGGACACTGCGTCGAAACGGCGCTTCGCGGACCGTGCGGGAAGACCTGAATGGGCGGGGAAGATCGACTCATGCGCCTCAGACAAGCGCGTCCACGCGGGCCGGATCGAGACGCCTTTCCGGCGACCCGTCGATGATTCCGCCGCCGACGGCGAGATGCTGGTCTCGCTCAAGCCGCAGCACCATCCCACGGAGGACTACGTGCGGGCGCTGATCCCGCAGCGGCAGCGGGGCAAGTAGAAGCAACTCGACAATAGTCGATGAGCAGGCCACTACTTCGGCCATCGGTTCTGAGCCATATCGCAGCCGGTCTGTCACCATGCGAATTGGCGGGTTCAAGCGCGATTCGTGTGTCCCCAAGGGGACACGATTCGCGGACAAGACCAACGTGTCGACTGCCCGACTCCTCGCGGAACCCCCGAAGAACGCACCTTGAAAAGGTTGCCCCCGTCGCCTATCCCGTGATGATCTTTGCGGTGTGGCCGTTGCTCGCTCCATCGCCGCCTTCGTGACGCTCGCCCTGGGCGGAGGCGCTGTGCTCTTCGCCTGCGCGCCCGTACGGCGTCCCTCCGAGTTGCTCTATGCAGGCACGAGCTCCACCGCCGTGGCCACCCCGCCGTCACCGGCGGCGGCAGCCTTATTCGTTCACGTCCAGATCCTGGCCATCAACGACTTTCATGGGCACCTCCAGCCGCCGACTGGCAGCAACGGCGTCGTTATTGTCGCGCCCGCGGATCCCCTGGCGTCGTCCCGGGACGCGCGCCCCACGGACGCAGGTGTCTCACTGGTGCCGGCCGGAGGGGCCGCGTACCTGACGGCGCACATCGCCCGCCTCCGCGCGGAGAACCCGGCCACCGTCGTCATTTCGGCGGGAGATCTCACCGGCGCGAGCCCGCCGATTTCGAACCTCTTCTTGGACGAGCCTTCCGTCCTGGTGATGAACCGCCTGGGTCTGGATCTGGAGGCCGTGGGCAACCACGACTTCGATCGCGGTCTGCCCGAGCTGATGCGGCTCCAGAGGCCCGGCTGCTCGCTCGGCGACTGCGACTCCGGAAGCTTTGCCGGCGCGTCGTTCGGGTACCTCGCCGCAAACGTAATCGACGACTCGACCGGCCGCTCCGTGTTGCCGCCCTACGCCATCCGCGACCTCGGCGGGGCGCGCATCGCCTTCATCGGCGAGACGCTGGCGCAGACGCCGAGCGTCACCAGGGCGGCCGCGGTGACGGGCCTCTCGTTCGCCGACGAGGCAGCCACGGCGAACGCGCTTGTGCCGGAGCTGCAGAAGCAGGGGGTCTCAGCCATCGTGCTCGCCCTGCATCAGGGCGGAATGCAGTCCCGCGGTGGACCGTACGACGGATGCCAGGGCTTCGCGGGCGACATCGTTCCTATCTTGGACAAGCTGAGCCCCGCCATCGAGGTGGTCGTGAGCGGGCACACCCACCAGGCCTACGACTGCGTCCTGGCGGGTCGCATCGTCACCAGCGCCGGGAGCTACGGGCGCCTCCTCACCAAGATCGACCTCACCATCGACCCCTCGGCCCATCGCGTCGTTGAGAAGCACGCCCGGAACGTGCCTGTCACGCGCGACGTGCCGCCGGACGCCGAGGTCACACGGATCGTTCAGGCCTACGAGGACAAGGTGCAGCGCATCACCGGACGAGTCGTTGGCTACGTGAAAAAGACGGTCACTGGCAACTCGCGGGCAGCCAGGATCGCGTCCTGCGAGACGCCCCTGGGTGACCTTATCGCCGACGCCATGCGTGCGGCGACTGGTGCGGAGATCGCCTTCATGAACCCCGGGGGCATCCGCGCCGACTTCGTAGCGACGCACGAGGGACGTCCCGACTTCGCAGTCACCTACGGGGACGCGTTCGAGGTTCAACCTTTCGGTGACCCGCTGATCACGATGACGCTCCGCGGAGCGCAGATCCTCGCGCTGTTGGAAGGCCAGTTCGGCAGCAGCCAACAGCCTCGGATCCTCCAGGTGTCCGCGGGCTTCTCGTATCTCTACGCGTACGACCCCGCGCACGAGAGAGCCGTGGTGTCGGAGCTGCGCCTGAACGGTAGACCGATCGACCTGGCGAAGGCTTATCGGGTCACGGTGCCGGCGTTCCTAGCCGCCGGCGGGGACAGTTTTGCCGTTCTCAAGATCGGCGAGGACAGGAAGGACGGGCCGACCGACCTTGACGCCCTGGTATCGTACCTGGGGAAGGTGAGCTCCGCTGCTGCACCGCTGGATGCGCGCCCGGGACGGCGGATCGACGGCGACGCGTGCAAGTGATGATTCGGCCGTTGCTGGTCCAGCGACGATGGGACACACCCGATATGGGGTTCGCTGAGGTTGGTGTTGACCGTCGCGACGGGTCCTCTGTGCCCGGGTATGCAGGGCGATCGCGGAAAGCAACGTCGGCGGCTGGAACTGAAAGCCGAGGCTCTTGCGAAGGCCCGTGACCCGGATTACCGTCGATGACGATGCCTACCGATCGAAGGCAATTCCTGACGATCACCGCCGCGGGCGCGGGCGTAGCGCTCACGAGCTGCGGCGGTGCGCAGGCCGCCGGTAACCCGCGCGGTCCAGTCATGCCTACCGCTCACGGGCCCATTCCGAGGAGGGTGCTCGGCAAGACCGGAGCCCAGGTATCCATCCTGGGCCTCGGCGGCTGGCACCTCGGCGCTGTGCCCGACGAGAACGAAGCGACCGCCATCGTTCACGAGGCTATTGACGCCGGGATCAACTTCTTCGACGACGCCTGGGAGTACCACGATGGTCGGAGCGAGGAACTTCTCGGACGCGCGCTCGCGGGCGGCTGGCGCGACAAGGTGTTCCTCATGACCAAGGTCTGCACGCACGGCCGCAAAGCCGACGTTGCGATGGCTCAGCTCAAGCAGTCGCTGCGACGCCTGGGGACCGATCACCTCGACCTCTGGCAGATCCACAAGTGCATCCACTACGACGACCCGGACCTTCACTTCCAGCCGGATGGAGTCGTCGAGGCCCTCCAGAGGGCCAAGCAGCAAGGCAAGACACGGTTCGTCGGCTTCACGGGGCACAAGGATCCGGACATCCACCTGAAGATGCTGTCGCACGGGTTTCCTTTCGACACGGTGCAGATGCCGCTCAACGCGTTCGACGCAAGTTTCCACAGCTTCGAGCGCAACGTCGTGCCGGAGGCAGGCCGCCAGGGGCTTGGCGTCATCGGAATGAAGAGCCTCGGCGGCGCAGGCGACCCGGTCCGCCAGGGCGCTGTCCTCGTCGAGGAGGCGCTGCGCTACGCGATGAGCGTCTCGGGCGTGTCGGCGACGGTGAGCGGCGTCGATCACATGGACGTCTTGCGGCAGAACCTCGCCATTGCCCGAGGCTTCCAGCCGATGAGCGGAGAGGAGATGCAGGCGCTTCGCGAGCGCGTCCTTCCGCTCGCCGCCGACGGGCGACTCGAGCTTTACAAGATGACCAAGTCCTTCGACGCCAAGGTGGGACGCGAGCAGCACGGGTACCCGCCCCAGCAGGATCTGCCGCTGTGAATGTGCCCGCCATCCCGCGCCGCCCGCTCGGCAAGACGGGGCTCCAGGTCTCGGCGCTGGCCCAGGGCGGGCATCATCTGGGCGACGCCGTGGAGTTCCGGTTGGCTGACCAGATCGTCGGAGAGGGGATCGACGGCGGGATCAACTTCTTCGACAACTGCTGGGAGTACCACAACGGCCGCAGCGAGGAATGGCTGGGGCGCGCTCTGTCGACGGGCGGGCGGCGCGACAAGGTCATCCTGATGACCAAGGTATGCACCCACGGCCGCGACGGGACTCTTGCCATGAAGATGCTCGAGCAGTCGCTGCGCCGACTTCGTACGGACCACCTCGACGTCTGGCAGGTCCATGGCGTCGTCTTCGACAACGACCCGGAGCTCGCGTACCGCAAGGGCGGCGTCCTCGAGGCCCTCGATCTCGCCAAGCGCCAAGGCAAGACGCGTTTCGTCGGCTTCACCGGCCACAAGAGGCCCGCCGTGCACATGGAGATGATCGCGCGCGGCTACCCGTGGGACACCTGCCAGTTCCCGCTAAACCCCTATGAAGCCGATGACGGGCAAGGCGGGGCCCATCGCGCACGGCATTCTCTCTCCAGAGGAGATGCTCCGCTACGCGATGAGCCTCCCCGTCGCGACGACCATCTGCGGGATGGACAAGCTCGAAGCGCTTCGCGCCAACCTCAGAGTCGCGCAAGGGTTCCAGCCGATGAGCGCGGAGGAAATGCAGCGCATCCGCGAACGATCCGCGCCGACAGCGGCCGACGGCCGATTCGAGGTGTACAAGGTGTCGCTCGCCTTCGACAACCCGGCGGCGCGCGAGGCGCACGGCTTCCCCATCGACCCGGTCCAGATGGAGGTCAAGGAGGAGATCGAGCACGCGATGGGGACCGACGCCATGAAGTAGTCGCGCCACGGGCTACCCCTCACGCGGGTGAGTCAGGCCGCGCGGGACGTTCGCGTGCACCGACGATCGCTGGTGACGCCACTCAACCGAGCGCGCTCTTCACCGCGCCGTGCTGATGTGAGCCTCGACCATCCACAGCCACTTGTCGGCTCCGCGGGATATCTCGGTGAAGACGTCCGCGGTGTCGGCGTCGCCCAGGTCGGCGGTCTTGTTGATGGCCGCTCGCACGGCCTTGCAAAACGTCGACAGAGCGCTCGACAGGGCCTGGACGTGGTCGCGCGGGTCGGGTCCCCTGGCCGCGTATTCGGCGAGCGTGGTTCGCTTGGCGACGGAACGCGCGGTTCCGTCCGCGACTCCACCCAGCTGGACGGCACGCTCGGCGATCAGGTCGACGTACTCCTCGACGTCGTCGTTCACTTCGTCGAAGAGCTTGTAAAGGGCGATGAAAGTCGGTCCCTTGACGTTCCAGTGCGCTTGCTTGCACTGCGTCTGCAGGTCGATGGCGTCGGCGAGTCGGGCGTTGAGAAGATCGATGACTGTGGCCGATCGCGAAGTTCCCCGTGTTGCGCGACGAGGCCCGCGACCGGACCGTACGGCAACAAGGTCGCTCCGTTCGAATGCCGCTGGAACCACCTGACGGCCTACCTGGAACGCCTGAAGCTCCGCCCCTCGGTCGCGCGCGTCCTCGAGGAGGCAGAGCCCTACTTCCACATGTTCCCGGCTGATCGAGGCACCCGGGGCGCTTCGTACTCGAATGAGAGGCGTCGCCCAGCTTCGGAGCTGTCGTAGTCCGAGTCGCTCGACGGATTCGTCGAGACACGCGACGGCAAGATCGACTGGACCGCTCCCGACGACGAGTTGCATCGGTTTTTCAACGAGTACGCGCGCGACGTAGAGCGCGATGTTAGGGTGCCGGAGTGAGCGACCATGTCGCGGTGATGGTTGTTTTTTCCGCATTGCTCCACGCGATCTGGAATGCAATTGTCAAACGAGATCAGCAACCTCGCGCCGCGGGACTCGCCGTATTGGGGGTCGCGACTGTCCTCGCTGTCGCCTTTGCGGTTTTCTCGTCGCAGGTCGCGTTCCCGGAAACACGGGCCATCATGTGGGCGGTTGGAGCGGGCGCCTTCGAGGGCGGCTACTTCGCTGCGTTGGGGCTCGCTCTGGCACGTGGACCACTCGGGCCGGCCTACACCGTCGCGCGCGGCGGGGCCATGCTCGTGACCTGGCCCATCTCTGTCGCCTTCCTGGGCGAGAGCTTCCCATGGGCGGCGCGCGCCGGTGCGTTCCTCATCGCTCTGGGCCTCGCGCTTACCGCTCTGAACCCTCGGGAGAGAGCCACCGCCGCGGGATTGGGCTGGGCCGCGCTCGGCGCAGTCTGCATCGGCGGATATCACGTCTGCTACAAGCTCGCTCTCGAAGCCCGTGCCGAGCCTGCGGTACTCTTCGCGCTTGCTTTGGCGTGCGCGCTACCCATTAATGCCGTCTTTCTTGGGTCGAGGGCGTGGCGAGAGAGCTTGGCCGCGCTCCGAAGAAAACCTCTGACGATTGCTGCGGGTGGCGCAAGTTGCACGGCCTCGTTCCTCGTGTTTCTCAAAGCACTGTCGCTATCGGGGGCAGGCGCCGTCCTGACACTGCGGAACACATCGGTGCTCTTCGCGCAGGTGCTCGCGGTCTGGGCCGGCGAGCGAGTGAGCGGACGTGCGCTCAGCGGCGCGCTTCTCGTTGTAGGGGGTGCAGTGCTTCTCGCGCACTGATGGGTGACGTATGGATCTGCAGCAGCGCGTCGTCACTCTCGTCCCCGAGATTCAGAAAATGCCCCACGCGTGGCCTGGCCCACCCGACGCGGCGTCCGCGCGGGAGCCACGGCGTTGGCACGTGTGCCTCGAAGCACGCGCCCGTTGGATGGGAGGAATGCCTCCTGCGTGAGATCGTCGCCGCTGGCGTAGCGGTCCATGGCCGACTCCAGCAGCGAGCCGGCTTCCGGCGGCGGGGGGCGACCGCATAGGGCGTTGCCTTCGGGATCCATCCAGCCATGGGGGAGGTCGAGGCGACTCGAGCGCCACTTTCGCTGGCGCCAACCCACATCGTCAACCCCTGCCTGCTGGCTCCGCTCGGCACTTTCGCTCTACGAGAGCGGCCCCGACGCCTGGTTACGCCGAGCGGTTACCTCACGACGAGACCCGCTGACGCCGCCGGACTGCCCGCGAAGGTGGTCATCGTCCCAAGGGTACCGTCCGTGGTGATGGGCCAGCTGCTGATCGACTGACCGGCGCCGTTGCGCGTGTAAAGAAACGCGCCGTCCGGGCTGGCTGCGATGTCCGTGGGGCCTGTACCGGTCGTCGCCGCCACGCCGTTACCCACCGGGGTGATCGCCCCGGTGCCGGGGGTGATCGTATAGGCGGAGATCGTCGCGTTGTGGGCGTTGAGCGCATACGCCGTCGTGCTCACGATGGCCACCCAGCACGCGGCCACCTGACCGTCCGCGACGAACGCCGTGTCGGTGGTCACCACGCCAGTCGCCGAGATGGAGTAGGAGCTCGCTCCGGTGTTCGCCGTCGCCTGGCTGACGACGATCAGCCCGCTACCCGAGACCCCGAAGCCGTACGGGGCCATTGCTGTACCGGCAGACGTGAAGGTCCCCGCGGCCGCGACACCGGCGGTCACGACGAACGTATCGATGTTGTTCGCCCCCTTCTCGGTGACGACGAGCACGGCGCCGTTCTGGACGAACGAGATCTGCTCGGCCCCGGGCTGCGCGCTGCTCAACGGCTGCGTGGAGCTGGGAATCGGGATGAGACCGCCCGGGTCCACCGTGAAACCCGAGATGTTGGCTGCGACGGTCGCACTGCCGGCGTCCGTCGCACTGCCGGCGTTGAGGACATAGAGCGTCGTGCCCGACAGCGTTAGGCTGATCGGTGCCGTGCCGCCGGACGGGACGCTGGACAGCAGGTGGATGCTCCCGTCCGCGTCGAGCGCGAGCTCGGAGATCGAGCTGTCGCCGGAGTTCACGGCGAAGAAGTGGTTGCTCGTTGCGTCGAAGATGAGGGCCCCCTGGCTAGCGAGTCCATTGCCGGTGCCGGCGCCTCCGGTCGGGTACTCGCCGAACGCAGTGAGAGCTCCGGTCGTCGAGGAGCGCGTGTACTCGATGATCGCGTTCGAGACTGCGTCGTTGGACAGGATGTAGACGGCCGCCGGCGCGGAAGTCGCAGCCTCGGGCACGGCAGCAGCCGGGCCTTGCGCTCCGGCTTCGCCCTGCGGACCTGCAGGTCCTGCCGGTCCAGCAGACCCAGCTGGTCCCGTCGGACCCGTTGCACCGGGCGCGCCAGCTTCGCCGGCAGGGCCTGCAGGCCCGGCGCTGCCGCTGCTGCAGGCCGCAAGTAGGCCCATGAAACCAACCACGATCCGTATCGTCACACCGGTCCCGATCATCGCGCGCATGTTCATCCTCCTCGATGCAAGTGCACTGCTCGCTCCGGCGTCCACCTCGGACGCGCCGTGCGTTGCGGACCCTACGAAGCTCGCGCGGAGCGGTTACTCGGATTCGGCGCGGAACCGGAGAACTACTCGGAGAAGACGAACTACCGCCGCGGCGGACGCGGCCTTGACGGGCAGCCCCGCAGAATTCTACTAACCGACGCACTCCGATGCCGGCCGCCTACGTCAGAGTTCAATGGCCGCGGGCACGAAGTCGGCACGCTTGTCGCACAGCGTGCGGCCTTGACGATGGGCCCGTAATACACTGAGCACCCGTGCAGACCAGGGGAAGAAATCCGCGAGCCGAGCTACGAGCGTCGGCGCGAGGTTCCGGTCGAAGAGCAGCTTCACGCCGTGCGTCAGCGGTAGTTGCGACGCTCTCGGCGGTTGCCAACCGGGTGCCTCCAACAGTCAATGCGGCATGGGAATCGACTGCGTGGACTGAAGGACGGGGTCTCGTACGTCATCGCCGCAGACGAGGCGATGGACGCGAGGCCGCTCCTCGAGCTCCTTGGAAGAGAGCTTGGCATCCTGCGGCTCCTCGTCGAAGGCGCGGTAATGTGAACGGCTCGATCATGGCGGCCGGCGTGGTCGACGAGCTCAGCATCCTCCTTGCCCGGGCGGTCGATGGCGCCGTCGGCATCACCGGCGTCTTCGAGGTCCCGGATGCGCGCGGCCTCGCGGGTAAGGCGCGTCTCCGGCTCACGTCGAACGAGACGCTCGAACATGGCCTCATGCACCTCCGTTACGCCGTTGAGCCGACGTAGTCGCCTCGAGGACAGCGCAGCGCACGGTTCTGCCGTCCGTCGAAACACGGGCTGGCGCGTGTTCGATCCAGTAGGCTTGCCCCCTTCGAATCGAGGAACTCGACATGGCCAACAAGATGTGGTTCATCACCGGCACATCGCGCGGCTTCGGACGTGAATGGACAATCGCGGCCCTCGACCGTGGCGACGAAGTGGCCGCCACCGCGCGCGATACGCGCGCCCTCAAGGATTTGGTCTCCAAATACGGAGATCGCATCCTCCCCCTCGCCCTCGACGTGCAGGACCGTTCGGCGTGCTTCGCCGCGGTCGACCAGGCGCAGAAGCAGTTCGGCCGCTTGGACATCGTGGTCAACAACGCGGGCTACGGGCAGTTCGGGTTGATCGAAGAGCTCTCGGAGAAGGAGCTTCGCGATCAACTTGAGACGAACGTCTTCGGCGCCTTCTGGGTCACCCAGGCTGCGCTCCCCCATCTGCGGAAGCAGAAAAGCGGTCACATCCTCCAGGTCTCCTCGATCGGCGGGATCTCCGCCTTTGCGGGCATCGGTGCGTACCATGCATCCAAGTGGGCGCTCGAAGGGTTTACCCAGGCGCTCGCCCAGGAGGTTGCGGACTTCGGCATTCACGTCACCCTCATCGAGCCGGGCGGCTTCGACACTGACTGGGGTGGAGCATCGGCCAAACGCGCGAAGGAGATGCCCGAATACGCAGAGGTCCGCGAGCGGATCAAGGAGCAGCGCAAGGCGCGCATCGGCAAGCAGGGCGACCCCAAGGCCTCGGCGCGCGCGCTCTTGAAGGTCGTCGACGCGAAGGAGCCGCCGCTCCGCGTTTTCTTCGGCGCGGCGCCCCTCGGGATCGCGAAGGCCGACTACGCGAAGCGGTTGGAGGGGTGGGAGAAGTGGCAGCCGGTCGCGCTCGAGGCGCAGGGCGACTGAGACCGCCCCGGGTTCAGTCGGGCGGCGCCCCTCCAAACTACGCCGTGGAAGAGAGGCGCTACAGAAACGTGCCTCCGGATCTGATCACTCGATCGGAACGAAGAGACGAGTAGGTGGTCGGGGGGCGCCCGCTCTTCGCAACGCCGAAGCGAGATGTCGCGCACTGCGATCGAAGTCGGCGAACGTACAGCGCACGACCCCTCGGGCCTTCGAATAGCGCTGGGCGCTCGAGGGCCTGGTCCATCCTCTCACTTCGCTGCGTCCGCGAAGTAGCGCCCCTCGGCTACAGCCGGGCGTTGCATCGCAATCGCTGGAGCAGGGCAAGCGCCCTGAAACTCGCGGGACTGCCGAAGCGCCTGCGGCGGCCTGCGGCCGGTTCCGTCCCACCGTCATCATACGCTCCGGCGGAGCACGGCCTGGCCCATGATGCACGTTACCGGAGCGGCGCTGCGAACTCCGACCGCGACCGCGTCCAACGCCTCGGTCATCGCCGCGAGCTCACGGGAGTCGAATGCACGGATCGCGAACGGGTCCTGCGCCCAGGTCCGAAGGTTCATGGCGTGCAGTCGGGCCATCAAGCGAGCATCCAGGAGGAGGGGCGTGCGTTCGAAGCGCTCGAGGGCGAATGCCGACCCTGCGGCAAGCCCGGTCAACCGTGCGCCGACGTACGTGTCTTGCCCATAGTGCCGCTGCATTGCTTCAACGCGTCGGCAGTAGTCTGCGAAGACCGGATCGGGTGATTCGAGCGCACAGTTTTCTTCGAGGACCAGGCGGCCGCGCCGGCACATTGCGGTCGCGCAGGCCGCGAGCACCGACCTCGGATCGGCTATGTGATTGAGCAGATACCGAGCGTAGATGACGTCCGCGTCACCGACCGGATAGGGTGCGACGGTCGTGTCATGCACAGCAAAGTGAAGGCTTCCGAGGGGAGCGCAAGCTCGCGCACGCTCTATGAGCCGCTCGGACAGGTCAAGTCCCCATGTCGTGCCCGGTTCGAGCGTGCGCTGCAGCAGCTCAGTCGTGTGACCGGGGCCACAGCCCAAGTCGATCACCCCGCGCCCAGGCTCTCCGTAGGTCATGCAACCGAGTGCGATCGGCGAAACGTCGAGGCCGGTGTGGCCTAGCTTGATGTAGCGCATGGTGATCTCCTTCTCGTGGCCGTTGTTTAGGGTTTCGTACTTTGAGTGCGTACGCACTCATTCAATCAGGACAACTTCACGGCTTGCTCGTCAGGGCGCCCCACACCAACCGGAAGCCTAGCGCCTGGTAGTTGGCGGCCTGCTCGGGGTCCCGGTCGATGAGTTCCATCGTCATCTCGGCGAGGGCCTTTAGGGTTTGCCCTGCCATGTGCGTGGGCAGGGCTTGCACCCTACGCTGCTCGGTCGCCTCCTTGTACAGACGGTCCACCTCCGCAAAGAGAACCCCGCCTTCCGCGCGCGTCTCCCCAGCGATCACGTTGGACATCGAGACGAGCTTCAACGCCTTGCGTGGGGCTGGGTTTTCGACGCCCCACGACACGTACTTCGTGAAAACGTGTTCGAGGCGCTGCCGCACGCTTGCCTTACGCGGGAAGTTGGCAAGAACCGCGTCCGCTAGTTCGAGTCGGATCTCGCGGTACAGGGCGTTCACCAGCTCGTCCTTGGTCTTGAAGTAGGTGAACAAGGAGCCCTCGGAGACTCCCGCCGTCGAAGAGATCAACGAGGTCGAGGCTGCCAGGCCGTGCTCGGCGAACACTTTCGTGGCGGCTGCCAGAAGGGACTCTCGTCGGTCTTCGCTCTTCGGCCTCGCCATAGATGAGAATGTACTCACTCATCTAACCGGAGCAAAGAAAACCAACGGCCCCTGCACCGCCGCCCGTCAACTCCAGCTTAGGCGTCGTCCATGAATTACGGACCAGTAATCTCGCGCTCCCATATCGAGGAAAGGCCTATTGGCGCGCGCCCAATCCGTTCCATTATTTACGGACGGCGCCTTAGTCCGCCCCTGATCCCGTTGACTGGCTCACGGCGGCGAAACCAGTCGCTCGACCCAGGCCCGCCGCCAACCCGTTCGCGCAAGGGGATGGGACCAAGCGTCCGTACGCAAACGCACCGACCAGGGGGGCCACGCCCCCAAAGGTTGCTTTCTGTCATTTGTTGTCACTGATTCTGGCAGCGCCGATTTGAAAAGGGCTTCGGTTGCCCCGGGCGGTCAGAACACGAAAGTTCGCCACGTAGGGCGTACCGGACCGCTCGCCGACGCTGCCGTCGGCGGCGCCGCGTTGACGAGCGCGTTCAGGGCGTCGAGGCGATGCGCGCGGCCGTCGTGTCGCCAACGGCCAAGAGCTGGCCACGCTGGCCGTCAGGGCGTGGACGAGCGTGGCGCGGGGGGACGTTGGAGACCTTGATGAAAACGATTGCCCCGCCGATTGCCCGCTGGATGGGTTCCGGCGCAGGGATTCGAACCCCGATAAACGGATCCAAAATCCGCTGTCCTGCCATTAGACGACGCCGGAACAAGGCTGAGCGGAGTGACTTGGCCTCTTTCGACGGGGCAGCCTACGTAAATGCGCCGCAAACGCAACCGGGCGTCTTTGGCAGGAACTTTCGAGCACACGGGCGGTCCATCGCGCCGATGGCCCGACGCTCGGTGGAGTCCGCCGATGCGCGCGCGCGATGCATTGCCTGCGAAGGGCCCCATCGTGCAGGATGCGACCACGTGCCGTTTGCCGACGATGCCGAGGCACGACTCGTCGAGCGACTGGTGCAGCGCGACGAGCGTGCGTTCAATGCGCTCGTCAGGGCGCACGAAGCCCGCGTGTTCGGACTGCTGCTCCAGATGATCGGCAGCCGCGCCGAAGCGGAGGACCTAGCCCAGGAGGTATTCGTTCAGGTGTTCAAGGCCATCGGTGCGTTCCGAGGCGAGTCGAAGTTGTCGACGTGGATCTATCGAATTGCTGTCAACCTGAGCAAGAATCGGGGCAAGTACTTGCGGGTGCGTCATTCCGGGCAAGAAGACGATTTCGCGGCGATGGACGAGCGCGTGGACGTCGGCAATGCGAAGCGGGCTGCGGTTGGAAGCGTCGCGCGCCCCGACGACATGGCGGCGGGAAAGCAACTCGAGCGGATCGTTCAGCACGCGATCCTGCAACTCGAACCCACATTTCGGGAGTGCCTCGTGCTGCGCGACATCGAGGACTTGAGCTACGAGGAAATCGAAGCGATCACGGGCCTGCCGGAGGGCACTGTAAAGAGCCGCATTCACCGCGCACGAGGCCAACTCAGAGAGCTCGTGGAACGCGAACTCGGGGAAAAAATCGCATGACCGAGCCCGAAGGAGCCGATGGCTATGGCCGAGACGACGAAGCGGTGCGAAAGCTTCTGCGACGCGCGCTCCGCAAGCGTCGCTATTCGCCGGACCTGCTCGCCGGAATTCAACACCGCATTCGGCAGCGTTCGTGCGGCAAGTTTTTCTCAAACGGTTGGAGCGTCAGGCAAGGGGGCGTCGGTCACGTCTGGATTGGCTTGGCAACGCTGCTGCTCGTGGCTGTCGCGTACTGCGTGCTCGGCCCCATCGACCTGCGCTGAGGTGGCGGATCAAATTTAAGTGATTGACTTGACCGCGGCCGCGGCTCGTCGCTCCACGCGCCAGAACAGCGCACACCCGCCGATCTACGACGATGCCCTACCGCGGAAGATGACAAAGCAAATTCGGCTCGCAGCCTAATCGGAGGTTTAGATCCACCGTGCGAGGACGACGGTGATGTTGTCGGGGCCGCCATTTTCGTTGGCTCGCGCAATCAGCCGCGAGGCGGCGGTCTTCAGGTCGCTCGTGCCGCTCAGCGTGCCAAGCATTTCCGGATCGGCTACGGGCCCCGAGAGGCCGTCCGAGCACAGCAAATAGACGTCGCCGGCGCGCGGCTGCTCCAGGCGCGTGTCGACTTTGACGGTGTCCTTCATGCCCAGTGCACGAACGATCACGTTCTTGTGCGGGAAATTTGCGATCTCCTCGGCCGTCAGCCGCTTCATCTTGATGTAGTCATTGAGGAGCGAGTGATCCTCGGTGAGCTGCTCGAACTTGCCTTCTCGCATGCGGTACACGCGCGAGTCGCCGACATGCGCGAGATACACGCCATTCTCGACGGCGAATAGGGCCACGATCGTCGTTCCCATCCCCCGTTGACGAGGGTCGCGCTGGGCACTTTCGAAAATGCGCAAATTCGCGAGTTTAATCCCGGTGATCAGTCGGTTTTCTTCATAGCCTTTGGAGCGGTCCATCTTGTAGGGCCAGGTGCGCTCGGGATCGTTGGCGGTCAACGCGAAGAACTCGCGCATCGCGTCTACTGCCATTTTGCTCGCGATCTCGCCGGACGCGTGCCCTCCCATTCCGTCGGCCACAATGTAAAGACCGCTCTCCTCGACGATTGAAAAGACGTCCTCGTTATGAGTGCGTTTCATGCCGACGTTCGTTTCGCCAGCCACCTCGATGCGGAGCGATCCAGCCACGGCAGACGATCGTCGCAAGGACGCGTATAGGGTGTCTAGTATTAGTTGCGGTCTCTTGACGCGTTCGCCCGCAAAGCCGATTCGGCCGGGGCTTCGTCCGTCTAAAGAGCGGCTCGCAGCACGACGGGAAGGTCGTGAAACTGGCCGGCGCTGAAGACGAGAAGCTTGACTGCGTCACCCGGCGCGTGTTGCGAGATGGCCTCGGCGAGCGCTTCAGGCGTCGCGATCGGGCGTCCGTCGATGGCGACGATGACGTCCGACGAGGGCTTGAGCCCCGCTTGCTCCGCCGGTCCCGAGGGCGCAACGGCGACCACGCGGACCCCTCGCACCACGGTCGACGCTTCGCGCTCGACTCGAACACCGAGCCACGCCGCTTGGGAGGTGGAAGTCGCAGAGCTCGGCGAGCGTGGGGCGTGTGTCAAAAATGAGCGAATTGTTGAGACCGGAGCGCCGACAACAATGGGCTGACAAGCCACGGCTGCGGCGTTCGCGCCAAGGTTCCTCGTCGAAATGGCATCGCCCGATTCCGATTCGCTGCTTTTGCAGGCCCGAACGAGCACGGCAACGACGCCGCCCGAGGGGTCGAGCAGCGGCGCGCCCGCCAGAGGCGGTCCTTGGACGTTGACGGCGAGCATCTGGAGCAGCCGCTCGCTGCCTGGCGCATAGGCGCTCGTCCATCCTCTCAACGCGGCCGCGGCAGGCCCGAGGTGGACTCCATGAGCGGGAAGCATCGCCCGAATGTCGAGCCCAGCCGGATCGGACTCGCTCGCGCCGAGGCCTTCGGTCCCATGATTTGGCTCGGGCACGAGAAGTGCCAGATCCAGTGCCTTGTCGCTTCGGCCGATCTTCGTGTGAACAACCGTTCCGTCGGCGTAGCGAACGTCCGCTCCCTCGACGCCGCCCAATCCTGAGAGGGCGGTCAGAATTCGGCCGTCGCCAGCCAAGACGGTGCCGACGGCGACCGGAACGCCACTGCGGACGATGGTGACCACGCTGCGCCGGACGTGCTCATAGAGCTGCTGGGGCGACTGCGCTTGCCCCGAAGCGGGGCTACGGGCTGAGTCCGGACCGGTCGCCGCTGCCTCGTCCTCTGGCAAGGCCGGCAGCGACGGCGGAGGCTGAGCCGCCACGGGCGACGCGGCGCAGAACCAGGCAATGACAACCCCCGACGCAAGCAGCGATGGATTCACGGCGCTCATGATAGCGCGGCATCTTGCAAGTGCCGATCCGGCACCCACTCGGGGGGATGGGAGGGCCAACGGCAGCTCGCGAGCCGCGAAACGGGTCGCAACGAGCTTGACAGAAATGCCGTTCCGAGGTCTCAAAGAGCCCGCTCATGAGCGAAGCGGAGAAGACGGCGGCCGCGGCGACAGACGAAGAGCCCAGAACCCCCGCCTGGCTTCCGGCACTGGGCGCGGCGCTTTTCCTGGCCGTGGGCGTCGCGTGGGCATTGTGGCCCTCCTCGGCAAGGACCGCACCGGTCGAAGTGCCGTCCAATGCGCCCAAGGTCGTCGCCGTTGGGGGGTCCTCCGGGGCCGGCCCATCGATCTCCGTTCCGTTTCGGCCGACCGGACCTGCACCCGCCGGTGCGTCCGCAGGCCCGGCGCGACCCGGACCTCCGAGCCGCCCTTGACCGCTGCAGCAGCGAGCGAGCTAGGGTAGATCGCAGGCAGTCATGAAGGATCTCCGAGTCGGCGTCATCGGCGCGTCGGGCTATTCCGGCAGCGTTGCCGCGCGGCTCGTGGCGACGCATCCCCGCATGAGCGTTGCATTCGCGACGAGCGACAAGCTGGCCGGCGAGAGCGTCGCGCTGCACCTCGGGGTCCGCGCCGACGATTCGCTCCGCTTCGTCCCAAACGCCGCTGCTATCGAGCGCGCCAGCGAGAGCGATGCCGTGCTGCTCGCGACCGCGGCGGAGGTCTCGATGCAACTTCTGCCGGCTCTCGCAGCACGCGGCCTCCAGGTCATCGACCTATCGGGCGCATTCCGCCTCGCCCAGGGTGACTATCCACGCTGGTACGGCTTCGAGCACACCGCGCCGATGTGGCTTCCGCGGGCCCATTACGGCCTTCCGGAGCTCTTCGGTTCCCCGCCCGTCGGTGCCCCGGTGGCCAATCCGGGATGTTATCCGACCGCGGCACTGCTGGCGATCGGACCCCTGCTGCGCTCGGGCCTCGTCGAGGCAGCTGGGATCGTCGTCGACGCGAAGAGCGGCGTCACCGGGGCGGGGCGCCAGAGCGGCGATTCCTACTCGTTCGTCGAAGTCGACGAAGATCTGCGGGCCTACAAGGTGCTCTCGCACCAGCACACCCCCGAAATCACACGGGGTCTGTCACGGCTCGGCGAAGGCGTGAAAGTGACGTTCACGCCACACCTGACAGCGGTCAAGCGCGGGCTGCTGGCCACCTGTTACGCGCGACCACGCACCGGAGCCTCGGCCGGCCGAATCGTCGAGTGTTTGCGCGACACGTATGCTCGAAGCGCTTTCGTTCGCGCACTGCCTCCCGACCAAGTGATGCTCAAACGGGTGGTCGGTACCAACGCATGCCACGTGGGCGCGACGGCCGATGACGATGTGGTCGTGGCCATTGGAGCGATCGACAACCTCCTGAAGGGAGCCGCCGGCCAGGCGATCCAGAACCTCAACTTGATGAATGGATGGGACGAGGCGTCGGGCTTGGACGGCCTGCAGCGCGTCTCGCCGTGACGGAGGGCGAACGGTGAGAATTCCGCGCGGATTCGCGTACGCGGGCGTCAATTGCGGCATCAAGGCGGCCCGCAGGGATATGGCGCTCGTCTACAGCGAGGTACCCTGTTCGGCGGCCGGCTGCTTTACCGTGAGCGCCGCGCGTGCAGCGCCCGTGCGTGACGCCGCATCGCGCCTCCCGGCCTCGAACATTCATGCCATCGTGGCGAACAGCGGCAACGCCAATGCCCTCGTCGGACCCGCCGGTGAAGGCGACGCACGCGAAGTACGCGAGGCCGTCGCGCGGGCAGTCGGCGTAGGCTCCGAGACCGTCCTCAGCGCGTCGACGGGCCTCATCGGGGTACGGTTGCCGGTGCAAAAGCTGGTTGCCGCGGCGCCAAGTCTTGCGGCCGCAAGGGGACCGGCGATCGAGCTTGCCGCCCAGGCGATCCACACGACGGACACCCGCGTGAAGCTGGCGAGTCGTACGTTGAACGTTGGGGGCGTCGATGCAACGTTCGCGGCGTTCGCCAAGGGCAGCGGCATGATCGCCCCCGAACTCGCCACCGTGCTCGCGTTCATCACGACGGACCTAGCGGTCGAACCGGACGCGCTGCAGTCCGCGCTCGCAAGTGCGATGCGGACGAGCTTCGAGATGATCACGGTCGATGGGGACATGAGTACCAACGACGCCATCTTTGCCTTAGCGAATGGGCTCGCAGGCAATGTGCGCGTTCAGCGGGGAACGCCCGAACACGCGGCGCTCGCCGACACGATCGAGGGGCTCTGCATCGATTTGGCGCGCGAGATTGCCGAGGACGGCGATGGTGCCACCA
>Ga0116125_1000314_pt1 | contig 22994 bp, 18 predicted proteins | sample June2015DPH_16_1_2_FD_89729 | JGI IMG/M metagenome (GOLD analysis project Ga0116125, IMG submission 89729) | Peatland microbial communities from SPRUCE experiment site at the Marcell Experimental Forest, Minnesota, USA - June2015DPH_16_10 | ecosystem: Environmental > Terrestrial > Soil >...
CCCTCATCTTTGTTCCCTTCTTCCGAGAAATCCTCTTTCGTAGGGATCGCACGCCTTGCCGCGCAAGGCGAATCCATCCGCGAGGGGCACAACGTTGAGTACTTCACGTTGCCGGCGCGTTCGCTGCTGAATCGCTGCATCAGCAATCGCAGGCTGCCATTCACCTGGACCATCAATCCTTACCGCGGCTGCGAGTTCGCCTGCAAATATTGCTATGCCCGCTACACGCACGAATTTATGGAAATGCGTGATGGCATCGAGTTCGAGAAGAAAATCTACGTCAAGCAACAAGCCGCAGAGTTGCTGCGAAACGACCTGCGCCGAGTGAAGGCTGGAGAATTGATCGCTCTGGGCACGGCCACCGATCCTTATCAGCCTGCCGAGCGACGATACGAAGTGACGCGCGGAATTCTGCAGGAGTTCGCCCGCCATCGCGGCTTTGAGTTGGGCATTGTTACGAAATCCGATCTCATTCTGCGAGACTTGGACTTGTTGCGCGATGTCGCCCGGAGCAACGTTCTCTCGATTCACATTACCGTAACCACTTTGAACGTCGAGCTGGCCCGGATTCTTGAGCCGCGCGCTCCGCGTCCCGATCTGCGCATGGATGCGATCTGTGAACTTGCCGCGGCTGGACTCGATGTCGGGGTGAGTTGCTCGCCCGTGCTCCCCGGCATAACCGACGCCCCTGCCGATCTCGAAGCGCTGGTGAAAGCCGCGGCGGCCGCGGGCGCGCGCCATATCTTCGCCAATCCGCTCTTCTTAAAGCCGTGCTCTGCGGCCATTTTTCTTCCGTTCCTCGAAGAGCATTTTCCGCATCTGGCCGAGAACTACCGCCAGCGCTTTCAGGATCGCTCTTTTCTCCCGCCCTCTTACGGCAAGCGCATCTCGCAACTGATGTCGCGCCTGCGCCAGAAATACTGCATCCATCGCGCCGACCCGCGCGGAACGATGCCGGTGGACAAATGGCCCGTTCAGATGTTCGAACAGCAGCTCTCGCTGTTCTGAGAAATCGGGCGCGGGGGTGAAACGACGGCAGTGGGCTTGGGGAGATCCCTCGTCCCGCTGGTGAAAACGCGGGACTTCGGGACGACGGCTGTATCTACCGAAAATCACCGCTGTGCAGTTCTTCTATAATCACTGTCTTATGGCGACCGCTCCTCCTCCGGCCACCGCGCAAAATCCGCGCTTCAGTGTGCGCCTGAAACAATTCTGGAGGCGCGTAACGGAGGGCATGGAACTCACCCAGCTCTGGTCGCAATTCGAAAGCGAAGCACGCGCCAGCTACCGGCTATATTCGCGCGACGTTGCCGCCAAAACTCCCGACGGCCTTACGCAAAAGGGCCGTCACCTTCACATCGTCAAAGAATTTTTCTGGGCGGTGCTTGAAAAATTGTCGCCCGCGCGCCGCGTGCTACTGCTGGCGGCGCTGATTCTGCTTGTGTTCCCCAGCGGAGGCTTCAGCTATCGCGGCTCCGATCACGAAATGCATGTGCTCGAATTCGATTTCCACTTCTGGGGCGGCTTGCTGATGTTCCTGCTCCTGATGCTGGAGATCGCCGATCGCGTGGTGATGAAACGAGATCTGCAAATTGCCCGTGAGATTCAAACCTGGCTTTTGCCCGGCGCAGCCCCTCAGATTCCCGGCGTCTCCGTTGCCTACGCGACGCGCCCGGCCAACACCGTTGCCGGAGACTACTACGATGTCTTCCCGCGTCCCGGCAGAACGAATGAAGAGAATCGCGTAGTATTTGCAGTCGCTGATGTGGCCGGCAAAAGCATCCCCGCGGCGATGCTGATGGCTACGTTTCAGGCCAGCCTCAAGACGCTATCAACCGCGCAAGTGGCCCTGCCCGAACTCGTCTCTAACATGAATAAGTACGCGTGTTCGAACAGCCAGGGCGGCTTGCGGTTCACCACCGCTTTTCTGGCGGAGTACGACACGGCAAACCGCATCTTCACCTATATCAATGCTGGGCATAACAATCCAATTCTGCGCCGCGCTAATGGCTTGATCGAGCGCCTCGATGTCGGCGGACTTCCTCTCGGCATTCAGCCAGAAGCGAGTTATCAATCGGCAAGCGTCACGCTCTCCCCGGGCGACTGGCTCATTATTTTCACTGACGGACTGGTGGAAGCGGAAAATGCGCGCCAGGAGGAATACGGAGAAACGCGCTTGCTCAACGCAATCGCCGCCGGCGCGGCAACCACGCCAGCCGACATGCTCAACCGCTTTATGGCGGAACTCGATTTATTCGTGGGCTCAACCCCGCAGCACGACGACGTTACCTGCCTGTTAGTCAAAGCAGAAAATAGTTAACCGCGCGGCTGCACAGCGCGTCTCATCCAATCCGCGTACATGCGATGAAATGCATGCACGCCTTTTTCCTGCTGGACGCTGAATCTTCCCCGCGAGTAACTGCGCGACCGCAGATTCTTCTGCACCCTCTCGCAGATCGCGACATCTTCGATCTGGATCTGATGGCTAAACTCAACTGAGGCTTTCGCCGCCGCGCTGCCAAGCTCGTTGTCGGGCAAGTACCACTCGAAGATGGCGAGCGAGCGCTCCGGGGCAACCGGCAGGACGATATTCAGCGAGATGTTGTCGGGATAACAATTCAGCATCCAGTTCGGAAAGATCCAGAAATAGTCTGTCGTCAGATCCTCACGCGCGTCCTGATAGCGGCGCGGCGCGGCGTCGCCCGGCTGCGCGCCGCGGATGGGACTGAATTGCCGCACGTGGCTTTCGTACGGCTCAACCACGTATGCGGTGTAATCCAGTTCTCGATTCAGCGCCGGATGCACGCTGGGCAGGTGGTAGCCCTCGAGATAATTGTCGACATACGTTTTCCAGTTGCATGCCATGTCATAGGTTCGCCGCTCGAATAGCTTCATCCTGGCGAAGGGAAATTTCTCCGTTTGTTGCTGCAACTCAGACAAGCTCGCTCGCAGGGGCGCGGCCTCATGGTCGAGATTTACGAAGATGACGTTGAACCAATCTTCCACGCGCACCGAGGCCAGGGCAAAATCTTCCGTGCGAAATCCTTCCACGCCCTCGATCTCGGTCGCGCTGATCAGCGCACCGTTCAGATCGTAAGTCCATCCGTGATAGCCGCAGCGAAACAGCTTGCGGTTGCCGCAGCCCTCCGCGGGCGGCCCTGCGCGATGGCGGCAGACGTTGTAAAAAGCGCGCAAGTTCTCGTCGGCACCGCGGACAATCAGTAGCGGCTCGCCCACCAATTCAGTGGTGAAGTAATCGCCCGGCTTCGAGACCTGGTTGCCGTGCCCCACCACTTGCCAGCTTCGCAGGAAGATTTTCTTTTTTTCCTCTTCGAAGATTGAGGGATCTGTATAGAGATGGGCAGGCAGCGTCCACGCCCGGGCTAAATCAGCATCGATTTCGAACGACTCAAAAGGATTAGCCATATCGCAAGCAATCGTATTGTAAGCTGGAGATCGCGAATGCATCGTGCCCCAGCCTAAAGTAAAAACAGAAGTTGTTTCTTCCACTCGCAGCGAATTGTTCCCTGTTGCGGGCCTTCTGGCGGCTACGCTCCTGACCTATGCCTCCACTTTTACCTTTGGCTGGGTCTACGACGATCCACCGCAGATTCCGCAAAATACGAACTTGCAATGGAGCCGTCTCGGATTCCTGCTCACGCATCAGCTCTGGGCTTCGACTGGAGTCGCTCAAAGCCGCTTCTATCGCCCCTTGCTTACGCTTTGGTTTCTCGTCAACAAATCGATCTTCGGCCTTAATCCGCATGGGTTCCACGTCACGACCGTGGTGGCGCACCTTGCCGCAACCACCTTGGCCTATTTCATCGCCAGGAGTTTATTGAAGGATGCAGGGGCAGCGCTGTTCGCCGCCGCCATCTTCGCGTTTCACCCGCTGCAGGTTGAATCGGCATCGTGGATTTCAGCCGTAAACGATCCGCTTGCCGCCGTTTTTTGCTTCGCGAGCTTTCTGATGTGCCGAAAAGCCAGAAAGCCGGAAAGCAATTCTGCTGCGTGCTGGATTTTTTCCGGCATTTTTTTTCTGCTCGCGCTGCTCACCAAGGAAGTCAGTGTTGTGTTGCCTGGCATCGTTCTGGTTGATCTGCTGTCGGATTCTCAAAGTGAATCGCGCGCATCTTCGTCGACACATTTCCCACTTGCGGCTTTCTCCGCTTTCGCTTTGTTGACAGTGCCATGGCTGGCCGTGCGCGGGGGCGTGCTGGGGGATGCCGCGGCTGTCTCCAACCCCATTGCGCACAGCACCATTTTGCTCAGTGCGCCCAAGATCTTTTTGTTCAACCTGTATCGGGTCGCCGTTCCCGTTGGCCTGAGCCCGCAATACGAAGTTCACCTGATCGACGATCCGAATGCGCAATTCTTCGTATATCTGCTGGTTCTTGCGGTTCTCGTCTCATTGGCCATCGCGCTGGCACGGCGCGATGCGCGGCTATGGGTAGCTTATGCGTGGCTGATTTTGGCGGTCCTTCCAACTCTCAACCTGGCATGGATGAATGAAGACGATTTCGTTCACGACCGTTACATGTACATGAGCATGCTCGGAGTGGCGCTGCTCGCGGGTTTTGCGTATGCCTGGATAAGGCAACGATGGCCCGAGCAGCAATTGATTCGGCCGCTGGCGGCTGCTCTGGTTTTGGTTCTAGCGTTTGCTAGCGCCATCCAATCGCAATATTGGGCCAACGACGTAATTTTGTTTGCGCGCGCTGTTAGCCGCGCGCCGGGAAACGAGTGGGCACAGTTGAATTACGGTTCCGCGTTGAGTTCACGGGAAAAATTCGGAGAAGCTGCCCCGCATTTCGTGCGTTCTTACGAACTGAAACCAAGCTGGCGGGCAGCGGATTTTGCCGGCTTCGCGTATCAGCGGTCCGGCGATCTGGCGCAAGGCGAGCAGTGGTACAGCGCCGCGCTGAAGTTCGATCCGAATCTGGCGACTGCGTGGTTTGGGCTCGGGCAAATCCGGCTGGCGCAACAATTGCCGGAGCAGGCGATTCCTTACTTGAAGAAGGCGCTGGAATTCGATCCCACAGCCGATGGATTTCATTATGAGATGGGTGCGGCGCTGGAAGCGGTTTCGCAGCCCTCCGCAGCAATCGAAGAGTACAAAGTCGAACTGCAGCTTCATCCTAACCAAAGTGGGGCGCAGAAAGCGCTCGATCGGCTGCAGCATGCCGATGTTTCCGCTAAGTAAGCCCTTCTATTCTGGCTTTATTCCGGCCGCTGCGAGTTCGTCTGCCGCCGACTGCCGGGCTTGATTCAGGTCGCTTGAAATCCGTTGCGCGACTTGCTCCGCCTGATCCGCTTCCGGCAAGCGCCCCGCCCGATGCAACACCTGCGCCAGCAGGAGATAGCCGACATCGGTAGGTTTGATCTTCAGGGCGCGGGCAATTTGCACCGTTGCGAATGTGACGTCCCCCTCGCGCTCCGCTAGCAAGCCGCTGCTGATTAAAGCGAAGGTGCTCTTAGGATTCTGCTGCAGCGCATAGCCGTAGCCCAGTTTAGCGTTCGGGATGTCACCCATTTGCGCGAACGCTGCGGCCATGTGGGCGTAGCCCTCCGCGCGCTCATTTGCATCTACCGCGACATCGAGAGATTGTTTGTATTGCCCGAGCGCTTCCTGCAGTCGACCATGAGTTTGCTCGAAGATACCAATCTGGATCATCGCCGGGGCGCCATATCCGTGCATCGCCTCGACAGTGTTGTATTCCGCAATTGCCTCTTCGACTCGACCTTCCTCCGCCAGCGTATACCCAAGGCCATCATGCGCCATCGTATTGCGCTCGGTCACACTGATCGTATGTCTCCACATGGTCTCGCCGTCATTCCAGTAGGAGACCTGATGGTGGGTGACCATTCCGAGAACTGCCAGGATCAAGACGCTGGGCGCAGCCAACCAGAGAGCAGGTATGTTTCGCCGCCGTGCGGCTTCGGCTACTCCCCAGACCACGGCTATGAATAAGCCGATAAAAGGCAGATAAGCATAGCGGTCCGCCATCGCTTGCATGCCGACTGCGACAATGCCGATTACCGGTACAAGAGTGCCGAGAAACCAGAACCAGCCCACCACAAGATAGCGATGACGGCGGAGATGCAAGACTAGGGCGGATACAGAGAGCAAAGCTCCCGCAGAAGCGGCAATTGCCCACGCCGGAATGGAGTGGCCGTGATACGGATACATCATTGCCAGCCGTGTCGGCCAAAACGCTTTGCCCAAATAACGGACGTAAGCCACCAGCGCATTTCCAATCCGTGCTCCTGTAAACCCGCTTCGCGCGGCATCGCTCGATCTTGCGGCAATTACCGTCATCATGGCGCTGCAGAGCGAAAGCAGGAGCAGCGGCAGCTTCTCCAGGAAGAGAAAAGAAAACGATCTTTGCGCTGGCGCGTCAGTCGAATGTGCCGAACGCGCTTGCCCATCCATTCTTTGCAACGGCCAATAATCCCAGAGCAACAATACGCAGGGCAGCGTGATGATCTCCGGCTTGGCCATCAATCCCAGGGCGAATAGCGCCGCGACAACCGCGTATCTTTTCACGCTGACCCGCCGCACGTACCATCCGTAAGCGTGCATGGCAAGCAAGAAGAAGGTCATGCTCAGAACGTTCTTTCGCTCAGCCGCCCACGCCACCGACTCTACATTCACGGGATGAAGTGCGAACAGCGCCGCTACCATCAGGCTCGGCCAGGTCAGTCCGGTGGCACCTTCCAATAGCAGAAACAACAAAACCGCGTTCGAAGCGTGCAACAGCAGATTTATATAATGATGGCCGACGGGGTTTAGCCCAAAGAGCTGGCAATCGAGAGCATGCGACAACCAGGTAAGCGGGTGCCAGTTGCCCGCATCGAAGGTTGTGAACGCGTATCGGAATGTGCTCCAGCTTACCCCCGCGCGCACGTGAGGGTTGTGCAAAATGTAAACTTCATCGTCCAGCGTGGTAAACCGGTTCCGGACGACAGAATTGTAAAAACCCAGAGTGACTAGCAGCAGCAAAAGGCACAGAACAACCCGGCGCTTTCTGGCGGCAATAAAAAAATGTGCCTCGGCGCGAGAAGGTATTGCGGGTTGCTCAGTCATTGTCGCCGGGCTGGAACTCATCCGATCCTCGCTTCTTCGACAGTGATTATACGCAGCAGTTTTTGTCACACCGCCAGACTTCCGGCCTCCACGGTTACCTTAGTGACATGGTAACCATTCCACTCGCAAGAAAAACCGAGAACCGCGTTCTAAGTTACAGATTCGGGCGCGGTGACGCGAATTGTCAGAATCATCGCCGCATTTTGCCATAGGTGGGCGGAAGAACGGCTTACAATGGAGACGGAAGTTTCGATCTGCCATGAAAATAAAGCGCTTGTGAAAGCCTGCCCGGAACAAAAGTAACTAGGCTCTTTGGCCCCGCGAGTGCGAATATGTAGCCCGACTGCGTCATTCGTGACCAGAAAATGAATTCAATGAAAGTCAAAAACGAGGGGAAAATCGAGATGCGGAAACAGAAGGGTTTTTCACTAATCGAGCTGCTGATCGTGGTGGCCATCATCCTGATCATCGCGGCTATTGCTATTCCTAACCTGATGCGCGCCCGTATGGCAGCCAACGATTCGTCTGCGGCCGCTTCCGAGCGCTCCATCGTCACCGCTGAGGTTGGTTATTACTCGGCTTATCCGACAATTGGCTACACGGCACTCGCCAATCTGGGTGGCGCGGCTCCTTGCACCCCGGGCACGGCGACCGGCTGCTTGCTGGACAACCTCCTAGCGACGGCAATTACCGGCGGCGCTGGCAAGAGCGGCTACTTCTTCGCGTCTACGCCAAGCGCAGGTGCGAATTCCACTGTAAACAATCAGTTCTACACAACCGCTCTTCCGATCAGCGCGCAGACAGGCACCAAGTCGTATTGCGCGTTTGATGACGGCGTGATTCGTCAGCAGCCTGCCGGCACCACTTCTCTGGTTGGTGGCTACGCCGCTTGCCAGGCCCTGTTGCCGATCGCGAACTAGCAAGTTGCAGGTACCCAGACAAAGGGTACGAAGATATCGGGCAGCGAACGCGAGTTCGCTGCCCGTTTTCTTTCAATAAGACACAAAGGACATCCGACCTTAATTTGTCAATCCGCCTTAACCTACTGCCAAAATTTGTCAAGACACCTCCAGCGCGACCCATCTCATTCAGCACTGGCTTTTCGCTGAACCCATGAAACAAAAGGGATAAATCGAATCTCTGGTAACTCTCCCTGCTACCGGATTCGGCCCAGCAGATGCTTTCTCCAGAAATGAGTTTAGAAAGACCTAATCCAAAACCATAGGTTCCGGAGATCCACGATCCAATGCGTAGACAACGAGGCTTCTCTTTGATTGAGCTGCTGATCGTAGTAGCCATCATCCTGATCATCGCGGCTATTGCTATTCCTAACCTGATGCGCGCCCGTATGGCAGCCAATGATTCGTCTGCGGCCGCTTCCGAGCGCTCCATCGTCACCGCCGAAGTTGGTTATTACTCGGCTTATCCGACCATTGGCTATACGGTGCTGGCCAAGTTGGGTGGCGCGGCTCCTTGCACTCCGGGAACGGCGACCGGCTGCTTGATCGACAACCTCTTGGCGACCGCCGCGTCCGGTGGCGCTGGTAAGAGCGGCTACTTCTTCGCGTCTACGCCTGGCGCAGGTGCGAATTCCACCGTCAACAACGAGTTCTACACGACCGCCCTTCCGATCAGCGCGCAGACAGGGACCAAGTCGTATTGCGCGTTTGATGATGGCGTGATTCGTCAGCAGCCTGCCGGCACCACTTCTCTGGTTGGCGGCTACGCCGCCTGCCAGGCCCTGTTGCCGATCGCGAACTAACCAGTCGCAGAGGTACCCAGACAAAGTGTACGAAGCTATCGGGCAGCGAACACGAGTTCGCTGCCCGATGTTTTTCGAATGGTTTCATTCGAGTTTGTGAGAATCCTAAACCGTCTATCTTTACTGAACGGGACGTTACTCCAGGTCCTAAAACTCCTCGGGGGTGGGGCCGGTTCGGCGCTTAACTTGCAACAGATTTAGCGGAACTTGAATCGCATTAGCGCAGACTGCGTGGGAGATTCAAATGTTACCAATGGTGCCCGTTGTGACGACACAGAAACAAAAACAAGAACAAAAAGGCTTTTCGCTCATCGAGCTTTTGATCGTAGTGGCTATCATTTTAATCATCGCGGCGATCGCCATTCCAAACTTGATGCGGGCGCGCATGTCAGCCAATGACTCGTCGGCTGCCGCATCTGTGCGCACGATTGGCACTGCTGAAATTGCTTATCGAGACACCTATCCGACGATCGGTTTCCCCGCCACTCTAGGAATTCTGGGTGGCGTGGCGCCGTGTACCCCGGGCGTAGCAACGGGCTGTCTCATCGATAATCTTCTGGCGACCGCAACTGCCGGCGGGAGCGGCAAAAGCGGATATTTCTTCAACGCCGCTGGATCCGCCAGCCCGGCGAGCGCGATCAACGACCAGTTCTACGCCACGGGAACGCCCATCAGCGCTCAAACCGGCACGCGAGCTTACTGTGAGGCAGAAGACGCGATCATTCGTCTCCAGCCTGCGGGCTCAACCACCCTTGTACCCGACCGCGCAACCTGCGTTTCGCTGAATGCCATGAACTAGAGTAGCGCCGCCGTCCCGGCGGCCCAATGGCCGGCCAAAGGCCGTCGCTGCATGTGCCGGAGGCCTGGCGCTCCTCATCACCAACGTAACTATGGCGATACTCCACAACCCGGCGGCTTGCTTATAATTTTCTTTTGAGCCTGGCGAGGCTCGTTCTCTATCGATGAGCGCAATCGAAATCCTGGGTCTTGAAAAAGTCTACAAGGTCGGCTTTTGGACTAAGCGGCCCAAGCGCGCCCTGAGTCCCCTTCACCTCGCCGTGGAAGAAGGCGAAATCTTCGGCTTTCTCGGCCCCAACGGCGCCGGTAAAACCACCACATTGAAACTGCTTATGGGCCTGGTCTTCCCCAGTGCAGGGTCGGCGCGAATTCTCGGCCGCGAATGGACCGATCCCGAAGTAAAGGCGCAAATCGGCTTTCTCCCCGAGCAGCCATATTTCTACGATCATCTGACCGCACATGAACTTTTGAATTACTACGCGCAGCTGTCGGCGGTTCCTGCCAAGGAGCGCTCGCGGCGCGTGCAGGCCACGTTGCAGCGCGTCGGCCTGCCGGATGTTCAGGGCGTGCAGTTGCGAAAATTTTCCAAGGGGATGCTGCAGCGCGTCGGAATCGCGCAGGCGATTTTGCACGAGCCGAAGCTAGTCTTCTTTGACGAGCCGATGTCCGGTCTCGATCCGATCGGACGCCGCGAAGTTCGGAACCTGATGGAGCAACTCAAGCAGGAAGGCAAAACGGTCTTCTTCTCCACGCATATTCTTTCCGATGCCGAGGCGCTTTGTGACCGGGTCGCCATCATTCATAAAGGCGAGTTGCGCGGCGTGGGCGCGGTTGAGGAGTTGACCTCGAGCGTCCAGGGCAAGGTGGAAGTGATCTGGCAGGGCACGCAGATTCCCGCGTCACTCAAGGCGCTGGGTGCGGAGTGCCACGTCACTGGAGATACGGTCCGCGCCATCATCGACGAGCGCCAGCAGGATGCTGTCATCGACGCTCTGCGCCGCGAACGCCTGCGTTTGGTCGCGCTGACTCCTTTGCGCACTTCGCTCGAAGCTTATTTTGTCGAAAAACTGCGCCGCGCTGAAACCACGGCCGGTTCCACGGTATGAATCCAGTCGCATGAGGAAAATGGCATGAACTCCCGCATCGTTCACATCGCGACCAACACCTTCCGCGAAGCGGTCCGCGACCGCGTGCTCTACAACCTGATCGCCTTCGCCCTGCTGCTCTCCGGCGCTGCGGTTCTCGTGGGCCAGATCTCGATTGAGATTGAAAAACTGGTGGTCATCAACCTGGGCCTCACGGCAGTTTCGTTATTTGGCATCGTGATCGCAATCTTCATCGGAATTGGTTTGGTTTCGAAGGAGATTGAGAAACGCACTCTCTACACCGTGCTTTCGCGGCCCGTGCGGCGATGGGAGTTTATTGTCGGCAAGTTTTTTGGGCTCGCCGGCACGCTGGTGGTGAACACGTTTTTCATGGCCATCGGAGTTTTTGCCGCTCTACTTTACGTTTCTCATCACCTGGTAAAGTCCGACGCCCTGATTCTTGTGGCTCTCTACTTCATCATTCTCGAGTTCGTGATCATCTGCTCACTGGCCCTATTGTTCTCATCGTTCTCTTCCCCGCTGCTTTCCGCGGTGTTCGCGTTCTCTTTATTTGTGATTGGAAGCTTCGCTGAGGATCTGCGCGGATTTGCCGCCATGGCTCACGGATTCACGCGCTGGGTTGCAACCGGCGCGGCTTACCTCGTCCCCAACTTCTCCGCACTGAACGTGGTCAGTTCCATTGCTCATGGAGAGCCCGTCACAGCCGCGCTCATCCTGCACAACACGCTGTACGCGTTGTTCTACGCGGCCATGGCGCTGAGCGGAGCTGTTCTGATCTTCGAGCACCGGAATCTGAAATGAAGCAGCGCCGCAAAATTTCGATCATTGCGGCCGCTTGCCTTGTTGTTTCATTGGCTGCCAGCGCCCTTGTGCTTCATCAGATCGACCAACTCCGTCCGCAGGCCACGCGACAGGAAGTCTTGTATCTCAACTCGCCCACTGTGCTGAAGCGACTGTCGTTGGGATACAACGGTTTGCTCGCCGATATCTATTGGACCCGCGCGGTACAGTACTTCGGCTTTCGCCACCATAACCACGCAGACAGTTACAACCTGCTTGCGCCTCTGTTGGAAATCGCCGCTCATCTCGATCCGCACCTCGTGGTGGCCTATCACTTCGGAGCGAGTTTTCTCGCTCCTGCACCGCCCAACGGTGCCGGCCAGCCAGCAGAGGCGATTCGGTTGATGGAATATGGCATCCAGAACAATCCGACCGAGTGGAGACTTTACTACGACTTGGGGTTTGTCTATTACATGAACCTGAAAGACTACCCGAAGGCGGCGGACGCATTTGCACGAGGAGCGAAGGTGCCTGACGCCCACCCTTTCCTGCGGCTGCTGGCGGCCCAGATGGCGGAACACGCGGGAGAATTTGAAACTGCGCGCATGATGTGGAGAGCGACCTATGAAAACAACCGCGATGAACTGATTCGAGAAAATGCCGTCGAACACTTGCGCGCGTTGCGCGTGGATGAAGATGTAACTCATCTACAGCAGGCGGTTACGCGGTTCGGCGAGCGCACGGGACGCCTACCCACGAGCATGGGGGAATTGACAGCCGCTGAGGGGCTGCCTCCTGTTCCGGCCGATCCCGATGGACATCCCTACAGGATGACCGGGGAAGGGCGTATCGAGCTGCGCGTGCCGGACGATTTTCCATTTGCCACGCGGGGCCTGCCCCCCGGCTACACGCCCCAGCCCAAATTCCACTCCAACTCACAATAAACTCGAGTCCTTTATCATGGCGGAGAATGGATGACAGCCCGGACTCGCCTTCGTCTCGCATCAGCATTGCCCGATCAGCCTGGCACTGGTGCGGTGAGATTGCCGCGCTTCGCGGGCGTATAGCGGCAATTCGCGAGCTACTGACCGCGCTGGCAGGTTTGATTCGAGACTCTACCCCGCAGCGCCGCCGCCAACACTATGGCGACGCCGATTTCGACTGGGATCATCGCGTCAACACGACCAGTGCGGCCGTCGGCTGGCGAGATCGACTGCTCGGCGTTTTCCACTCTCCCTATCAGCCTACGGAATCCGCGCTATTTCACGAGATGATCGGCGCCCTGTCGAAACACCCCACCTTCGACTTCCGCGAATTTATATTTATCGATTTAGGTTCGGGCAAAGGACGAACCCTGTTGATGGCCTCCGACTATTCGTTTCGGCAAATCATGGGCGTCGAGTTGTTACCTGCTTTGTACCAAATAGCCCAAGAAAATCTCGCCAGATATCACAGCCCAGCACAGCAATGCTTCGCCATCGAAGCCATCTGCGGAGACGCAACCGATTTTTCGTTTCCAGCCGAGGCCACCGTGCTCTTTCTGTTCAATCCCTTTACGGAATCTGGGCTGAAGCGTGTGATCGCAAATCTGGAGCGCAGTCTGCAGCAGCATCCGCGATCCGTGCTGGTGCTTTATCACAATCCTCTGCTGGCACAGGTGCTCGACCAAAGCGCAGCGCTAAAGAAGATCGGCGGGACACATCAATACGCGATGTACGCGTCGAGGTGATCGCTCGCCTTGTTTCGTCACGTCGAGCGTATCGCGGGCTCCGGTTGCTGTGCAGGCCTTCCCAAACGGAAGTGTTACACCGATGCGCGTTACAGTTTTGCACGATCGCTACCAAATGTTATGATTACTGCGGCGTCAAAATCGAGGATGCGCGCTCCGCGCGCACTCTCTCACTCCTCAGTAGCTCAATGGCAGAGCATTCGGCTGTTAACCGAAGGGTTGTAGGTTCGAGTCCTACCTGAGGAGCCATTCTTTCAAGGCGCACAGTCCTTGCTGCATTTCCGTCAGCCGCATCCAGCCCCGTTTCCGAAATTTGAGCCTTTTGGACTCAATTATCTGCGCCCATGGCTCGCAACGGCCCATACCTACTGGATGGCTGTACTGACCGACAATACCGCTATGAATCTTTAGCGATTTGATGGAGACCCGAACTACGCAGATGGAGGATGGTGGGGGACTTTCGGTTTGAGGCGTTGACAAAAAACCCTCTCCCCGGTCAAACGGGAAGAGGGCCGTTGGAGTCGAACGTGTTTTTAGTCGTCGTCGTCAGCTTTGGTGGGTGCTGGATTGTTGAAGTCGCTCGCGGGGCGAACTGTCTTCTCACCCGGATAGGGTCGCGTAAATCCAGTGGTCATGTACCAGTTGAAATGGTTGACCGTGTCCGGGTCTTCGGAGTCCGGCTTGGTCAGTTTGCCGGCGAAGACCTGCGCCTTCTTCTCGAGCCAAGCTCTTCTGAGGGCTTTTACCTTTAGACTGTCTGTGCTGTTCTCTGCGCTCGAGGTAACGCCTTGGTCCAGCGGGACGTCGTTCGGGACGTGTGTCCAGGGATCGAAGTTCGCCTGGGGCGGGGTGTTGGTGAAGTCCGTCGTCATCGGCGATGCGATGAGGTCGAACTGGTTCATGGGCGGCAGACCGAGGATTTGCTCGATCGTCCGCGTCATGTTGACCTGCGTGTAGTAGGTGTTGTCGGTGGCTCCGTCCTGCACGGCGTAGGGGCTGACGATATAGCCGGGGCTGCGGTGACCGTCGACGTGGTCGACGCCGTTCTGCGCGTCGTCTTCCTCGATGAAGATCGCCGATGTGGACCACACGTTGCTGTGGCTGATGTAGTCGATAATGCGCCCAACGGCCAGATCGTTATCCGCCTCTTCGGCGATCGGGACCGGCGGTCCGCCGGTGTGGTCGCACATGATCCACAGGATGCTCAACGAGGGTACCGTGCCGGCCGCGACGTCGCTGTTGAAGTCCTGGACCCACAGATCGACGCGGAACTGATCGGGGATGCCCAGATCGAACTGCGGGAAGTTCTTGATGAGGTGGTTAGAGACGGCCGGCAGCGAAGACTGCGCCTGAACGGTGTTCTGGAAGTACAGCGTCGTCTCGCCCGGAGTTCCAGGCGGTCCGCAATCGGGCCCTCCCTCGAAGCACTGCGAGTCGGCGTAAAATTCGCTCCAGCTCGGCTCGCTGGTCGACCCGTTCGGCTGCAGGAAGGTATCGTTCTCAACGTATTCGCCATAGAGCTTCACCGTTAGACCGGCGGCCGCCGCTTCCGAGAACACGAAGCCCTTGTTCTGATAGGCCAGTGCATCGCCAGCGTTTCCGCCCGGATAGCTGCGAACCCAGTCAGGCGACTGGATGTCGTCGGCGTAAGGCGCCATGCCCTCGGTGATCCACTGGTGACCATCCGCCGACTGGCGGCTCGGGTCGTAGAAATTATCCAGAAGAGGGAAACGCGTGACCAGCGTGTGCACGTTCGGCGTGACCGGGGTGCCTCCCGCGGCGGCGCCGTCGCCGAACACTGCCAACGAGGGGTCGCCATTGCCGGCGGCCACGTCGCCCAGCATCTGATCATAGGTGCGGTTTTCTCGAATGATCATGAACACGTGCTTGATCAGCGACGGATCGCCGATGTTCTTCGGGATTGCGACCGGCTTGGTCTTCGGGCTACCACCAGAAGCAGACTGGATATTCTTCACCAGATTCCAGTGGTTGTTGTCGGTAACCTGCGCCGTCATCGTCGCCAAGGTCGCGCTATCCGGCACCGGCACGATGCTGACAGTGCCATTGTCCTGGTGGGTGTTGTAGTCGCAGACGCCGTAGTCACATTCGAACGAATTACGCGTGCCGATGCCCTTGTCGTTGGCGACGATCAGCGACTTATTGTTCTTGTCATATACGACCGAGCTTGGCGCGTAGGCTACCGGGATCATCCCGAGGACGGGATTCGTCGCGCCGACGCTGAGGTCGACCACTGCGACGGCGTTGGCATTGTAAAGTGCGACATACGCAGTGCTGCCATTGACGGCGATCGAGTCAGGCGCGGCGCCGTAGGCCGATTGGCCTGTGCCGGGTATTCCGATCGGGAGTCCGAGGTTGATCGTCCGCGTCACCGTGTTGGTGGTCGTGTTGATCACCGAGATGGTGTCGCTATAGGTATTGGCGACCAAGAGCTCGCTTCCGAAGAACGCCATTCCGGTCGGGTGGAAACCGCCGGTCGAGATGTTAGCCGTAACCGTCATCGAACTCAGATCAACCACAGAAACGGTGCCGGTAATCGCGGCGCCCACTACTGGGTCGGCGACGATTTCGGTGCCGGCGGACCATATCTGGAAGTCCGCGGCCGTCGCGGCCCGGCCGCCCTCGTTGCTTACGTAGGCCGTCGTGCCGGTCTTGTTGATCACGATGCTGTGCGGCGCATTGCCGACCCGAATCTGCGTGCCCTGCGTCTTCGTGGTCAGGTCGATCTGGGTGAGTGTGTCGTTCTGGTTCAGCAACGCATAGGCGCTCGTGCCATCGCTCGAGAGCGCGACGCCGCCGGGGTAAGAAGTATACGGAGTATAGAACGTGCCGCAGGGAACGGCATAAGCGCCCGGAGGGCTGTTCGGAAAGCAGAGGATGAAGGAATCGACCGGCTGCAAGGGCGGCACGCTGATCTGCGCATCGTCTGCCAGCAGGCCCTGTGAATTAACCGTGGCGAGGGTGACATTGCTACTATCCTGGCTGAACACGAGGTATTTGCCGTCTGCCGAATAGGCTATGCCGCTATAACTGCCGCTCGAATCCAGTCCAAACGTGACGTAGTTCTGCAGGACGACGCCGGTCTCGGTGTCGAAAATCTCGACAGCTCCGTTGCCATTGGACGCGTACGTACCCATGGTGAGCACGGCGGCGGTGTGAGTCTTGGTGATTGGGTTCAGCGCGATGGCCTTTGCACGGACTTGGATACCAAGGTTCACTTGCGTACCGGATGGGGTGATGATCTGGCCATCACTAACGACCCACGAACCATTCGACTGAGGGCCAGTGACGTAGGTTGGGTAGTACTGGTTCTCAGCAGCGGCGAGCCCCGGAAAACTCAGCCCCGCCGCCAGCACGCTGGCGAGCGGTCGCAGATGCTTTCTTCGAGACCTAGTTCGAGAGTTGTTTCGAAACGCTTTTCGTGAGGCTTTTCGGGACATACATCGCTCTCCTCTCTTGGACCTTTGTTGGATTGTTGTTGATGGGACGTTATCGGAAGGGTCTTCGAGCCTTGGCTTGTTCCTCAGTTTCAAACAGGGCCTAGCGCAGACACTCAGTAGAGACGAGTCTAATTTTCGGAAATGACGACAGAATGACGACAAGATTACATTTTTGTCATCTTGGCCTCTTAACGGAAATTTCACAAGATCGTCATAAGGCTGTCACAAATCGCCTGTTAGAGTTGGGCCGCGATGGGCAGGAAGCGCTCGAGAATTTCCGATCCCCTCAACCGGCAACTCAGTACGTACGCGCAAGTGGCAAGCGCCGCCGGAGTGAGCGTGCTCGCGCTGGCCGCGCCCTCCGAGGCGAAAGTTGTCTATACGCAGACGGATCAGGTGACGCAAACAGGCTTTCCGCTCTACATTGATCTCAACCACGACGGCATCAGGGATTTTCTTCTGCGCACGATTTTTTACAGGGGCACCTCGGGCTTAGAGGTGGGGCTCGCGGCGTCCGGCTACCGCAACATTGGCAACGTGGTTGCGGGCAGACGTTTTAGTCGCAGCGGCTATTTTTCTTCTGCTGCCTCCGCGTTGCGCGCGGGCGCCCAAGTCGGACCAAAAGGCAATTTCTCCCTTCGTTTCCCATTTATGGCAGTGGAGCTTTTCGAAAAAGATGACGGCAGCCAGTATTCCTACCTGGGCCCGTGGGCCGGCAAAGGTGAGGGTGTCAAGGATCGATATTTGGGACTAAAGTTCGTGGTTGACGGCGAAGTTCACTACGGCTGGGCCAGACTCAGCGTCACGCTTGGACACCGGCGGCAATGGGGCGATGTGAGCGGCACTCTGACTGGATACGCTTACGAGACCGTCCCCGACAAGCCTATCGTCGCAGGCCAGATCACGGGCCCGGATGTGATTACGGTGCAGCCCGAAACGTTAGGCGGGTTGGCGCTCGGAAGAAAATAGCCGCTCATCTCAACGGATGCGAAATTGCCATTCGACTTATCACTGGATTACTGAGTCTGATCTGTTCATGAAGCCACGTCCGCGCGAGCACGGGAGTGGGCGGCCGCTTTATTGATCAGCGTCTCAAGCACCGTTTTATCCACATCCGCAAACTTCTTGATGTAGAGGCATCCCTTTCCCGTTGTGTGTTTTCCGAGCTTAGCCAGGAGGGCCGTCGCCTCGCCGGGGCCCAGCATGCTGTACAGAACAAGGGCGGCCTTGCGCGGCGAGAAGCCAATGAGAGGCATGTTTCCTTCGCGGCCGCTGTCATATCTGTAGTGATAGCTGCCGAAGCCAATAATGGAAGGTCCCCAAAGTCTCGGCTCTTCGCCGGAAGCCAGTTTCATAAGTCGAATCAGCTCCCTTGCATCTGAGCGTCGCGTCGGTTCGGCTAGGGCGTCGATGTACGCACTGATGCTCAAACTCGTAGCCTTGGTCTTGTTCTCTCGCATTTCGCCTCCGTTTATGGCGCAAGACTAGCACAGGTGGGCGGCCTTCAGATGCGCGATTTGAGCTGTATGACAGTTGAAGAATCGCCATTACAGCCATCGGTTTCGGTCTGGCTTCAAACCCGAACTAGGCTCAATCGAGTTTTCTAAAGTTTCAGAGATTGCCCTCACTTCTTGTAGGCCCTCATATCTGCGACACTCCATCAGCCGGGTTGCACAATTCAGTTCCTTCCAGCAGTCACGAAAGAAAGGAAAGAAGGAGTAACCGCCCGCACGTAGCGCCTTCTCGCATTTCATCCATACGACTAGGACAGTTCCGGCAAACAGTATGCGATGAATAGCATTCGTGCTGGCAAGGACGATTCGGTTTTTGCTCTTCCGAAGGATAGCCATGCGTTCCGCCTGAAATTGTATGTGCATTTGTTCATCGCGGAGGACTCGGTCACAAATCGCATGCAAGAAATCGGATGCGGTCGCATTACGTAGTGCCCGGTAAAATATTTTGGCAATGATTTCGGCAATTATCAAAACGCTGATCGAGCACTCCAGTCCCGCAAGCCGACGCAGTTTCCTGAAAACACTATCGATAAAGAGTCGCCGAGCTAAAGGAATTTGGGCGAACTTCATAAATCGCGCCAAGTATTGGGCATGGCGTTGTTCCTCTCGTATAAAAAGCTTGATCGCTTCTTGATATTGAACATCCCCCGTAGCTTTTGCATATTTTTCGGCGCAACGATACAAGTGTGAGCCTTCTGAACTCTCTCCGAGTTGAAATGACTGAAGTGACTTGAAGATGGCTTGGCGCTCGGAATGGCTAATGCGAACGTCCCCTGCCCACGTAAGGAGATGATCTGAGTCGGGACTATTTCTGGTTAAATATTCACACCATTCGCTGGAAGACCAAAAAGTCTTTGTTTCCATGTCCGGCTTTTTCTCGAAAAAATAAAGTATGGTCACGGATTTTGCGATTTTAACCGGTCACCAGCGAGTTCCGACCTTCCTCGACGAGCGCGCGCAGCGCCCCCAGCCACGGTTCGTAGCGTCGCCAGCGCGCGACGGAGGTGCGATAGATCGGCTGCCGCGTCTGCCACTTACTCGGTGTCTTTACAGACCGCAGATTCGACTCAGGGCGCAAGCATGCGTCGTTCCACGCCAGGCCGCAAGCGGCGATCATCCGGCGGATGACTGGTTCGGGTCCTCCGGTCAGTTCCTCGTAATCGACCTCGATGAAGCGGTCCGCCGGAAGCACGGTGCGCCAGTGATCGATGATTCGGTGGTAGTCGCGGAAATATGCGACCAGTTCCACGCCTCCGGTCGGAAACGCCAGGATCGGATGGAAATGGGTTTGATGGATCGACAGCGCCGTGTCGATTGCAGCGCGGCGGCAATGGATAATGGTTGCGCGCGGGAAGGCTACATGGATCAGCCCCGCCCAGAGAAAGTTGAACGGCATCTTGTCGGTCACTCGCGCCGCCTTCGGAGCAATCTTGCGCAGTACGTCGAGATATTCCGCCGACGCCTTGGCCAGGAATTCTGATACGACAAGCGGCGTCTCGTTCCCGGCCGCGTCGCAGCGGTGCCACGCCGCCCCCCGCTGGTTCCAGAAATTCAACTCGCCGCCTGCCTCAACCTCGGGATGCATGGAAACGATCTGCTCGACGAGAGTTGTGCCCGACCGCGGCATGCCGACTATTAGCACCGGCGTCGCATCGCAGCTACTAAGTTCGGGCGCCTCCGCGATCAATTCGGGTGTGCAGAGGGTAATCAGGCGGTCGATCAAATTGGAGAACGCGGCCGAGTCGAACGACGCGGCGACGCGGCGCACTTCGTCCGCGGCGTCGAAATGCTGCATGGCCAAGCCGTAGTCGCCAAGATCCTCCGCTGCCTTGCCAATCGCGAGGTGAACACGCTGGCGTTGCCCCGCTTCCAGTCCCGGGATGGCCAGGGCAGCTTGCATTGCTCCGAGCAGACCGTCCTCACTGCTCGTGACTGGCCGGCATCGGACCAGGTCGTAGTAGCTTCCAGCCAGCATCGGCGCGATCGCGATCGCGCGTTCGAAGCAGGCACGGGCCTCGTGAAAACGCCCGAGCTCAGAGAGCAAATTGCCCAGCAGTTCATACGCCATGGCATTTGTCGGATCGGCCACAAGCGTCTCTCGTAATACCTGCTCGGCTTGCTGACTGCGATCCTCGATTAGCAATGCCCGCGCCTTGCCAAGACGTCCGAAGTTAGTCCTGCTTCCGGTCGCTGCTGCACGCCGGAAACAGCTGATCGCCTCGTCGGGATGACCCAGAATGTAGACCAGTGCACCGGCGCGGAACCACGCCTCGGTCAAGGATGGGAGCAGCTTCGTGGCGTGGTCGTACGCAGCAATCGCTCCGCTGATGTCGCCCAGTTTCTCCAATGCAATTCCCAGACGGAAATGTGCGTCGGCGTAGCGCGGGTTGCTGGCGACGGCCCGCTGCAATGCAGCGATGGCATCCGGTACGCGGCCGACCTCGAGGCAGGCGAGGCCGAGATCGTGCTGAACGGCGGGATTGGACGGCTCCAACAACGCCGCATCGCGCAACGGCGCGATCGCATCGCCAGGTCGCCCTGCCCTGAGAAACTTAGTGGCCAACGCAAGCAAAGGACCCACCTGCTGCGGCGCGGCGGGATCTGGAGATTGGGACATGGTGTGAACTCAGCGTGCAGCTTGTAGTGTGGCCGTTGGAATCGCGAACGCAAATGTCACCCGACCATGATCTGACAACCGACTTTATCGGGCGTTTTCACTGCGGAGCGGCCGGAACGAAAATCCTGTCCGGCGCAACCATGTCCACGCTCGGCTGCTCCGACGTGATTTTTATTGACTGTAGCCCCGCCTTTTTCGGCGGCTTGGCAAGAAACGTCAGCAAATATTGGTGCGTCAACCGGCCAGCCTGGTCATTCAGATAAGGCGCGAAGGCCACCGGCGGGCCGGTCATGCCAACGTAATAGGATTCCCCGCCGGTTTTTTCCGCGACTTTGGCCATGTAGAGTTGGCCCCAATAGGTTCGGTAGAAACTGTGGCCAAAGTGGCCAGCGCCAGGTGTGTAAATCGCGGAAATGATGATGCCGGCGCGCTGGGCGTCGTCAATGGCCGCGTCGAGATATGGATCCTGATCGTCGCCGCCACCGTAATAGCGGTCGATTCCATCCGAAACCATCAGCACCTCGCGGCGCGGCGCACCCGCCGGCCAACGCTTAACTAAATCACTAAGTGAAAAATATGGGCTACCGTTCACACCGGGACTCCCTAAAGGAAGCCGCAAGGCTTTCGCCACCGCTTCGTGGTCGGTCGTCAAATTCTGCACAATCTGCGCCGAGCCATTTTGCATGTAGGCGAGTGCTACCTTCGCCGAAGGTGGCTGCCCCAGGATGAACTGCCGAATCTCTTCCAGTTGCGAGCCAACGGTTGCGTTCGACCCGTCATCGAGCAGGACGAAAAATTCAAGCGCGGCATTCTCTCCCTGTGCCGGAACCCACTCCGTGACCGTGTCGCGTTCCTTGCCCTCATGAACCAGGACATCCTCGCGGTTTATGGTTGGCGGAATCGATCCATGGCGGGATTCAATCGTAACCACAGTGTGTACGGGCACCCCGCTTGTGGCGGTGGTTTGCGCCGAAACGCCTAAAACCCCAAGGGAACAGGCAGCGCCAAGTACCACACTCAAAAGAACACGATACTGATTCATAACGCCCTCCGAACCAAGCGTTTGGCCCTCGATTCTGCCCTCAGGCAACAAGGGAACTCTCTATTCCGTTGGATGCAGCGGAGGCGCGTAGAAGGAGCACACTAATTACGAGCAGGCTCCTCTGCAGAAGCCTGCTCGCATTTTGACTGGCCTAGCTGGCGCTGCGTATTCCAGGCTCTTCGGCATACACCAGCGGTTCTTCCACAAGGTGTTCGCTAAGGAACCAGACCTGCAGTTCGTTGGTGCGCAGCACGTCACTGACGACCACGTCGTTCGTTCCCTGATCGCCCAACTTGTCGGCGCGCTCAGCCAGCTCGCGGCAATGGCCAATGATGATCTGATGCGCATCGAGCAGGCGCGAAAGCTGCACGGGAACCTCTTCCCTGCCCCTGGGAGGACGCTCGATGCGAGTAGTCTCGGCAACATCCGGGGCCATCGCAATGGAAATTCCGCCGAGAAGTTGAATGCGCTCGGCAATCGTATCGACAAGCTCGGACTGTTCCTCAAAATGCTTGTCGAACAAAAGATGCAGTTGATAAAAAGTTGGTCCCGCCACCTGCCAGTGCGATTTCTTATAAAGGTCGCGCAGGGTCATGGTGTCTGCTAACAAAAGATTGAGTTGCTCAGTCATCTCCAGGCGCACCGGTTCTTCCAGATCCAAAGGCAACATGTGTGAAACGGTGCCATAGGCTTGAATTTCAGCGGCGCGCTGATGAAGGCGCGGTTGCGCATTCAGGGTCCTGCCGTCGCGGGCAGGAGTTTTCGCGTTGAGGTCTTTTTTGGCCATAGGTGAGTCTCCTTGTCGCTCAACCACTTTAATTTTTGTTACGAATTTTTGCCACGAATGTTTGCTGCGAATTTCGATTTCAAAGCCGGGCGCTTCCTTCGATGCTCGGAAGGGCCGATTGGATGTGGTGTATTTGAAGAGCGGATCGCAACCTGGTGCCCGATGCCACGCGGCTTCGCGCGCGTTAGAAGGCGGCGACGTTTGACGATGCCGAACTCATTGTTTATGATCGAACTGCGGGGTGGAGCAGTCTGGTAGCTCGTTGGGCTCATAACCCAAAGGTCGGTGGTTCAAATCCACCCCCCGCAACCAAA
>Ga0116125_1000318_pt1 | contig 22941 bp, 13 predicted proteins | sample June2015DPH_16_1_2_FD_89729 | JGI IMG/M metagenome (GOLD analysis project Ga0116125, IMG submission 89729) | Peatland microbial communities from SPRUCE experiment site at the Marcell Experimental Forest, Minnesota, USA - June2015DPH_16_10 | ecosystem: Environmental > Terrestrial > Soil >...
CGCCTCGTGAGCGAAGACGTCTCGGTTGGCGTGAAGGCCCTGACGAAGCGTTTCGGAACCTTCGTCGCCGTGGACGACGTTTCCTTCGAGGTGAAGAAGGGTGAAATTTTCGGCTATCTGGGCGCAAACGGTGCCGGCAAGTCGACGACGATTCGAATTCTATGCGGTCTGCTTTCCGTCTCGAGCGGCGCGGCGACGGTCGCGGGAGTCGACGTCGTTCGCAAGCCCAATGCCGTACGCCACGCCATCGGATACATGTCCCAGAAGTTTTCGCTGTACCTCGACCTGACGGTCGCGGAGAACCTCGAGTTCTTCGGCGGAGCGTACGATCTGTTCGGAATGGCCTTTCGTGCGCGGCGCGACGCCGTCACGCACGATCTTGCGCTCGAAAACCTCTCCGGCGAATTGACGGGGTCGCTTCCGGGCGGCTTGCAGCAGCGCCTGGCTCTCGCGTGCGCCCTTCTTCACCAACCGCAGGTCGTCTTCCTCGACGAGCCGACAGCCGGTGTCGATCCGGAGGCGCGCCGCACGTTTTGGCGCGTCATCCGCCACCTCGCCGAAGCCGGGACGACGATCTTCGTCACGACTCACTACATGGACGAAGCGGAATACTGCGATCGCGTCGGCCTGATGGTCGCAGGCAAGCTCGCCGCGCTCGATACACCCGAAAGCTTGAAGCGGACGATCGTGCCCGGACGGATGTTCGAAGTGCAAGGATCTAGCGGGGCCGAGGTGCAAAAGGTCGCGGCCGAACTTGCGCTGCTCGACGTCGAGCCGTTCGGTGCCGCACTTCACGTCCGTGTTGCCCAAGACGGGCCAAATGCAGAAAAATTGCGGGCTGCGCTCACCGACCGCGGGGTGCACGTAACGGGTGTCATCGATGCCGAAGTCACCCTGGAGGATGTCTTTCTGCAGGTCGTCGGCGCCGCGAAGCCGAGCCACGCACCCGAGGGAGCGAAGGCATCGTGAAGTCGCTTCGCCGAACGATGGCCGTCGCGCACAAGGAAGTCCTGCACATCATCCGCGACGCGCGCGCGGTCTACATGGCCCTCGGTCTGCCGGTCGTGATGCTGATGCTTTTCGGCTACGGCATCTCGCAAGACGTCGGTCATATCCCGATGGCCGTGGCCGATCAGGATGGGACGCCCACGTCGCGGCGCCTGAGCCAAGCGCTCGTGGCGGGAGGAGACTTCGTACGCGGACTGGATCTCGCATCCCCCGACGATGCCGAGGCCGCGTTGCGCGCCGGGCGCGTCAAAGCCGTTCTCGTCATTCCGCGGGAATTCGCACGCGATCTCGCGCGCGGCGTTCCGGCGGCCGCGCAGTTGCTCGTGGACGGCAGCGATGGGACGACCGCGACGATCGCACTGGGCGATGCCGCGGGCATCCTGCAAGCGACGTCATCGGTCCGCGCCGTGCGAGCCTCGCTCAGCAGTGGGCCGAGAATTCGGGTGCGGTTCAACCCGACCATGCGCTCCACCTACAACATGGTGTCGGGCGTCATCGTGCTCATCCTTGCGATGGTCGCGTCGCTCCTTACGGCGCTGACGATCGCCCGAGAGTGGGAGCGCGGCAGCATGGAGCAGCTCTTCGCGACACCGGTATTGCGATCGGAGATCATCGCCGGCAAGCTCGTGCCGTACGCCGGCCTCGGATTCGTGCAAACTCTCCTCGTCATCACTCTCGGTTCGTTCATGTTCGGTGTCCCGATCCGCGGATCGCTCGTGACGCTCTTCGGGTGCTCGATGCTGTTCTTGCTGGCGATGCTCGGGTCGGGGCTCATCGCGAGCGTCATCGCGAAGAGTCAGCTCGTCGCCGTGCAGTTCGCGCTGATGATGTCGTACATGCCGGTCGCGATGATCAGCGGCTTCATGTTCCCGATCGCGAACATGCCCCGGTGGCTGCAAGCCCTCTCGATGGTCGTGCCCGGCCGCTACTACCTCACGACGCTGCGTGGACTGCTGCTCAAAGGCAACGGGCTCGACGTGCTCGGGCGCGACGTCGTAGCCCTCGCCGGATTCGCCACGGCCTTTCTGGCGATTGCCGTGTGGCGCTTTCGCCGAAGGCTCGCATGAGCGTCGCCCTCATCCTGCAATCGCTCTTCAACGTGATGAAGAAGGAGTTCAGTCAGACGCTGCGCGACCGGCGCATGCTCGCCACGCTGATCGTGTCGCCGGTCTTGCAGCTCGTCGTCTTCGGGTACGCCATCGACCTCGACGTCGACCGGATTCCCACAGTGGTCTGCGATCAGGATCGGACGCCCGCAAGCCGAGATCTGACGCAGGCCTTCTTCGCCGACCGGACGTTTCTTCGTCGACAAGACGTTCTGGATCCCAACCAAGCACAACGTGCCCTCGAAACGGGAGAGGCCTCTGCGGCCCTGGTCGTTCCGCGCGGCTTCGAGCCGCGTGTCGCACGCGCAGACGCTCCCGAAGTTCAGGTCATCGTCGATGGCACCGACGTCACGCTCGCGCAGGTCGCTTCGAATGCGGCGAGCCAATTTTTGCTCTTGCACGGAATCGGTGGAGAGCCGACGGGCGGAGAGCGCGTGCCGGTCGCCAAGGGCCCCTTTGCACTTCCGGGCTTTTCCGGGGTTGCCGCCACGGCGTCGCTCGTGCCCCGAGTGATGTACAACCAGCGCCTCAAGAGTGCCGTGTACATGCTGCCGGGGGTGCTCGCGACGCTGCTTCTGAATGTAACGGCCATCGTGACGGCCATGGGCTTGGCGCGCGAGCGCGAGACGGGAACCCTCGAACAGATCCTCGTCACGCCCATCCGCCCCGCGGTCCTGTTGTCCGGCAAGTGTCTGCCCTACATTTTGTTCGGTCTCATCGACGTGCTGGCGATCCTCCTTCTCGGTAACCTGATCTTCGACGTGCCCTTTCGTGGCTCGCTCGCAGTCGTCGCTCTCGGATCGTTTCTCTACCTTTTTTCGACGCTGGGTATCGGAATTCTCATCGCGACTCTCAGCTCCTCTCAGCAGCAGGCGATGCTCGGCGCTTTCGCCTTCATGCTGCCGGCCATGCTGCTCTCCGGCTTCATGTCCCCCATCTCGAGTATGCCCGCGTGGCTGCGGCCCTTCACGCTGCTCATCCCCATGCGCCATTACATCGAGATCATGCGCGCATGCCTCTTGAAAGGCGCGGGCCTGCGCGACCTCGCGCAGCAGCTGGTCGCGCTGACGATTCTCGGAACCGGAATTCTCGGCGTCTCCGTGATGCGCTTCCGGAAGCGACTGGCGTAGTACCATGGCGGCCGCGCCCGGCGGGCCGAGGCACGCCGCTTGCCACGGCCCCACGTCGCGCGGGTCGTCCCTTTTCACCGCTCCCCCAGCCACTCGTGGCGGACGGGCTTAATTTTAAACTAAATGTGTGTGCAGGTCAGAAGAACACAGGTCGTGTCCTGGCCCGACTCGGCGTAGCAGCGGTCGAGCGCATCGTCTTCGACGCCCGTCATGTTGCCGAGAGCAAACCCTGGTGCGGCGGCCTCGCTGACCGGATACTGATCGCCGTAGGAATCCTCGGCGATGCAGGTCACGGTATGAATACCCGCCCAGTCCCAGTAGTAGGCCGGGCGCGGAAACTCGGGATGATCCCAGTGCTGCCATCCGCTGTGACCGTGCACCACGGACCGAGGGGCGAGCACGCGGAGCTCATGTTGACGCACGGTCGCCCCGCGCGGATGGACACCCGGCGCATGAGCCCGGAATGGGGGTGGCGCCTGCCGTGCGGGCGCCGGCCGCGAATGCTCTCCCGCGAAACCAATCGCGCAGAGCAAGGATGAGCCGAGCAGAAGGCCGACAACTACGGGCGCTTTGAGTTTCATGGCGATCTCCATGTCGTGACCCACGCACACGGCGTGCCACGATGCCGTCGTCGACACTGTGACGGAAATGCGCCACGGTGAGCGCCTCCGGCTCATCGGGCGAGACGCCCGTGGTCCGGCTGGCTGAAAGCGTCACAACCACCTCCCCCATCGGTTGCGGCACCCCCTTTGCCCTTCATGCCACGCCGCCGGCCGAGCGCGATGCCGGGGTCCCGTCGTCGTGCGCTTTGCCCTGCATCCGCAAGCGCAGTCGATCGAACGCCAGGTAGACGACCGGTGTCGTGTAGAGCGTGAGCAACTGGCTCAACAGCAGCCCTCCCACAATCGTGATGCCCAAGGGCCGGCGAAGCTCGTAGCCCATGCCCCTGCCCATCGCCAAGGGCAGAGCGCCGAGCAACGCGGCCATCGTCGTCATGAGGATCGGACGAAGACGCAACATGCACGCCTCGAAAATCGCGTCGCGGGTGCTCTTTTTTTCTTCGCGCTGCGCCTGAAGCGCGAAATCGACCATCATGATCGCGTTCTTCTTTACGATTCCGATCAATAAGACGATGCCAATGATGGCGACGATGTCCAGGTCCTGCTTGAACACCAGCAACGCCAGCATGGCCCCCACGCTCGCCGAAGGCAGAGTGGAAATGATCGTCAGTGGATGAACCAGGCTTTCGTACAGGATGCCGAGAACGATGTACACCGCCAGCAGGGCCGCCAGAATCAAGACGGGTTCGGTGCCCAGCGATTGCTGGTACGCGAGCAGCGTGCCCGAAAAGAAGCCCTGCAGCGATGACGGCGCGCCGAGCCGTTTCTGCATCTGTTGGATGCGCGCAGTGGCCTCGCTCAAGGAGACGTTGGCCGCCAAGTTGAAGGAAACGGTGACCGAGGGAAATGAGCTCGTGTGGTTGACGGCCAGTGGCGTCGTGCCCGCCTGGCCCTTGGCGACCGCGAGGAGCGGGATGTTTTCGCCCGCAGACGTCGCGAGATAAATGTCCTTCAGCCCGTCCGGGCTCTGCCAATAGGCGGGAGCCACCTCCAACACGACGTAATACTGATTCAACGGCGTGTAGATGACCGACACTTCCGATTGCCCGAACGCGCCGTACAAGGCGGAGTCGAGCGCCTGGACCGTAAGACCGAGCTTGGCCGCCGTCACGCGATCGTAGTGCATCAGCTCCTCCAGGCCTCCGTTCTGTTGATCGGAGCTCACGTCCCGCATCCCCGGCAGACCCTTGATTTCCCGCTTGAGTCTCGGTCCCCACGCGGACAGCTCCCGCATGCTGTCGGCTTGGATCGTGTACTGGTAGAGCGCGTTGCTCGCCCGGCCGCCGATGCGGAGATCTTGCACAGCTTGCAGGAACGCCGAAGCGACAGGAAGACGGTTCAATTGGGGGCGCAGGCGGTCGATGATCTGAGCCGCGCTCGCGTGCCGATCCGTCAACGGCTTGAGAGCCACGTAAAACGCTCCGGTGTTGGTGGCGCCGCTGGTCCCGGTAAACCCAATCACGTTCGCGACGGCGGGGTCCTTCTTGATCACGGCGCCGATTTGCTCAATGGCGCCGTTCATCGCCGGAAAAGACGCGTCCTGCGGCCCTTGCACCGCGCCGGCGATCGCCCCTGTGTCCTCCGCCGGGAAGAAGCCTTTCGGTATTTTCACGATCAGCACCCCGTTGAGCGCCACGGTGAGAAACAGGACCACCAGAGTGAGCGCCGGCCTGGCCAATACCCACTCCAGGCTGCCGCGATACAGCCCGGTCATGCCCTCGAAAAACCGTTCGCTGGCCCTGTACATGCGACCATGCTTTTTTGCGCCTTCGTTTCGCAGAAGGTAGGCGCACATCATGGGTGTCGTGGTCAGCGAGACGATCATCGACACGAGAATGGCCGCCGAAAGGGTGACCGCGAATTCGCGGAAAAGACGACCCACGATCCCGCCCATCATGAGAAGAGGGATGAAGACGGCAATCAGCGAAATGCTGATCGAAAAGACGGTGAAGCCGATTTCCTCCGCGCCCTTCAGCGCGGCCGCGAGCGGCCCCATGCCGCCCTCCAGATGCCGCGCAATATTTTCCATCACCACGATGGCATCATCGACCACGAAGCCGGTCGAGATGGTCATCGCCATCAGCGACAAGTTGTCCAGGCTGTAGCCGAACAGGTACATCACGGCACACGTGCCGAGGATCGAAACCGGGACCGCGACGGCTGGAACGAGGGTCGCGCGACCGTTGCGCAGGAACACGAACACGACTGCGATGACGAGGCCGACGGATAGAAGCAACGTTCTCTCGACGTCGTCCACCGACGCGCGAATGGTCGTCGTGCGATCCAGAACGATCGTCGCGTCGATTCCCAGCGGGATGGACGCCTGAAGAAAGGGCAGTTGCGTACGAATGCGGTCAACCGTGGCGATGATGTTGGCGCCCGGCTGCCGGTACACGACGATCGGAATCGCGCGCTTGCCGTTCAGGTAGCCGGCCGCACGGACGTTTTGCACCGAGTCGGTCACCTCGGCCACATCGGACAAGTGAATGACGGATCCGCCCGCGTGACCCACGACGAGCGGTTTGTAATCCTCGGCGCGCGAAATCTGGTCGTTCGCAAGAATGTCTGCGGTGACGAGGCCGTCCGAGAGTTGGCCCTTGGGCAAATCGGCGTTCTGCAGGCTCAATACAGACTGCAGGGCCGCGAGCGTCAGCCCGTAGCTTGCCAGTTGCGTGGGATTGGCATCGACGCGCACGGACGGCAGCGCGCCACCCCCGACGCTGACCTGCCCTACGCCCTGGATCTGCGACAGCTTCTGCTCGATGACCGTCGACGCTTCGTCGTACAGTTTGTCCGGACCGTACTTGTCCGATACGAGACCGAGGATCATGATCGGCGCATCGGCCGGATTGACCTTGCGGTAGGTCGGGTTGGCCGGCAGGTTGATGGGCAGATAGGTTCGCGCCGCGTTGATAGCCGCCTCCACGTCGCGCGCCGCGCCATCAATGGCCCGACCCAGGTCGAACTGAATCGTCACGGATGTGCTCCCGAGAGTGCTCGCGGAGGTCATCTCCGTCACGCCGGCAATGCGGCCGAACTGCCGCTCCAGCGGCGTCGCGACCGACGACGCCATGATTTCGGCGCTGGCTCCGGGCAGGCTTGCGCTGACCGAGATAGTCGGAAAATCGACCTCCGGCAGGGGCGCTACCGGCAACACCGCAAAGGCGATACCCCCCGCGAGGGCGATGGCCACCGTCAGCAACGTGGTCGCCACCGGCCGGACTACGAGAGGTGCGGAGACGTTCACCCCGCCGTCGCCCGCTCGGGGCCTCCGGCTTGCGCCTTGTTCGATTTGTGGGCGATGCGCCGCCCCAAACGGTCGAAAAAAATGTAGATGACGGGCGTCGTGTACAGCGTGAGCGCCTGGCTCACCAGGAGGCCGCCCACCATCGCGATGCCAAGCGGCCTGCGCAACTCGGAACCGAAACCGGTTCCGAGAGCCAGCGGCAAGCCCGCCAGGAGCGCAGCCATCGTCGTCATCAGAATCGGGCGGAAGCGAAGAAGACAGGCCTCGTAAATGGCGTCGGTCGCGTTTTTGCCGTGTTTGCGTTCGCCGTCCAGCGCGAAGTCCACCATCATGATCCCGTTTTTCTTTACGATGCCGATCAAAAGGACGATGCCGATGATCGCCACGACGCTCAACTCCTGGTGAAAGAGAATCAGCGCGAGAAAGGCGCCCACGCCCGCCGACGGCAGGGTCGACAATATCGTAATCGGGTGAATGAAGCTCTCGTACAGAATGCCCAATACGATGTACACGGTGACCAGGGCGGCGAGGATGAGGAGAGGCACGTTGGCGAGCGAATTCGTGAACGATGCCGCCGTGCCTTGAAAGCCGGCCTCAAGACTGGACGGCATCTGCATCGCTGCCTGCGCCTTATCGATGGCCGCGATCGCCGTGCCCAGCGCGGCATTCGGCGCGAGGTTGAACGACACCGTGATGGCCGGAAACTGATCCTGATGCGTAATGACGAGCGGCTCCGTCGTCTTCTCGAAATGCGAGAACGCGCTCAGCGGCACCGCACTGCTCACGGCCGAGCTGGTCGTGCCCGCGGAGGTCGACCCCTTGCTCGACACGGCGGCGGACGTCTGCGCCGACAGCACGCCGAGAGGAGGAGCCAAGCTGTTCGCGGCCGGCGTGTACAGCGCCGACGTCGTCAGCGCGTTGGACCCGGCGGCTACCGATCCCGACGAGGCAAAGGAGGAAGCCGGCCCCGTGCCCGTGGCGCCGGACGAGGCATTGGCTTGAATGTAAAGCTCGCTGAGCTTGTTCGGGTTCGTCTGAAATCCGGGCTCACTTTCGAGAACGACGTGGTATTGGTTCACCTGCGTATACATCGTGTTGATGAGACGCTGGCCGAAAGCGTCGTACAACGTGTTGTCGATGGTCGAGGGCGCGATGCCCAAGCGCGACGCCGTGACGCGATCGATCACCAGAGACACAGCCAGGCCTCCGGGCTGCTGATCGGTGGCGATGTCTTCGAGCTCCGGCATCTGCTTCAGCCGCTCGACGAAGCGACCGGTCCAAAGACCGAGCTCGCTCGCATCGGAGTCTTCGAGCGTGTACTGGTATTGCGTGCGGCTCACCCGATCATCGACCGTGATGTTTTGCACGGGCTCCATGAACAGCTGGATGTCCGGCACTCGGGCGAGTCTCGACGTGAGCCTCCGGATCACGTCCGAGGCGCTCATCGTCCGTTGACCGAGCGGCTTCAAATTGATCGACATCCGACCGCTGTTGTTGGTGGTGTTCGTGCCGTCGGCGCCGATGAATGACGAGAGGCTGGCGACATCCGGGTCCTCGAGGACCGCCCTCGCAAGCTCCTGCTGCATGCCGGCCATGGCCTTCGAGCTGATGGCCGGCGACGCCTGCGAGATGCCCTGTATGACGCCGGTGTCCTGTATCGGGAAAAAGCCCTTCGGGATCACGATGTACAGCAGGACGGTCAGAACCAGCGTAGCCGCGGCGACCAGCAGCGTCGCGGTCTGGTAGCGCAGGACGACTTTGAGCGTGCGCCCATAAAACCCGATTACCCGGTCGAAAACGCGCTCCGACGCCTGGTACACGCGCCCTTGTGCCGCTTTTGGCTTGGGCCGCAAGATGCGTGCGCTCATCATCGGCGTGAGCGTGAGCGAGACCACGGCCGACAGCACGATGGTCACGGCGAGCGTTACGGCAAATTCGCGAAACAGACGGCCGACGACGTCGCCCATGAACAAGAGTGGAATCAGGACGGCGATGAGTGACACCGTGAGCGAGAGAATGGTAAAGCCAATTTGCTCCGCACCCTTGAGCGCGGCCTCCATCGGGGCATCACCCGCTTCGATGTAACGCGAGATGTTTTCGATCATCACGATGGCATCGTCCACGACGAAGCCCGTGGAGATGGTCAGGGCCATCATCGACAGGTTGTCGAGGCTGTAGCCAAGGGCGTACATCACCGCCAGAGTGCCGACCAACGAGAGCGGCACGGCCACGCTCGGGATGATGGTGGCGTAGACGCTTCGCAGAAAGAGAAAGATGACCAGCACGACGAGAGCGACCGTCAGCAACAACTCGAACTCGACGTCGGAGACCGATGCCTCAATGGCGGTGGTCAGGTCGCTGAGTGTCGTCACGTGGATGCCGGTCGGCAGATTCGCTTCGAGCTGGGGCACGAGTCGCTTGATGCTTTTGACCACGCTGATGGTGTTGGCTCCCGGCTGGCGCTGCACGTTGAGAATCACCGCCGGGGTCTGATTCATCCACGCGGCCTGATTGTTGTTCTCCACGCCATCCACGATGCGGGCGACGTCGGTCAACATCACCGGGCCGCCGTTGCGATAGGCCACGACGACGTCGCGGTAGTCGGCGCTGGTCACCAGCTGATCGTTGGCGTCGATCTGGTAGTCCTGCCGCGGCCCGTCGAAGTTTCCTTTGGCCGCGTTGACGCTGCTTTGGGTCAGGGCGGTGCGCAGGTCTTCGAGGTTGATCCCGTAGGAGGACAGCGCGGTCGGGTTGGCTTGAATGCGCACGGCGGGCTTGTGCCCGCCGCTGATCGTTGCAAGCCCCACCCCGTTGAGCTGCGAAATCTTCGGCGCCAGTCGTGTGTCGACGAGGTCCTCGACCTGAGAAAGCGGCATCGACGTCGAGGTGATGGCGAGAGTCAGCACGGGGGCATCGGCGGGATTGGTCTTGCTGTAGGTCGGCGGTGCCGGCAAAATGGACGGCAGCAGACTTTGCGCCGCGTTGATGGCGGACTGCACCTCCTCCTCCGCCACGTCGATCGCCATGGACAGATTGAACTTGAGTACGATGACGGAAGTACCTCCAGAGCTGGTGGAGGTCATCTGGCTCAGGCCTTGCAGTTCGCCGAATTGACGCTCCAGGGGCGCCGTCACGGTGGTGGCAATGACCGTGGGGCTTGCGCCCGGATAAAACGTAAGCACCTGAATCGTCGGATAGGCGACGTCCGGGAGTGCCGAAACAGGAAGCTGCGTATAGCCGACGACGCCGGCCAGAAGGATGGCCGCCATCAGCAAGGACGTGGCGACCGGTCGCAGGATGAACGGGCGAGAGGGACTCACGGCGCCGCGCTCCCGATCGGGCTGGCCGAGACCGGGTTGTCCGAAACGACGACGGCCGCGTTGTCCTGCAGCTTGTCGAAGCTGCTGTTCGCGAGGACGTCTCCCGGACGGATGCCGTCTACTTGCGTCAGCCCGGCGTCCGTGACGCCGGGCTTGACGCTGCGCATGTGAGCGACGTTGTCTTGAATCACGTACACGAACGACGCTTGACCATTTTGTTGAATGGCGGAAGCCGGGATCAGCGTCGCCCCCAGCACGGTCGTCACCAGCAGTCGCGTATTGACGAATTGGTTGGGGAACAGAGCGTCATCGGTGTTTTCGAAAATCGCGCGGCATTTCACCGTTCCGGTCGTCGTGTCAATCTGGTTATCGAGCGTCAAGAGCCGTCCGCTCGCGATCTTCTTTTGGGCCGTGCGGTCAAACGCATCGACGGGCAGTGTCGCGCCCTGGCGCAATCGAGCTAGGACGGGCCCAAGGCTGTCTTCGGGCACGGTGAAAATGACGGTGATGGGCTCCAGCTGCGTGATGACGGCGAGGGTCACGGCGCTGGCGGACTGGACGACGTTGCCTGGATCCACCAGCCGCAGACCCACGCGACCGGCGATCGGAGCCGTAATGTGGCAAAAGTCGACCTGAACCTCGGCGTATTGCAGCGTCCCGCGGTCGTTCTTTACGGTACCGTCGTCCTGCAGAACGAGCTTCTCTTGGTCGTCCAGGATCTGCTTGGCGATGGCTTTGCGTGCCCAGGCGGCACGGTAGCGGTCGAGGTCCATCTGTGCCTGCGCCAGCAGGTTTTCGTCTCGCTCGAGCGCCCCTTCGGCTTGCAGCAGCGTCGCGCGGTATGGGCGCGCATCGATGTCGATGAGCGGATCGCCCTTGCGAAGACGCTGGCCCTCCTCGTAATGGACGGCGACGACCAAGCCGTTCACTTGGCTGGTGATCGAATCGGTATAGACCGGCGTGACGGTTCCGATGGCGTTCAGGTAGACGCCGATGTCGCCGGTTTTTGCGGTGGCCGTCGTGACCGTGATCTTTGGGGGCCCCGGCGCGACTTTCTTCGCGCTTTCGTGGTGAAGGATAGCCAGAACCGCGGCAGACGCCGTCGCGACCAAGGCTGCTAGAAGGATCCACAGAGCGAACCGGACAGCCTTGTGCGGTGAACGCGCCGGACTCGGAGCGGTGAGTTGATGATCGGGCCCGATGACGGTTTGCGGATTGTCAGAGTTCAATCGGAATCGCCGGCCTCGACTGGCGGTCGCACGCGGCGGTAGCGCTTGCAAATGCGGTGCCGCACGCTCCGCGTGAGAATCCAACCCACCGGGCCCCGGCTATTGCGTGCAGCCGGGCCGTAAACGCGATTTTGCGAAGCGGTCCACGCGAAGTGCCAATGGGCAAGCGGGCAATCCACGGGGCTCTGGCATGGGGCGAACCATCTCGAGCTCGCCTCGCGGTCACGAAGGCCATGTGGCCCGGCTTTCGCAGGTCAGGCCTGGAGGCTCCATGAACCAATTCGCGCCAGACCTCAGCTGGAGGATACCGCCACCGGGCGCAACGATTGCGTCGCGGTACGTGATCGAAGCCGAATGCGGGGGCGACGACGTCACCGTGATGCTCGCCGCCGAAGACGCCCAACTCGACCGTCGGGTGGCTATTCAAATGCTGTCGCCCGAATGGGCAGGCGACTTCGACATGGCCGATCAATTTCTTCGCGCAGCGCACGCCTCCATGAGCCTGGCGAACGAGCACACCGTGCGCGTTCTCGATTCGGGCACACTCCCGAATGGCAGGCCGTATCTCGTCGCCGAATACCCGGATGGTCGCAACTTCGACCAGCTGGTCCACGCATGGGGCCCGCTGGCGGCTCCGACCGCGATCGACTGGGTGCTGCAAGCCGCAGAGGCGGTCGCCGAAGCTCACGCTCTGGGCATCATTCACGGCCATTTGAAACTGGCCCATCTTTTTCTGACCCAGCGTTCCAACGGCACTGTGTGCGTCAAACTCACCGATTTCGGTCTCTCCCCGATTGGCGGGCCGCTCCGACACCTCGCCGAGGATGTTCTGGGGAAGCCCATCCATATCATGGAGTCGCTGCAGTACATGGCGCCGGAGCAGCTCCGATCGCCGTATCAAGCACACGTCCGAACCGACGTCTGGGCGCTCGGCGCCATTGTCTACGAGCTCATCGCGGGCGAATCCCCGTTTCGTGGGGAGACCCTTTCCGAGCTGAGTATCGCGGTGCTCAGTCGGCCGCCCACCCCTCTGTCCGCACTGCGGCCAAACATTCCGCCGCCCGTTGAGGCGGCGATCGCGCGCTGTCTGCAAAAGGACCCCGATGACCGCTTCGGCAACGTGGCTGCTTTCGCAGCCGCGCTCGCGCCGTACGGTACCCATCTGGGGCGCGCGTCCTGCGATCGCATCGCGCACGCGCTCATTGCCAACCGGTTGAGCGCGACCTCGATCGTGCCGCCCGTAGCCGCCGAAGGGGATCCAAGCGAAGCCATCCCAGTCGATAGCAGTGTGTCGACGTTCCAAAAACCGGCTTCGGCCCGCATCGTGGTCGGATCGCTGTTGTTGTTGTCGGCGCTGTTCGTGGGGGTCTTCATGGCACTCTACACCGACGTGCATCGATCGCCTCCGCTATCGTCACGGATCGTCATGACCGCGCCGCAGGCGATCGCGCCGAGCGTCCTGGATTTCATCGCGCTCAGCGATGTTCCGGCTCCGTCCGCATCGATCGGCGCAACCGCGCCGCAACCGACGACGCCCGCCCTGGCCCCAACGAATGTCATGGCCGAAGGCGCCGTGGCGAACGCCGCCACGGTCGCCACCGCGCAAGCCTCCGCCTACTCCTATTCCACTGCGCCGGAGATCATCTCCGGCGAGGCGCCCTCGCACGCCGCCACGTCCCCGCCCTTGCCCGCGCCCCCAGCGAAGACATTCGCGCCGGCCACGTCGCGCTCCCCCGCGCCTGCAGCGGGGACATTCGCGCCGGTCGCCCGAGACCTCGTTCCCGCCGTCGCCGTGGCTTCGGCCGGCGCGTCCACCCCGTCGGATGGCGACGCCGGTGCCGCCGCTGCGACGTGGGGCGGCCCTGGAGCACGTGCAGCGGCTGTGGAGACCCCGAATCCTTACGACCAACCGTAACTGAATCCTTCTTCTGTCGCGTGTCTGGAACCCGTGCACTCCGTGCACGGTGGATAGAGTCGGCGCGCGATTTGCGGCTCGAACCTCCGCTGTTCGCTGGGCCCCTGAAAGGAACGTCTCGGCCGACGGCAAACTGGGCGGACCGCCGGTCGATACCCGCGAACCTGCGGGACTTGAGAGCCGGCTCATCGCATCGACGAGACGACCTCATCGGTAGAATCGCGCTTGCGCGACCCGCCCGTCGGCATCGCGGATGTGGACGCCAAGCTCGAAACGAGGCTTACACGCCCCACGTGTGGCTCGCCGGCGGTCCGTGTGTCCCCACCCCAGCCTATCCCGGCGGCTTCACTCGGCCCTCGCAGAGTTCCAGATCGACCTGTTGAACGCCACTCGGACGCGCTAAGGCGCATCCATGCCCCGTTGCCCGCTTCGCATGACTCCGCTAGCGCTCGTGGCACTGCTCCTGGCGGTCCTCGCGACGAGTTCTTCCCACGCCGCTGCGCCTGCTGCCGCATCGGGCAAGCCGGCCGACATCCCCCGGCTCCAACTTGACGTGCGGAGGTCGACACTGCCCAACGGGCTGCGAATCGTGCTCTCGGTAGACCCCACCTCGCCCACGGTGGCCGTGGACCTGATGTACGACGTCGGCGCCCGGAACGAAGCCCGCGGGCACTCGGGGTTCGCGCATCTGTTCGAGCACCTGATGTTTCAGGGGTCGGCCCACGTGCAGAAGGGCGAGCACATGAGGCTCGTGGCCGCTCACGGCGGGACGCTCAATGCGAATACGGGCTCCGATCGCACGAACTACTTCGACCTCCTGCCGGCGAGCGAGCTGCCGCTCGCGATGTGGCTCGAGGCCGACCGCATGAAGTCGCTCGACGTCTCGCAGGCCAACCTCGACAACCAGCGGCTCGTGGTCGAGGAGGAGTACCGCATGAGGATTCTCAACGCGGCGTACGCTCCCGCCGGGATCCGTCTCGAGGAGCTCGTCTTCCAGGGCTACTGGCCGTACGAGCACTCCGTCATCGGATCCATGGATGACCTCGACGCGGCACAGCTTGACTGGGTGAAGGCGTTCCACGCCGCGTATTACGCCCCGAACGAAGCGGTCCTCGTCGTCTCGGGCGACTTCGATCCCGCCGTCGCCCTCGACCGCGCCAGGGCCTATTTCGGCGACGCGACGCCGGCGAAGGCGCCGGCGTACGAGCCCGGTCCCGTGCCCGAGCAGACCGCTCCACGGCAGGACGTCGTCGAGGACGCGCATGCGCGCTTTCCCGCGGTCCTCTACGGCTGGCCGATTCCCGCGACGCACACTTCCGATCACTACGCACTCGAAGTTGCCGCGAACGTGCTCGCCGCAGGCGAGAGCTCGCGCCTTTACAAGACGCTCGTGCACGACAAGGCCATCGCCATCGACGTCGACGCGGAGACCGAAGGCCACCGGGGTCCCGATGCCTTCGAGATGAGCTCGAAGGTGTCCGGCAAAGGGACCGTGGCCGAGGTCGAGAGGGTCATCGCCGACGTCATCGCTTCGCTCGCCAAGACCCCGCCGACGGACGAGGAAATGACCAAGGTGCGCCATGGGCTGGCGTCGCACTTTCTCTTCGGGTTGGCGTCGAACTACGCGCGCGCCGCGCAGCTCGCAACCTTCGAGACCTACTGGGGGGATGCGGCGCTCCTGAATACCGAGATCGATCGCTATCTGTCCGTCACGAAGGAGGATGTGTCGCGTGTCGTGGCGACGTATCTCGTCGTGGCGCACCGCTCGCGCGTCGAGGTGAAGCCGGGACAGGCGGCTCGAACCGGAGAGAGCCAGGCGAAGGCGGACGGGACCGGCACGCCGGTCGCACGCGGCCCGCGCAGCGAAGGGACGAAGCCGTGAAGCCCGTCACGATCCAAAACCTCGCCTCGCTGGCCCCGTTCGCGTCCTTGACGGCGTTCGCGCTGACGATCGGTGCCTGTGGATCCGCCTCCCCTGCCCTTCACGCGCCAGGTCCGTCTGGGCCCCCGGCATCACCGACGGCCCGCACCGCAGTCTCGGCGGCGAGCCACGATGAGCCTCCGCCACCTCTCGAGGCCAAGGCGTCTCCGTTCCCCGCCGTGGCGAAGAGGACGCTCCCGAACGGACTGCGCGTCTCCATCGTTGAATCGCACGCGCTGCCCCTCATCGAAATACGGGTGGTTGTCCACGCAGGGATCGGGTTCGGCGCGCCGGGGGTCAGCGAGATCACCGCGACGATGCTCGAGCAGGGCGGCACGCGCGCGCACACGTCGAGCGAGGTCGTGAACCGGATCGAGATGCTCGGTTCGAGCCTCACCATCGCCGTCGGGCGGGATGCAACGCGGCTATCGATGGGCGTCGTGACCCAGCAGCTGGCCCAGGCCCTGGACATCCTGGGCGAAGTGATCCGAAATCCTCGCTTCGACGCCGCCGAGCTCACGCGGGTCAAGGCGCGGATGACGGACCAAGCCAAGGACGATGCGCGATCGAGCGGCACCTGGAGCGCGACCCGTGTCCTCTTTCACACGCTCTTTGCGGCGACGAGCCCGTACGCCACCACCAGTGCCGTCCCAGCGGAGATCGCAACCGTGGACGGCGCGGCCGTCCGCGACTTCTACAATCGGCACTACGCTCCATCGAACGTCGAGGTCGTCGTGGCCGGCGACGTCGAGGCCGACCGGGGCGTCGAAGCGATCGAGCACGCGTTCGGGCCGTGGAAGGGGCCCGTGGCACGCGCGTCCACGCCGGTCGACTTCCCGCCACCCTTGGCCCCCGAACCGACCCGCGTGGTCGTCGTCGATCGGCCCGACAGCGTGCAGAGCGACCTTGTCGTGACTGAGCTCTTGCCTGAACGACACGCGCCAAGCTGGCCCACCGATCGCGCCGCGATCCAGGTGTTCGGCGGAGGGCTCACCGGACGACTCTTCCAGGACGTGCGCGAGAAGCGCTCGCTCGCCTACTCCGTGAACGCTTCCCCCATCGAGCTCGCGCACGGCGCGCAGCCGCTCTTCGCATACGCCGGCACACGGGCGCCGAAGACGGCGGACGCGGTGCAAGCGGTCCTGGACACCCTCGACGGCATGCGCACGGCACCGCCGACGAACGACGAGGTGACGGCGGCGCGGCGCTTTCTGAGCGACATCTTCGCCGTGCGCATGGAGACCCTCGGGGCGATCGCGGACATGGTCGCTCAGCTTCGGGAGCTCGATCTGCCCGACGACTACTGGGACACCTACCGCGCCGCGCTCCGCGCCGTCACGACGGCCAACACCGACCGGGAGGCGGCGACGGTGTTCACGGCCGACCACGCGCTCATCATCGTGGTGGGTGACGCGCGTCTCGTGGCCGATCCGTTGACGCGATTCGGCGACGTGACCGTCGTCGATCCCGAGCACGACTTCCAGGTCCTTCGGACTCTGCCGAGGAGCCCGGCGACCCCAGGGACTCAGGGGCGGTAGCCAAGGGCCACCCTCTCTTCTTGCCATCTTGCCGCAAGGCTCGGGTCAGCGTGGACACGCACGCAGACGGTGCAGCCGGGACCCCCCGACAGAACGCGCCTATCGGACGAGGACCACGACGGACCGCGGGCCGACGACATAATCCAGCGTGTTGAGCGGGATCTCGGAGCCCGGATCGGCGATGTCCATCGGACTCTCGAGAGACGTATCGATGACACGCTTCCACCGGCGATTTTCGACGCTCGGCTCCTGGACGATGAACCGCAGCGGCTCCCAATAGGCGCTGACCATCACGTAGATGTCATCGTCATGCTCCGACCGACCGTCGAGAAAATAGGCCACGCTCCGGGAGTCCAAGCTCAGATCCGGCGGCCCTGCGACACCGTGCCAGCACACGTCGTCGCGCCAGAACCGGCCACGCGCGAGTGTCGGATGCGCTCGACGAAACGCGATCATCGTCTTGAAGAATCGATGGACGTCCGCGTTTGCCGCTCGCCGCTCCCAGTCGAGCCAGGTCGTCTCGTTGTCCTGGTTGTAAGGGTTGTTGTTGCCGCCTTGCGTATGCAAAAACTCGTCGCCCATCACGAACATGGGAGTTGCGTTCGAGAGCAGAAGAAGCGTGCAGAAATTCTTCACCTGCCGTCTGCGCAGCGCGATCACGTGCGGCGGAGCGCCGTCATCGCCCTCCCAGCCACAGTTCCAGCTGTGGTTTGCATCGGTGCCGTCTCGGTTGTCTTCGCCGTTCGCGCGGTTTCTCTTCACGTCGTAGGCGGTGAGATCGTACATGCAGAACCCGTCATGGCAGTCGACGAAGCTCACGCCCTGGTAGGGCCGGTAGACCTCGTCGCCCTCGTCGGGGAACAGGTCGTCGCTTCCGTACAGCCGCTGGATCAAGGAGGCTACGAGCCCCCGGTCGCCCTTCACGAACTTGCGCACGTCGTCGCGAAACCGGCCGTTCCATTGCCTCCAGTCGAACCCGGGGAACGACCGTCCGAGCTGGGAGGTCGCCAGGTCCCACGGCTCGGCGATGAGGCGTATGTCCGCGAAGTCCGGGTCCGACGAGATCTCGCTGATGATCGATGCGTGGTCCATGCGGATGCAGCCGTCGATGTCTCGCGAGAGGATCGACGCGAGGTCGAAGCGGAAGCCGTCGACGTGCATTTCGTTCACCCAGTAGCGCAGGCTGTCGACGACGAGATTGCGGACGGTCGGGTGCCCCGTCCGTAGGACGTTGCCCGTGCCCGTGTCGTCGCGGTACGTATCGAGGTCACCCTGCAAAAGGTAATAGGTCGCGTTGTCGATCCCGCGGTACCCTAGGCACGGACCGTCTGCACCCCGCTCGGCCGTGTGGTTGTAGACGACGTCCAAGATGACTTCGATGCCGGCGACGTGAAACGCCTTCACCATGGCGCGAAACTCGTCGATTTGGTCGGCGGGGGCGCGGGCCGTCGAGTACGCCGGATGCAACGCGAAAAAGCTGATGGGCATGTACCCCCAGTAGTCGCCGCATACCCCGGGGACGAACGCGTAGACCGGCAGCAACTCGACTGCCGAGACCCCGAGGTCGACCAAGTAGGGAATTTTCTCCACGATGCCTGCAAACGATCCGCGCCGCTCTTGCGGCACGTCGGAGTTCGCCCGTGCCGTAAAGCCGCGCACGTGCATCTCGTAGATGACGAGACCATGCGTGTGGCGCACCCGCCGATCCCCGTTCCAGTCGAAGGGCGCTCGGGGCGCGGGAATCTCGGCGAGCAACGCCCGTCCGGCGTTCGACCCCGTGCCTGTGGCCGCGGCGCAGTCGAAGGTGCTCGTATGCACCTGCCGGGCGTACGGGTCCAGAAGGACCTTGGTCGGATCGAAGCGGTTGCCCGGCCCGTACGGCCCGTCGACCGAATAGCCATAGTAGGTCGCCGGCAAGACGTCCGTCGCCTTGATGCGGCAGTGCCACGTTCGCCCCGTCCGGTTGCGGATGGGGTCGAGATCGCGCCGTACGACCGGGCGCGTGAGGTCGGTGGGCGCAAACAGCAGCAAGCTGACGGCGGTCGCCGCCTTCGAATAAATCGCCCAGTTGTAGGACGCCTCAGCCTCGACGAAGGTGACCCCCAGAGGCGTGGGGGAACCGTCCGTCGTGTCCCAGTGGCTCACGCGAAGCGCACAAGACCACGGTGCCTTCCGAAACGCCAACGCAATCGGCCGCCTCGCAGACCGTGTCGGTCAAAGGGGCGCGATGCTGTCGACCATGCGATCGAACGCGGGACGCGCCGCGCGAACCGCGGCTGCCGGTCCCGTCATCTTGAAGAAATACGGAGGGCTCGGGCTCTCGACGATGGCGCCCGCCATGGCCCAGTCGCGCTTCGGATCAGCCGGTGCGCCCATCGTCATGCCACCGCCGACGTAGGTGCCGGAGACGTCGACCGTGACGACGTGGAGGCCGTGCACCGTCTTGTCCACGCGTCCCTGGCGGCCGATGTCGTCGAACTGCGCCATCCACCGGTCGATGTTGGCCTGCGTCGCGCCGCCGGCGCGCGACACGATCACCTCCACCGAACCGGCAACGCGGTACGTCGCGAGTCGCATCGCATTCGGGTTCGGGGTCTCTTGCCAGCCCTTTGGCATTTTCCAAACGAGCCCGGAGGAATCGTCGGAAGCTCCGACCAGGGATCCGTGCTGCGCGTTCGCCGATCCGATGGGCGGGTGGTTGGGCGGAAGGGCCTCGCCTGGCTCGAACGGCGAGTTTGCCGATCCGATGGGCGGGTGGTTGGGCGGAAGGGCTTCGTCGCTTTCGAGGGGCAGCGGCCCACCGCCGGCGGCCGGCGGCGCGGAGCTCCCGTGGGCGGCGGCGGTCGCGTCGGGTTCGCGCTCCACGCCATAGAGCGCGAGGCCGCCGGCGAGGAGGACCGCCGGAATCACAGCCAGCGATGCGATCCGGATCGACATGGACCGCGTTTATCATGCGCAAACCGTGCCGGGATGCGCATGTGTGCGGAGACAGAAGGAAGCACGAACGTCCCGTGCGATCGCGATGCGGGCGGCAGCCCTCGGGGCCGGTTTCCACGCATAAAAGGTTCGCGATTCGCCACGGTCATTTCGCGTTTTGCCCAAAGTTCGGCCGTCGGCCCGAGGGGATCGAGTCAGCGAGCGCGACTTGGACGCGGATCACTGCGGCCGGATGGACCTCGATTTCCTGTCGGCGCGACGTTGGGCCCGGAAGTCGGCGAACACGACGTACCCGAACGCGGCGAAAGACGCGGTCCCGAGCACCTGCCCGAGCGACATCGCGACGATGACAGGCCAGACTGTCGGGTTGAAGACCTGCCACATCATGAGCGACAGCGCGGCGAGCGCGCACACGCACGAGAGGATCAGCCACCCTGAATCGACAGGTCGTGCGCTCAAGGCTTTTCCGTCTTTTGTGGCGCGCCGGGAGCCTGAAAGAACGGGTGGGCAAGACCGTGGCAGCCTTCGCTCGCGCAACCCAAGCGCCCGGCCCGGGTGTCGTCGACCGACGCCCTATGGTCGGGCACTTTGAGCCAGAGGGTGTCCTCGGTCGAATGGCACTGCATGCAGTTGCCGTTCATCTTGGAGGGCTCGCGCAGATGGATGGTCTTTTTGGCCTCTTCGAGGGACGTCTGGCGGTATTCGGTCAGATACAGCCACACGTGTCTCATGCCGCCGGCCTTGGTCAGGATCGTGCCAAACATCCCGTAATCGGCGTGGCACACGTAGCAGTTCTCGGAGCCGAACATGGCATTGCGAGCGTGCCTCGACGCGAGCGATCCGCTCGCGCGGTCGTCGGAGTCCGCGCGGTGCAGTGCCATGACGTGGCATGACCCGCAAAACACGCGTTCCTTGGTCGCTTCGAAGCCCTGCACGTTGCCCGCAAAAGCCGCGCCGATGGGAAACACTCCGAGCCCGAGTAGCAGCCACAGCTTGGTGGCGCGCACCAGCGGCGGGCGCACGACGAGATAGCCGACCAGGATAATCGCCGACAACGCCGCGCTCACGCACTCGAACACTGCCAAGGGCGACGACGCCAGCAGGGTCACCCGACGGCCTCGCGACGCGCGCCTGGGACTTGCACGGGGCCCACGCCGACCATGTCTTGCAAGACAACGGCCAGTCGTCACCCGCGCCGACGTCTCGTAGCGTGTGCGGCGACCACCGTCGCCGGTGCGATGGGACTGGCGTCGGGCGCGGGGGCGGACGCCCTCCGGCTTCGGGCCGACGCTCTCGCCGAGACACAGGGGACGTCGTCACCCACCGGACTCGTCGTTCTTCAGGGGCAGGACGCGATCCGGCCGTGGATCAGCGCTGAAGCGCTCGTCTGGGCCGGTGCGCGTTCGCCGCATCTCACCGGCGACGTCCTGGTGCTGACCGTCCGGCTCCGCGAGCCGCACGGGTATGTCGAAGCTCTCGCCGGACGCTTCGTGATCGCCACAGGCGCGGTGCACCCCGTGCAAATCGATGGGGGGCACGTGATCGGACGTGCTCCGTGGGGATCCACGGTGGAAGCCTTCGGCGGGCTTCCCGTCGTCCCGCGCTTCGGGGCGCGCAGTTACGACTGGATCGCCGGGGGTCGGGTCGCCCAAAGGGTCGCCGACACCGTCACCCTGGGTGTCTCCTACGTCCAGCGGCGCGAGGACGGAGAGATCTCGAGTGAAGAGTTGGGGGCCGACCTCGCCGCGGCTCCCGCTCGTTGGCTCGACGTCGCGGCATTCGGCGCGTACGACCTCGAAAACCCAGGGATCGCGGAGGCTTGCGCGTCGGCCGCCGTGCGATGCAACGATTGGCGCTTCGAGCTATTCGGGTCGCAGCTGTCGCCCGGCAGGCTGCTGCCGGCGACGTCGCTCTTCTCGGTGCTCGGCGATATGCCGTCGCAGACGATGGGGGCGACCGTTCGGTGGCGAGCCGCCCCGCGGCTCGACCTGCTCGCGAGTGGCGCCGGTCAGGACGTCGCGGGCGGGCTCGGCGGCAACGGCTGGGTGCGCACGACGCTGCGCCTCGACGACCGGGGCAACGGCAGTCTCGGGCTCGAGCTCCGCCGCGTCGACCTGCCCGGCGCGCGGTGGACAGGGGTACGCGCCATCGGTGCCGTGCCCTTGGGCAAGGGCTTCTGGTACTCGTCGGAGATCGAGATTGTCGCGGCCGACCATCCCGATGGACGAGGCGTGGCCTGGCCGTGGGGCCTGTCGGCGCTGTCGTGGCGGTCCCGGGACGGCTGGCAGGTCGCGGGCGCTCTGGAAGCCTCGGCGACGCCCCTGCTCCGCTATGAGGCCGATGCCCTGGTGCGCCTCTCCTATGCGCTGGGCGGGCCCGAAACCACGGCGCCACGCGGCCCGTCCTCGGGAACCCGATGAGGATGCGTTTCACCCTGGGGGTGGTTGTGTCAATCGCGCTCGCGGCCTGCGCCAGCGTGCTCGGCATTCGTCACGATCTACCCTCGCATCCGTTCGAGCACCGCGCCCACGTGCTCAAGGCGATCAACTGCGTCGAGTGCCACGCCGACGTCGATCGCGCCGGAGACACCGGCCCGGTCCATTTCCCGTCCGAAGCCGTCTGCCGGCAATGCCACGAGAAGCCCCACGACGATCGACCGTGCATCCTATGCCACGGCGAACCGTACGTGCGCCAGGTGGCGGAGCTCGCGCGCGCGCAGCTTCGATTCGATCACCTACGCCACATGGGTGCGGTCCACGGCGATTGCGTCCGGTGCCATTCCGACGTGGCCGAAGCGCGTCCGGAGACCGTCTTGCCGAAGATGGCGACTTGCTTCGGATGCCACGAGCACCGCGACCAGTGGGCGATGCGCGACTGCAACGGCTGCCACGTCGATTTGCGCGACGAGGGAGTGCCGCCCGACGATCATCTCGTTCACGACGCAGACTTCGTCCGCGAGCACGGCGTACG
>Ga0116125_1000320_pt1 | contig 22935 bp, 23 predicted proteins | sample June2015DPH_16_1_2_FD_89729 | JGI IMG/M metagenome (GOLD analysis project Ga0116125, IMG submission 89729) | Peatland microbial communities from SPRUCE experiment site at the Marcell Experimental Forest, Minnesota, USA - June2015DPH_16_10 | ecosystem: Environmental > Terrestrial > Soil >...
CGGGCAGCCGGCGCTCCTGTTGCAGGGGGTGCATACGTCACAAGCCGTTTAGAGTGGACGAGAGCCATTCCAACCCTCACACCGACCACTAACGACCACGGAAGGTGATACATGTTTCGTTTTGGAAAACCAGAGATCGAAAACTTCCGTGCTGATTACGCCAAACACGCCGACTTCTGCGAGATCTTTGAAAAAGACATAAAGCGTTTGTACCTCCTCGCCTTCTTGCTGACCGCAGATCACAAGCAAGCCGAGCAGTGTTTTGCATCGACGGTCGAGGAAGCTTTCAAAAAACCGACGGTGTTTAAGGAATGGGCACGATCCTGGGTAAACCGCACTCTAATCGAAAAGCGATTGAGATCGTGTCCCCTTTGTCAAACCGGCCAAACGAAAAAAGGGATTCGTGGGGCGCAGGGCTACACGAGAACAGTGGACAAGACAAAATCAACGCTGTGACGAGACTCGCCTCGCTTGAACGCTTCGTTTTTGTGATGTCTATCCTGGAGCGCTATTCCGATCGCGACTGCGCTCTGTTGCTTGGATGTAATCCGGATAAAGTATCGCCAGCGCGGAGGAAAGGGTTGCGCCGACTCGCAGATTTCGCCAGTGTGCTCCGACCGCAAAGGCAGGGTTCGACGCTGCATCGTCTGGAGATTAGCGCATGACCGCGACCGGAGGCTTTGTGACTGATCTCTTGAGGCGACAGTCCGGGCTTATTGTGTCTCGAATCGGTGGAATAAAGGTTGAATGTGCGATTTTGAATTGAGGTACTGATGACAGCAGAAGAAGTGCTCCGCGTTCATCGTGACATATTTTACCGCTCGCTCATCGATCAAGATTTCGATGCGCTTGCTGTTTTATACGCGAACGATTACATGCTCGTCAGGTCGGACGGCTCAGTGCTTAATAAGGAGTCGGTTTTACGCGATCTGATGGGCCAAGGTCTGACTTTCACATCCATAGAACTAGTCGGCGAGGAAGTTCGGATTTACGGAGAAACCGCCATCGTCACAGGAGAGAGCCGGACGCTAGCGCGCAGGGACAGCGAGCAACTTGCCTCGCGCTTCCGCCTCGTAGCGGTTTACACGAGTCAAGCCGAAATGGTCAGACTAGTGCATTTTCAGAGTACCGAGCTTCCGACTAAAGAGAAATGACCTCTGCCCGAGCGGCAGAGGTCGGCCTGTTTCGGCTCAAACCTGGACCATAAATGGACCATCGTTGGACCATGAATACTAAGGCCGTGTGGTTGCATCGAAATCAAACCGCCGGCAACCGACTGATAGTTCGAGGCTTGTTCTAGGGATCAACGCGACCGCTACAAATCACACACAGCTTTCACACGGCAGAGGTCTCAGCCTCAATGAGATTTGTCTCTCATGCATGACATTTGGTGAACCTAATCTGTGGAACGGAAATCGGGATGGACGGACTTTTACAATGATTCGAGATCCGGAAAATTCGTACGAAGCAATCGGTTATCCACCAAGAACCTGAAACCGACTGTGTTCAAATAGCGGAAGCCGCTGAGAACCTCACTCGCACGGGGTCAATGCCTGACGGATCGATCGACCCTCTGCTACAATTCATTGACGGGGCAGGGACAGCTGCTCTGGGTTGTGTTTGCCTTCATCACAGTTTTGGACGGGGTTTAGTTTGGTGTCCATGGTGTCCATTAACCTCGGAATTTCGTTCTACGGGGTTGAAAAGGGCGATGCAGGCGAAACGATTGAACGTGAGGAAAGCCACTAAACACGCGGGTTTCCAATAACGGTAAGAAAACAAAGAGGGGACGTAGTTCAGTTGGTTAGAACGCTGCCCTGTCACCGATCTGCAGCAGAATTACCCAATCCCGCGCTACTTAGTCAAAACAAAGTCACTTCTCGGCCGCTCACCAGTTCCCGTCAACCTTTGGATTTGTTTTCACCAACAGCCTCAGGACAAATGGGGGCTGTGTCGTCCGAAGGATCTTCGCAGTGTCTGAGCAAAACCTCGATGAACGGTCGGAGATTGAGAGGGATATCGTCTGTCGATATTGTCGAGGAGCGATTCATATCTCGTCCCCTTGCGGATAGTACTGTCCTCGCTGCACGGAACTGCTTGGAGAAGGCAGGAGCAGTGCTTCCGTTGAACGCAAGATTCCCATTTTTCGCATCTTTCCGATGAGGGTCGTGCGCTTGAGTCCGAGCTTTCTCGCCGCACCCCTGGGGCCGCCCACAACCCAGCCGGATTCTTTCAGAGCTCTCAGAATGTGCCCATACTCGGCCTGCGCCAGCGTCTCGGGCTGGGGCTGAGCTACTTGTTTCGACCAATCTAGATCCTCCAGCGGCGCTCGAAGTTCCGAGCCCGGCGACAAGATGACGGCACGTTCGATGAAATTCTGGAGTTCGCGAACGTTGCCGGGCCAGTCATACTCGGCGAGAACTCTTATCGTGTTTGCGGGAATGGTCTTGACTCTTCGATTGATACGGCTGACGCAATCCTCGGCGAAAAACTTAACGAGGAGGGGTATGTCCTCGCGTCGCTCCCGCAGCGGTAGCGCCGAGACGGGGAAGATGTTGAGCCGGAAGTAAAGATCACTCCGGAATCGCCCTTCACTCACCATTTGTTTCAGGTCACGATGAGTCGCAGCAACTAGTCGCACGTTGACTGGCTGAGTCTGGTTACTGCCCAGCCTTTCAAACTCCCGCTCTTGCAAGACTCGCAGCAGCTTAGCTTGCGATTCGAGCGGTACATCGCCGATTTCGTCCAGGAAAAGAGTGCCCTTGTTTGCAAGTTCGAAGCGGCCGATCTTGCGAGCAACAGCGCCGGTAAATGCTCCTTTCTCGTGACCGAAGAGTTCACTCTCTAGCAGGCCGAGGGGAATCGCGGCGCAGTTGAATCTCACATACTGACGGTCACGCCGCGGACTGAGATTGTGAACTGCACGAGCGATCAGTTCTTTGCCAGTTCCGGTCTCCCCTTGGATCAAGACGGTCGCATCGGTCGGAGCAACGGTCATGACCTGTTTCAATGTCCGTCTTAGGGGCAGACTCGAACCCACCATCCCTTCGAAAATATGGCGTTCTTCGTTCTTGGCCGCATGGTTGCTTTCGCAGTCCAACTGGATGTCTTCCTGATTTGGCGCAACGGCATTCTGTCCTTCATGGACGTGGCCATGCCATGCTGACCTCCTGCGTTCGCCGGAGTCGTTGTTCGAGGCCACTGCAGACTGGTGCCGGCGGGCGATATCCGTCGCGGCTGGTTTTATCCGATGGACGCCACCGGAATTGCTGTCCGATCGAGGGATGCGAAGAGGGCTAGCGCTCATTGCGGTTCTCCTGCTGTCTGATCAACCTTGAAAGAAATGTAAATCCAGGTGATTGGTCAAATGTTCCGGTACTGGTCAATTTTTCCGAGATCTAATTACTGGTGCGAGGAGACTAGAAGAGTTGGAGATTTCTGAACACCTCGGAAACTACAGCAGACCTACTGCATTTATCTGCAGGTTTAGGGGCTGAGTGGAGCTTCGGGAGAACAGTCCGGGGTAGTATCGAGTTGCCCGGTCGAGCTCAATTCGCGCTATTGGTGTCGTCAAGCCCCTGGAAGAGACCCTTCATTCGCGTGAGCAGAGTCGCCCAACTTGACCTTGGACCTCGAAAAACGATGCGGCCCGGAACGACCAAAACAATAGTGGTTCCTGAGTCCGAAGAAGTTTCGACGCTCAGTCTTCCGCTGATCCGCGTGGCACGTTCGCGCATGCCCTGCAACCCATAGTGTCCGTCTTTTCCGCGCGCGGCAACATTGGAGGCGATTCCTTTGCCGTTGTCGGAGACGCTGAGAGTGAGGTCTTGCGAGTAAGAAAGGCGTACTTCGAGGCGATTTGCCCCCGAGTGCTGACACGCATTCCGGATGGCTTCATAGCCGATACGATAGATTTCATCGCGCACAATCGGATGCATCTCCCCTGCAGCGCCCTCGGGCACGAAGGCAACTTCAGGGAAGCCCTGGATGCGACAGTCGTCCAAAGCTCGCTGAAAGGAGGCGGCTAGATCGTTGGTCTGAGTGATTGAAGTTCGCAGAGCGTTCAGTGCTGTCCGGCCTTCCTGCATTGCTTGCCCTAACCAGCCCGATACTCTCTCCATGGCCGCACGCATGCGTGCAAGATCGGTGGCCCCATCGAGGGCATCGTCGGCGACCATTTTGCTGCCTTGAATGGTCTGGAGGAGCGTATCGTGAAATTCTCGTGCCATTCGAGTGCGTTCTGCCAAACGTTCGTCGAAGCGAGCATGAATGGTTTTGGCAAGTTGCCGCACCCGCAGCGCATAGGCTGCCGAGACGATGAAAGCTCCGGTTACGAGGCACAGCAATAGGAACCATTTCTTCTGATACCATGCCGGCGCGACCATGAAGTTCAGCGTTGCACCTTCCTCATTCCAAATGCCGTCGTTGTTACAGGCGACTACGTGAAACCTGTACCCCCCTGGGCGAAGGTCACTGTAGAAGGCCTGCCGCCGTGTTCCTGGCTCTTGCCAGTCGACGTCGTGGCCTTCCAATTTGTAGCGGAACCGCACCTTCTGGGGGATCACGAAGCTCAGACCCGCATAGTCGATTTCAAGGTTGCGCGTAAGCGGCGGCAAGCGGATATCTCCCACAGGCGAGTAGTTCTTTCGGTCAGCAATCACTTCTTCAATCTGCACCGGCGGCGGTGTCGTATTCACCGCCGTGTGAGCTGGATCGATCATCTGCAGCCCGACCCCATTCACAAACCACAACCGCCCGTCAGGCGTCCGTGCCGCACCTCCGAAATAAGCAAACCCCGGATGGACCCCATCAAACGAATCGAAGACCTTCATCTGTAACTTGGTGTCAGATCGATCCCACCACCTTTGTAATTCTGCATTTGTAATTTTTATGAGCCCACATTCCGCGTACATCCAAAGATCGCCCCGTTTGTCTAAAATCTGCGCGAACACGCTGTCGCAAGGCAGACCGTTCCGGATCGTGAGGGTCTGTTGTTTGCCGTTCTTCCATGCAATCAGACCGGTTGGCGTTGCTCCCAGCACCGAACCATCGGGGTTTACGGTGAGTTGTCTTACAAAAGGCTTCGCGGAATCATGAGGATATGAAAAGATCTCGATTTTGCCGTGCCGATACCGAGCGAGATCGCCGCTGAGGAGACCCAACCAGATGCCTCCTGTGGGATCGGCTTCAACTTTGCGGGCTGCCGGCATTTGAGGCGCCGGAAATTCTTCTCGAACTCTGAAATCGCGAATTCGGAGCAGTGTTCTGGGTGGTCCGATGGTTTCGGCCCACACATCGTTCTCGACATCCTCAGTGATTCCCACAACTACGCCGATGGGACTGCCATCCGCTCTGCTGATACCATGAAACCTCCCGCTCTCGTAGATCGACAACGTCTTATCAATACCTACCCAAAACTTACCGGCGTGATCTTCGAACAGAGATGTGACCTGATTCCCAGGCAAGCCTTTCCCAGTTTGAAGCGAAGATAATTTGTCTTCACGAAGAGTGTCCAGAGACTGAGGTCTTCCCACCCAAATAGTGCCGTCCCGTCTGGCGACCACTGCATCTACCTCGTCCGAACCGACTCCCGGCGGGGGCGAGAAACTGGTAACACGAATTTCATGAAATGAATCGATGCCCTTGTTTGTCGCTACCCAGATGTTACCTTCACGATCTTCAAACAGTGCATTCACGCCATCGCTGGACAAGCCATCTGCACTGCGGAAGTGATCAATTTCGCGTCCGCGGATGCGGTACAGACCATCACCCCCGGTACCAACCCAAAGGCTGTTTTCGCGGTCCGATAATAACGAGGTGACCACTAGAGCGCTGCTGTCGAACCCTGTCGTAACGAACGCTTTCCACTTCCCCTGCTTCAATTGCTGCAATCCCAAACCCGAGCCTGTCTTTTGCATTCCAACCCACAAGGAACCGTCCGGTGTATAGGCAAGAGCCGCCACTCCCCTGCCTGCGTTCGATTTCAGTCCACTCAGTTCAAGTGTGCTGGAAGAGCCCGGTTTCCATCGAAGAAGCCGAGTCGGGTCGCCGGACCAAAGATTTCCCAGGGAGTCCTGAACCAATGGTCCACCAGTGACGGTGACGCCGTCGGTCTTCCCATAACAATGTGTTCCTGGGTTGATGATTGTACAAATGGCCCCAACCGAGTTGTAGATTTCAACTTGCGAGAACCAGATTTTGCCGCTGCCATCCTCGACGATGCCAAGGATAGCCTCACGGGTCTCGGGATAGTTGACCAGATCCTGATTCACCCAGTGGCTCAGGCCAAGGTCGGTCCCAATCCATAAGCTCCCGTCGCGCGCACCGAGAAGAGATGTGACAAAAGCAGACGGAAGTTGCTTCCCGTTCGGCGGAGGCCAGGAAGTAAATTGAACGCCATCGAAGCGCATCAGCCCGGACATCGTTCCGATCCACAAATATCCATCCGTGGTTTGGGCAATTGAAGACGGCACGCCTTTGAGGAGACCATCCTGACTTTTCCATACAGAGTGGGCGTATTGGGAGATGCTTCGGCTTGGGTCAAGGGCAAAGGCTGAAGTGAACGCCAAGAGCGAGAATAGAATCAAGATCGAGAGAGGCCGAAGAAGAGCTACCCTATCCGGTTTGAGAGTGGATCTCATTGCGGTTCTGCCTGATCCCCGGACCACTCGCTGGCCATCTCTCGCAGGAATAAGCAAAACGGCGAGGCCCGCGATTATGGGATCGAATGTTGGACACTACTTCAACAGCGGACTCTGCGAGCCGCCAGTTCCTACAGTCACGACCCTGTAGTTTCCTATAGGCCCGGTACGCTGTCAGATTTGGAGCATGCCCCGCCGGACCGCGATGGTCACTGCATGGGTCCGATCATTGGCGCCAAGTTTCCCGACAATGTTCTTGACGTGAAAATTGACGGTCGTTTCAGAAATGGCGAGTTCATCGGCAATCTGTTTGTTGCGATGGCCATCTCGAATCAATCGGAGGACTTCGAGTTCGCGAGTCGTAAGATTCTCCTCCCCGAGATGTTCTGCGAGCCGCGATGCCACCTCGGGCGGAACTTGGCGTCGGCCCGAGTGGACGGAGCGGATCAAGGCCAATAACTCAGCTTTCGGCATGCTCTTGAGAGCGTATCCCGCAGCGCCGGCATGCAACGCCCGATTGATCTCCGCATCTCCATCCGAGGAGGTCAGAATGATGATGCGAGCATGCGAAAATTCTCCGCGAATCGAGATTAGGGCATCTGTGCCGTTGATTCCGGGGAGCTGGAGATCCATTAGCGTAATGTCTGGACGATGAGCACGGAACTGCGCAATGGCTTCGCCACCATTCACCGCCTGAGCGACCAGCAGCATGTCCGGCTGAGAGCCGATGATCGTAGCGATGCCTTCGCGAAAGACAGGATGATCCTCGACGCTCAGAATGCGAATCGCCTTGGCGGCATCGATGGCCAGGTATCACCCTCGCGACTGTCAGAATTGTAGTTTTCACGAAAAAAGCAAGAACACTTGCCTGCGTGGAAGTAGGTAGATCCAAGAGTCTCAAACAGAAGGATAACCCAACCTTCTTCGTTCCTAAGAGTCTATCACTGGCTGTCTCATCGACGAACTCTTCGTTGCTTTTCGTGCCCTTCTGGCTTCCCGAGCTATGGCTCCGTGATGTCGAATCCAGCAACATCCTCGAGCACGAACATCCCACTCAATTTCTGAATTTGTTTACGTCGGGCTGAGTTAAAGCGCAATGGACGACGGATGGATCGAGCTAGGGAATTCCTGCCCAGGCCCTAGTTCCATCGTCCGGCAGGTGGCAGAGGCACCCCGATTCGCTGACCAGAGTCATTCCACTAAAGTCCTTCGGCGCCTCGTCGGTCTGACGCCGGAACAACTCCGTGCAGTTGCTTAACTGTCATAAACTCGCGTTCCCACCTGCTCACACGGTTCGAATTTCGCTTGCCCGCATGTAAAGATGCTCAATATCGTTCAGCTTAGTCAGACGGCGGACGAATCGTTTCTCCGTGGACTGAAACCGGGCACCCAGGAAGGCGTCCACGATGTCTAAGGCGAGTGCGGAACCGACGATTCGAGATCCCATTACCAGGACATTCATGTCGTCATGCTCGACACCCTGGTGCGCGGAGTAAGTATCGTGGCATATCGCCGCGCGGATTCCAGGCATTTTGTTGGCGGCGACGCATACGCCGACGCCGGAACCGCAGATGAGGATGCCCCGCTCGGATGTACCGGCCATGAGCGCCTTACCGACGACCGCTGCAAAATCAGGATAGTCTGAAGGTTCCTCGTTGTAGGCTCCCAGGTCGACAACGGTATGGCCGATTCTCGAAAGGTGCAAAGCTACTTCTTGTTTCAGAGCGAAACCTTCATGGTCGGAGCCAACGGCGATTTTCACTGGTTTCCTCTTTTCGGCAATTTGATCCTGAGAACAAAGACGGTGCTTGGGTATGCCTCACGACCTCGCTGTCCGCGAAACTGCGAAGCTGTCCTCCAACATCTGGAAGCGGGCGATCTTGCTGTCGGAGATATGAAGGATAAGCGCGAAAGGTTATTCGATAATCCTTCCAGTCGCGTTGACCTTTGAAGCAAGCTCACCGAAAATAACTGCCGGCTCGTCGTTCGCCAAGATTCCTTCGACGTCGAAACGCACGTGCTCCAGAAGAAGGCGCGTTCCGCGAATAAAGTCGGAAACGGCGCCGCGCCCGGTCCTTCGTCCGATCCAAGGTGGTGCGCCAACGTCACCGGGGACCTCAAACTGGACGGCGGTACTGAACAACCCTGCTATTTCATCGGGCTCGGCCCCAGATCCAATTTGAGCGAGAAGTTGCTGTGCAATTCGGACAGTCTGTTCCTGGCTCATGGTGTCTTCTCAAGGAATGTAGGTCGAAAACGTGTAATCCTGTTCCTTTTGCGGCGTGTGGCAGGCGAAACACGCCGTGACAGCGTGAGCTGCGTCAGGGACGAGCGGCTTCGACGGGTCTCCACCGCCCCACACCTGGAATCCCCAACCGCCGGTCGTAGGATACTTCTTCGCATCCTTTACCATCACTGCTATCGCCTTCTTGTTGCCTTCAACGTAAGAACCGTCTTTGACCGAAAATTCGTGAACGTCGTCCGCGAAGATGGTTCCGTCAGGATAGGGGAGCGGACCGCCATTCTTGAGCGTCGCCAATCCCTTAGCATTCACGTGGATCAGGTGCATGCCACCGAGTTGGCCGAAAATCGGGCTGTCCTTAGTCACGATCATGGAATTCACCTCGAACCAATCCCGCAACCCAGTCGGGAACTGAACGTCGTAGCTCGTTGTTTGCGCCGAAGTGAAGCCCATTGCTAGCAAGAGTCCAGCGAAGCCCAGAATACTCACGATTTTGTGTCGCATAGCCATCCTCCGAATTAAGATTTTTCAGCTACAAGTCGATCACCACGTCGCCATCAGGCCGCGAACAACAGATCAACAGGTTCCCCGCAGCGGGTGGCTCAAGCGGTTCGGGTTGGTAGGCGACATCACCCGAGATCAGCCCGCTCTCGCAGTTGTGGCAGACTCCCGTGCGGCAGGACCAGCGCACGGGCACATCGCAAGCTTCCGCAAAATCGAGCAGGCTCGGACACTTGGCGTCCCAGGGGACGCTCAGCCCGCTCCGCGCAAAGGACACGCGAGGGCCGGAGCCCGCAATGCCCTCGGGCGGATGAGGTTGTCTCGCCGTGGCGTCGGCGATGCCCGGCGTCATCGCTTTGCCGGGGCCAAAGAGTTCGGAATGCACTTGTGCGGATGGAATTCCAAGCGCTGCGATGCCGGCGCTCCATTCCTGCATGAACGCCGCAGGTCCGCAGATGTAGAAATTGGCGTCCAGCGGTATGTCGAGCTTTCCGAGAACGCTGATCTCCAAATGCCCGGTGGCATCGAAGTCAACTCCCGCCCGGTCCCGCACGCCGGGGCGACTGTAGGCGATGAAACTCTTGCACCGCGGCAATGCCTGAATCAGAGCTCGCGATTCCGCGGCAAACGGATGCTCGTTATGGTTCCGAGCACCGAAAAGCCACCAGACCTGCCGCGGCGAAGTCTCTTGGGCCAGCGCATGCAGCATGGCCAGGACAGGGGTCGCGCCAACTCCTGCGCTGATCAGCGCCACCGGACCGTTGCCCGATCTCAGGGTGAAGCCTCCTCGCGGCGCGGCTACGTCGACCAAATCGCCCCCTTGGATTCGGTCATGCAGATATGCGCTGACGACACCTTTCTCCTCGCGCTTCACGCTCACGCGATAATGATCGGCTGACGGCGGACCGGACAGCGAATAATTGCGTAATAGCGATGGCCCTGTACCCTCCGGCTGGATTCTCAACACAATGAATTGTCCCGGCAACCCCGCAACCAGCGGTTTGTCATCCGCCGCTACTAGCTCCAGAGAAATGATGTTGGCGCTCTCCCGCTGTTTTCGGGAGGCCCGCAATTGACGAAATCCTGGCCATGCTGGGGGTGGGCCGTCCTGTGGAACCAGCCCGGCATTTCCGGTGGTCGGCGCGCCACTGGTTTCGTCGGCTAATAGCGCCTGGAATGAGCCTTGCCAGCCCTGGCTCAGCCCCGGGATGCGCAGCACTCGATCCAATTGTTCCCGATTACGCGCACCGAGATAAAGCATCGCATCCACCTCTGCGACGCTCATGCGTTCCGCTCCATCGGCTACTTTTACGATTTCATCGCCGGCACCGACTTCGCCCTCTTCGAGCACGCGAAAGTAAAAGCCCGGACGATGCCGGGCGACCAGCTTCATCGCCATCTGTGAATCGTTCATGCGCATGCCGACCCGGTAACAGGTCACGCGCGGTTGCGAAACTTCGAAGAGGGCGCTGCCGATGCGGAAGCGGTCACCAATGAAGACTTCGGAGTCGGCCAACCCTTCGACGGTAAAGTTTTCGCCGAACTGCCCGTAAGAAAAATCATGGCGCCCAAGTTCGCGCTCCCAGAAACGGTAAGAATCCATCTGGTAGACCATTACTGGGCGGTTCAAACCTCCGTGGCCGCCTAAGTCTCCCTGGCCATCCCCATCGAGATTAAGCCGGCGCGCCATGACACGCCCCTGCACGGGACTCTTCCAGATGCCCGTGCGCACAATCTTTCCGCGCCATGCGACATCGCGCGGTAATCCGACGTTGATCGAAATCAACTTGCCTGGCAAGACTTCCTCCCGCTCTGACTAATTTTTCATAAGCGATCTGCCGGTGCGCAAAGGCTTTGAGGAAACGTACCGGCAGATCTTAATTAGGCCGCCTTTTCTTTCGAAAGTGTTTTGATGAAGGCCAACAGATCGGCATTGATCGTGTCCGCGTTGGTCGTGGGCATTCCGTGTGGAAATCCTGGATACACCTTAAGCGTTGCACCCTTCACAAGCTTTGCAGACTGCAAGGCGGCCGCGCCGATGGGCACAATCTGGTCGTCGTCTCCGTGAAGAATGAGGGTGGGCACGTCGATCTTCTTCAGGTCCTCCGTGAAGTCCGTCTCGGAGAACGCCTTGATGCAGTCGTAGCCCGCTTTCATCCCGCCCATCATCCCTTGGAGCCACCACTTTTCCCGGATGCCTTCTGAAATCTTGGCGCCGGGCCGGTTGTAGCCGTAGAACGGCAGGGTGATGTCCTTGTAAAACTGCGGCCGATTCTTAACATATTCGGCACGCAGGCCATCGAACACTTCGATCAGCGCGCCCGCAGGATTCTTTTCAGTCTTCACCATCAGCGGCGGTACGGCGCTGATTAGAACGGCCCCCGCGACACGCTTGCTGCCATGCCGGCCGATGTAACGAGCAACTTCTCCGCCGCCGGTGGAGTGACCGACATGGATCGCGCTCTTCAAGTCGAGCTTTTCGGTGAGGGCCGCGAGATCGTCGGCATAGGTGTCCATATCATTGCCATCCCAGGTCTGGGAGGAGCGCCCATGACCGCGCCGATCCGCGGCGATGACGCGGTAGCCATGCTGCCCGAAGAACAACATCTGTCCGTCCCAGTCGTCGGCGGTGAGCGGCCAACCGTGGCTGAACACAATGGGCTGGCCCTTTCCCCAGTCCTTGTAATAGATCTGCGTCCCATCTTTCGTCGTGATTGTAGGCATGCCATCTTCTCCTTATGGTGCGATTTGAGTTAAGGATTTCCGTTCTTCTTACCTAGTTGCGAAAGCTCCTTCCGGAGTTTCTCGTTTTCCTGCTCTAGCTCGCGCATCCTGTTTTCTGCGGGGGCGACTGCCTCTCGAATTTCTTCCTGTGTGTAGCGAGGAACAATGTATTGCTGGCAGTTCCAGTCGAAGGCTTCGAGTCGGATTACATAGACTCTTTCGATAACTGCCTTATAGTCCGGGTCGCGCAATGTTTCAACCCACCCGCTCGCTTTCTCCCCTTCGAAAATCTCGGCGCGGCCTAGAATCTTTAGCCGCAGTTGCCTGGGATAGTCCATCAGAATCAGAGCCACCCGGTTGTCCGTCGCCAGGTTCCCGGTGCTAATGTATTGCTTATTCCCGCGAAAGTCCGCGAAAGCCAGGGTTCTTTCGTCGATCACTTTCAGAAAGCCCTTCGGGCCGCCTCGGTGTTGAACGTAAGGCCAACCCGTCGAGCCCAGAGTCGCCATATAGAAGGTGTCGCGTTCACCGATAAACGCCGACTCCTCGGGGCCCAGTCGAGCGAGCGAAGACCCTGATCCGTCAAGCCGCGCGTATTGCCGACGGCTCCCGTATCGCACTTGCAAGGCCTTAACGGCCGGCGTGAATACCAACGATCCAAAGTTGGGCGACATAGCTCAACGCTCGGGTAGCGAGAGGTTCACTCAGGCGGCGCGGTTCGACTGATCGAGTGAACCCTCGCGCCGCGTGTCTGAGCTTTCAAGGGCAAAACGCGCAATTTGGTCCTTGCGCAGAAAAGCAACGCCAGGCTGCTTCTGTGCATAGACAATAAACTCTTCCAAAGCTTTGGTTCGAGCGGGACGACCTGTGATGCGGTCGTGAGCGCTGACGGACATCATACGGCGGCATGTCGCAGCCTCAGCATATAGCTGATCGAACTCGTATTTCAATTCGCTGGCAAATTGCGCCGCCGTCCAGTGACGCGCTTCGTAGTTCACGATGTCATTCGTGTGGATCGTGTAGGGCACTACTGCAAAAGGCTTATTTCGAACCGGAACCAGAAATGGTTCGTCCCGGCTGATATCGTCAATGTGATAAAGAAACCCCAGGTCCTGCAATATCTCAAGCGTGCGAGGCGTACCGCGCAACCAGAAGGCGTTGAAGCCCACGGGGCGAGTGCCGGTCGCGGTTTCAATCGTCCTGATGCTCGCTTCGTAAGAGGCGCGTTCCTCCGCTTCTGTCATCGCGTACTGCGGCGTCCACGTCTGCCCATGACCGGCGGCTTCATGCCCGCGCTCGATGATCTCTTTCGCGAGTTGCGGATTTCTCTCCACCGCCGCCCCGACCATGTGGGAGGTCATCTTTACTCCAACCCGGTCAAACATGTCCAGCATCCGCGGGATGCCTTCCTTGAATCCGTAGTCGTACCACTTTGTGACAGGCAGATCCGGGTATTTGGCGTCAATGACGGGGAACGGGCTCTCGGCGCCCCGCTCAGGCTGCGCGCCTGCTTCAAACTGCATCGATACAGAAACCACGAGCCGTGCTTCATTGGGCCAAAACGTGCCTAAGTTAATCACTTCAATCTCCTTGGATTGAACTTGTCTTGACTGGGAGGTCCCGGTAGTGATGGTCGTAACCGCTGCCGCAGCCAGGATGCTCTGCTGCATGAACGCTCGGCGATCCATAAACTGCTCCTACTTCTTTAAGGAAACGACTCCTAGTTGTTCTAAAAGAGCTAAGTTGTCTTCGAGATGCCAATCCTCAACAATCCTTCCCCCTCGAATTCGCAGTATGTCGATGGCGAAGAACTTCACGGGCCTGCCCGTTGCGGCGTGCCCCATGAACTCTCCTTTGTCGGTACCGGTGAAGGTAAGGCGCGCCGTTGCTTTATCGCCGATCAACAGCAGGTCTTCGATCCTGCAGCGGAGGTCGGGTACAGCGCTTCGAAAAGCCTGTGAAGCGAAGAGCAATCCCGCCCGACCCTGAGGTCGGCCCTCCGGCAGCGTGTTGTCCCGAAAATCATTCTCGACTGCGGCGGAAAGGTACTCCGAATTCCCGGTGTCCCAGAATGCATAGAACAAACGCACGGCTCTAATCATTTGCGCGGCGTCTGTCTCTGAAAGTGACCGATCCAACGTCATCGACTCCGGTTGGGGGAGCGAGCCTTGTAATTGAGCCGGCATTTCAGTAGACACCATTGCCAGAAGGCAGCACATTATTGACCACGGCCACATGGGACTCGGTTTCATCGGTTCCTCTCCAGAACTTTGCGCCGGCAATCGTGAGCTCATGCTGCCTTGCGTTGTTGTTTCGCGAAAAAGTCCTCGATGTTGGGGGACATATGTTCTTGCTTGGGCTTCGGGCCGGTCCAGCGCCGGCCCGAAGCGTACCCGGCCTTCTACGCCGCTTTGGATTGCCGCTTGAGGAAGAAGGATTCGATGTGACTTGCCACTTCTTCCCCGTGCGTTTCGAGCGCAAAGTGGCCTGTATCTAGCATGTGGATCTCGATGTCCTTCAAATCGCGAGCGTAGGGAGTCGCTCCCTCCGGCGGAAAGACGAAATCGTTCTTGCCCCAGACGACCAACGTGGGCGGTTGATACTTACGGAAGAAAGCCTGGAACTTCGGGTACAGCGCGAGATTCGTACCGTAGTCCAACATCAAATCCGCCTGGATCTCCCCGTTTCCCGGACGATCAAGCAGAAACTGATCGAGAGTCCACGCGTTCGGATCGACCAGCGTCTTGTCCTGCACGCCGTTCTCATATTGCCAGCGCGTCTTCGCCGCATCGACCATATAGAAGATCTGTTCGCGATTCTCTGGCGTGGCCCAATACTTCTTGATCGGGTCCCAGAATTCACGCAACCCCTCCGCGTAGGCGTTTCCGTTCTGCACAATGAGTCCGGTGACACGCTCCGGATGCAACAGAGCGAGGCGATAACCAACCGGGGCCCCGTAGTCGAAGGTGTAAATCGTGTACTTGCTGATGCCGGCTTGTCCGAGCAACTGATCGACGATGGCGGCAAAGTTGTCGAACGTGTACGAGAACTTCGCGCGATCTGGCATGCTGCTCTGCCCATAACCGGGATAGTCGGGCGCAATGAGTCGGAACGAGCCGGCCAGCCGCGGAATGAGATTGCGAAACTGGCTGGATGAAGTGGGAAAGCCATGGAGAAGCAGGATCACAGGAGCATCCTTTGCGCCCGCCTCGCGATAGAAAATGTCGAGATCGTTGCCCGAATGATGGATACGCGCCGTTTTGTAATGCACGACGCACGTGGCTGCGGAACTGCTGCTGCTTATCATCTTTGTTTCCTCCATAGGTTTGTAAAGCTTGCCAAAGTTGAAAAATGCCGGCCCGCGCATCGAACGCTCGTGCCGACGCGCTCACGTCACCTCGAATCAGGAGATTTGGGGCCGGGTAAGGTGAACTTCACCGTCTCGCTGGTGATTACTCGGTGCGTGGGATCAGCCAGTTCGATCAAGACCTTATGTGGGCCAGGTTTCAGACCCACCACGATTAACGTTTCGCCGCTGGCATCGACGAAGTGCCAGCCCACGTCGTCGACGGTGACGTGAACGTGGCCGACGCGCGGCGACACTTCGAGAGCACCTTTGCCAAACACTGGAACCACGCGCAAGTTCTCCGTTCTGTACTGAATAAAGACGAGGCCTCGCGACAGCGGTTCTGGGAGCGGTGGATCGACGATGAGCTTGGGGGGCGCTTCGTTCTCGATCGCGATTAGCGGCGATGGACCCCGCACGTTCCTCGCACTCTGTGTTACCGCGGCGGACGCGCATAGCACCATCGAGGCTGCGATCAAGGTGACAAGTGCATGACTCATAACTGTCCTCTGATTTGGTTTCTTGCGCGACTCCTGGAACAGATTCACGAAGATTCACAGAACGATGTTCATATGGCACTTGTCCTGCCAAAGCTCACAACGCGATAGACCGTTCTGAACAAGTGGTGAAACAGCCCGCATTCTCTGCTCGAATCTCGGCCCTTCCACACGCCAGTGTGCGGGGTGGTTCTCCCTTCGAAACTTTCCGGCGACGCATCCACGACTCCTGCACAGTCACGTGTCATCCTCATGACACTTCCCCGCCGAACAAGCAATCTGCAAAGTCTCGGAACGTGTGCTGAATCCCGCGAATTTCCGAAAACAGAGGTCCGACGTTCTTTTGGCAGCGCTCATGCATATCCACTAAACAAGGAGCGGCCAATGATCACCCAAGCGCATACCGACATCTCACGACGTAAATTTCTGGTTGCAGGAGGATTTGCGATTGCTGCGGCTTACTTTGCTCCGAGGAGTCTCTTCGCCCAGCAGGGAGACGAACTCGTTCCAGGGGCGATGAGAGCATCCGCGACCGCTAAGATCACAGTCCAAAGCCTTCGCCGCAACATCAGCGTTCTTTTGGGACCCGGTGGAAACATCGCTGTGCTTCCCGGTCCCGACGGTAAGCTGATTGTGGATGCAGAAATAGTTACCGCGCGTCCGAATGTCTCCGCAGCTCTAGCGAGCATCAACGCGGACCCCATCAAGCAGTTGATCAATACGCATTGGCACTTCGATCACACCGGCGGCAACGAGTGGCTGCACGAAGCCGGAGCCAGCATCTTGGCGCAAGAGAACACGCGCAAACATCTCTTGGTAGACACGCGGGTTGAAGGGTGGCACCACACTTTCCCAGCCGCGCCTGCGGGTGCGATTCCATCGACTCTCTTCGGGGAGGACTACACTCTGCGCGCCAACAACACCACTCTCGTTCTCAAGCACTATCCGCCTGCCCACACGGATTCCGACATATCCGTGCACTTTGAAGAGGCCAACATTCTCCATGTCGGCGACACCTTTTGGAACCGTGATTACCCATTCATTGACTACTCGACCGGAGGCAGTATCGACGGCCAGATACGCGCGGCAGAAGCAAACCTGGCTAAGGTCGACGAGAAGACAATCGTCATTGGGGGGCACGGGGCCGTTGGCGGGAAGGCTGACCTGGTTCTGTTCCGCGACGTGTTGGTCGAGCTGCGAGACAAGGTTGCAACCCTGAAAAAGCAGGGCATGACCCTTGCGGAGGTTGTCGCCGCCAAACCCGGCGCTCGCTATGACGCCGAATGGGGCAGGTCATTTATGACGCCCAGCGCGTTTCTTGAGCTGGTGTACCAGGGAGTCTAATAAATCAAATCTTTTGGAGGGGACAATTGATCAAAATACTCGCCGGATTGATCATGGGTTTACTCATCGGCTCGGCCTGCAGGTGGTTTGATATTCCGCTGCCGGGTCCGCCGAAACTTGTTGGGGCGCTTTTAATTGTTTCTATCACCGTCGGATACCTGACGACCGATAAACTGATCGCCGCTAAGTTTTCATCGAAAGCTCCCTCGGTGACGAGGGAGATGTGCGGCGGGCCAACCGGCGATGTGATTTCCCGTCGTGCTTCCTGAGACGATGACATTCGGCAGAGTTCGATGACAAAGTGGGAGTGAGATATGACAAGGAGCTGGTATGGCGTCGTAGTTCTGCTGATTCTGGTCTGTTCAATCGCATCGCCGGCTCGGCAGAGTGTTCCTTCCTCTAAGAAAGACCAGACCGAGGGAACGGCCGGGCTAGAGATGGAACAAGCGATGGAAAAGATGCACACCGGGATAGCGCCCATCAAGCCAACCGGAGACAATGACGCCGATTTTGTCAGGTTCATGCTTCCGCACCATCAGGCAGCGCTGGATATGGCGAAGGCCGAGTTGACTCATGGCAAAGATCCCCAAATGCGCAGGCTGGCGCAGGAGATCGTTACTGATCAGCAATCTGAGATCGAACTGATGCAGCTCTGGCTGAAGCGGCACGAGTCTAGTTCGCAGAAGTAAGGCAGGGGTGGTTCTAGTCGACAGTAGGGAGATAAACGTGGGAATCATTCGTTGGTTGTCGATTTTGTGTTTCGTATCGCTTGGATTTGCACAACAAGCACCCTGGGGACGAGCCGACATCCCCGTTTCCGCACATGACCGGGTCTACGCGGCGGACCAAACGTCGAATACCGTTTCTGTTATTGATCCCTCCAGCAATACGCTTCTCGGTGTGATTAGGCTCGGCGATCCGGTGCCTGGCGCTTTGAGTCCTCTCTACAGAGGCGAGTTGCTGGTGCACGGACTCGGATACTCGCCCGATTCGAAGACACTTGCGGTCGTCTCAGTCGGCTCGAATTCTGTCACGCTGATTGACACCGCGACCAATGCGATCAAAGGCAAGATCTACGTAGGACGTTCGCCCCACGAACCATTTTTTACGCCCGACGGCCGTGAACTGTGGGTAACGGTGCGCGGCGAGAGCTACGTCTCTGTGATCGACCCTGGACAGGTGAAAGAGGTCCGCCGCATCGAACTGGCCAACGGTCCAGGCATGACTATGTTCGGCCCGGATGGCAAATACGCTTTCGTCTGTTCGAGCTTCACCCCAGAGCTTGCCGTAATCGATGTGGCATCGCATCAGGTGATCAAGCGCCTTCCGCAGGTAAGTCCATTTTGCCCGAACATTTCCGTGAGCCCGGAGAACGACGAAATATGGATCACCCTTAAAGATGTGGGGAAGGTACAGGTATTCAGCGCCCAACCACCGTTTGAGCAAAAAGCTGTCTTGGAGACGGGGCCGATCACGAACCACGTGAACTTCGTGAATAACCGAAACGGCAAATTCGCCTATATCACTATCGGCGGCGCGAACCAAGTGAAAGCGTTTCGCCGTGGCGCGAATCCGGAACTGGTCGCCACTATACCGGTTGGAAATCTTCCCCACGGTATCTGGCCGTCGGGCGACGGCTCCAAAGTTTACGTCGCGCTGGAGAACGGCGAACACGCCATGGCGATTGACACGCTCGCGAACAAGGTCATCGCCGAAATCCCGATCGGGCAGACAACGCAGGCCTTGGTGTACGTTCCGGGCGCCGTTCCAAATGGTGCCGGCACGGACAACCTTGTGCCCCTTGGGCAGGCCGGCAATACAGCGCTCTTGCACTTGGAAGCATGCGGAATTGCCCTACCCAACGCGCAAGCGTCGGTGGCAGTGAACTCGCTCGGCCTTCTGGATCTCGTACAAATCGCAGCGGAAGGACTCGCTCCAAAATCGCAATATCAGGTCTACCTCGCAGAGTCTAACCATGCGCCCTTCGGGAAACTAGAAGCTCTGGCAGTACTGAAGACCAATCCCGATGGAGCAGGAATCGTCCAAGCCATCGGTCCCCTGAAAACACTTACTCGTGGTGGCGCTGGTGGCACCGTCGGTCAGTCGGAAAGATACCTCGTGGTAACCGATATGAACGAGGCATCGCAGGTTGTACTGCGACAAAGTACCGCGTCAAGCGTTCATTAAGTTGATTCGCTGAGAGGAGAATTCATGACAAACAGACCTCCGCTACCTCCATTTACGCGCGAGACCGCGATCCAGAAGGTACGTCTCGCTGAAGACGGTTGGAATACGCGCGACGCCGAAAAAGTCGCCCTCGCATACTCGCTTGATTCGCGTTGGAGGAATCGCTCAGAGTTTGTGAACGGAAGGCAAGACATCATCGCCTTTCTCGCTCGCAAGTGGGTCAAAGAGCTCGACTACCGCCTGATCAAGGAGCTGTGGGCGTTCACGGATAACCGCATCGCCGTGCGCTTCGCCTACGAGTGGCACGATGATTCGGGAAACTGGTATCGCTCGTATGGCAACGAGAATTGGGAGTTCAACGACGATGGCCTGATGCGGCTACGATTCGCGTGCATCAATGATCTTCCAATCAAGGAATCGGATCGCAAATATCATTGGGCGCTTGGCCGTCGCCCCGATGATCATCCAGGATTGAGCGACCTTGGTCTTTAGGCGACAGAATCATGAAGATAGTTTCCGAACACATTCCGGGATACTCATACGGGGCGGCTGAGGTAGCCAAGTCGCCCGTCTCGACGCTGGATTTCGAGAAGTTGAAAACCAGCGCGGGATTCACGGACGAAGATCAGCGCTATCTGCAGCTTGCGGGCGAAGTGCTCGCGGGCCAGACGAAGCAGATCGTCGATCATTGGCGCAGTGGCATCATCGCCAGCATTCCGAACCTCGCCCGACACTCTCGTTCTCCCGAAGGGGCACCAATCCCCGAGTATCTGGCAAGGAGTAATCTGCGTTTTGAGCAATGGATCCTGGACACTTGCCTGCGACCTTACGATCAGGACTGGATCAACTATCAGGAGGAGATTGCGCTGCGACACACGAGCGCAAGGAAGAACCAGGTTGACCGAGTTCAATCAACCCCGTTTGTTCCGCTCCGCGACGTTATGACCTTTGTCGCGGTCATGAATGAGACCATCAAACCGTATCTAGCGGCGAAGGGAAATTCCGCCGAAGAGGTGGCCAAGATGCATCTGGCATGGTGCAAGTCAATTCAGATGCAGCTTGCACTTTGGATCGGCCCGTACGGAGACACGAGACGGCCACCAACCGAGTGGTGACTCATCCTTAGATTGAATCTGCCATTGTTTTGTGTCTGCGGTTGGATTGGTTTGCAGTCCAGGAACAGGAGGGGCTAGCTATGACGGTCGCTGCGGGACAGGGGATTATCAGTGCGCCCTGCAATTATTCAGTGGACCAGACTGTGGAAATGCTCAAGGGAATTCTGAAGGCAAAAGGAGTCATCCTGTTTGCCCTAATCGACTATAGCGGTGAAGCGGAAAAAGCGGGGATGAAAATGCCTACCACCAAGCTGCTGATCTTTGGAAGCCCCAAAGCCGGCACACCCCTGATGCTGGCCGTCCCGAGCATAGCCATCGATCTTCCTCTTAAGATTCTGATCTGGGAAGACATTCAGGGCAAGGTCTGGGTCTCTTACAACAGCCCGGCCTATCTGCAGGGACGGTACAGCTTGCCACCAGAACTCATGCAGACCATCGCTGGAGTCGAGACATTGGCGGCGAAGGTCGCGGAATAAGAACGGACTGGAACAGCCAACTGGAGTTTAGGCATCGCTCGTCGTTCGCAAACAATCTACGAGTCAGAAGGAGAAGAACCATGGGTAAAAAGCAGACCGAGGCTAAAACTGCCGACCACATCAACGCCCAACCCCGCTTTCACCAGCGTGCGCGAGAGATTCAACCGTACGGAACTGTGAACCATGCTCTGCCGCTCGAACTCGAAGAGCCAGTGCGCCTGGAAATGACCGAACAGTTGAACCAACTCCTCGCGGATACGATGACACTTCGCGATCTATACAAGAAGTCTCATTGGCAGGTCGCCGGCGCGACCTTTTATCAACTCCATCTGTTATTCGACAAACACTATGACGAACAAGTTGAACTCGTCGACTCCATCGCTGAAAGAATTCAGCTGCTTGGGAGCGTCAGTTTGGCCATGGCCGCAGATGTGGCAGAAACCACGCAGATCGAGCGCCCCCCTCGCGGTCGCGAGGAAGTTCCGGTCCAGTTGTCACGGCTGCTCGATGCTCACCAAATTATCATTGGCGAAGCTCGAAAGCTGGCGCGCCGGGCGTCTGCCATTGGGGATGACGGTACAAACGATCTCGTTGTCAGCGAGGTGCTGCGCAGAAATGAACTTCAGGTATGGTTTTTGAGTGAGCACTTGGTTGACGCACCGTTGGTGAAGGCGAAAGAGCCCTCGGCGAGCGTTGGCGCCGCCTAGCTTCTTTGTTTTGATGTGTCCGTACGGGAAAGAAAGATATGTAGAAGATAGTAAGCTCCTTTTTGCGAGAGCCCCGGAAATTTGGGGACGTTAAGGGGACGATAAGAAGTGATCTCCGGTATCATTTTGTACCAAACGACGTCCGCCGACACCGTTTGATATCAATGAGTTACATCTCATTGTTGCCCTGTCACGGCAGCGATGCCTCCCCGGCCGGTGCTTCGGTTAGAATGCGATCGAACAGGGGGAGATCAGACCTTCAAAGAGTCGCAATCGGTGCTGAGAAGTTGCCTCCTCGAAAGGATCAATTGTCTCAGTGAAAGTAGCGGCGTTTCAGCGCCAACCGAGAGCCGGGGCGACCGTAGTCAGAATTGCCTCCATGACATGCGCATTGTAGTCAACACCTAGTTGATTCGGAATGGTTAGCAATAATGTGTCGGCCTCCGCGATCGCTTCGTCTTTCCTAAGCTGCTCTATGAGAATATCTGGCTCAGCAGCGTAGCTCCGGCCGAAGATCGCGCGTGTGGTTTCGTCAAGGAACCCGATTTTGTCCTCTTCCTCAGGGCCTCGTCCGAAATAGCCACGATCACGGTCATCGAGCAATGGAAAAATACTACGGCTCACCGAGATGCGCGGAATACGCGCATGACCCGCTTTCTTCCAGGCTGCGCGAAAGGCGCGGATCTGGACGGTTTGTTGGATGTGGAGCGACTCGCCGCTCTCGTCGAATTTGAGAGTTGAGGTCTGCATGTTCATTCCTAGCTTCGCGGCCCACACAGCTGTCGCGTTGGAAGCAGAGCCCCACCAGATTCGATCGCGCAATCCTTTGGAGTACGGCTCAAGACGTAGCAGTCCCGGAGGATTGGGAAACATTGGACGCGGGTTCGGCTGAGCGAAGCCCTTGCCACGCAGCAACTCAAGAAATTCTTCGGCATGCCGCCGGCCCATACCTGCATCGTCCTCGTGTTCAATCGGGCGGTAGCCAAAGTAGTGCCAACCATCGATGACCTGCTCGGGGGAACCGCGGCTGACTCCCAACTGCAATCGACCACCGGAAATTAGGTCCGCAGCCCCTGCGTCCTCCGCCATGTAATGAGGATTCTCATACCGCATGTCGATCACTGCGGTACCAATTTCAATCTTTCGTGTTTTAGC
>Ga0116125_1000321_pt1 | contig 22902 bp, 13 predicted proteins | sample June2015DPH_16_1_2_FD_89729 | JGI IMG/M metagenome (GOLD analysis project Ga0116125, IMG submission 89729) | Peatland microbial communities from SPRUCE experiment site at the Marcell Experimental Forest, Minnesota, USA - June2015DPH_16_10 | ecosystem: Environmental > Terrestrial > Soil >...
CAGTTCGAAGTTCGTCAGGGTCACCTTCATTCCGCAGACAGCCTGGGCCTGCGGGCATCGAAGCTGACTTCTGACCCGGAAGATATTTCCAGGTACGTCGTATTGTCGGCCCTTCGGAACGCAGAGGCGGGCAGAGCAATCCGAGCGCGCAAAGCCGAGGACCGGGCGCTTCAGAGCAAGTTGGAGCGTGGCCAAGAAATGATTTTGGCGCTCTCACTCGCCCGGTCGGGGAGAACAGGGGAAGCCGAGCGGCTGGCAGACGAAGTCAGCCAGAAAGCACCATTGGATACTATCGTGCAGAACTATCTTGTTCCCACAGTTCGCGCCGCGATCAAGTTGCAGCAACACGACCCCCAGGCGGCCATCGATCTCCTCCGCGGAACCGCCGAGTATGAGCTCGCATTCACTCGGTCGTTCGATTATCTCTACCCGGACTACATCCGCGGACTAGCCTACCTGGAGGTAGGCGATGGCCGATCAGCAGCGGGCGAGTTCCAAAAGCTGATTGACAACCCAGGTTTGTGCTGGAGCTTTGTCACCGGTCCACTGGCCCGGATTCAACTCGGCCGGGCGCAGAGACTGATGGGCGATAACGGATCCGCCCGCAAATCCTACGAAGAATTCCTAAGCATCTGGAAAGATGCCGACCCCGACATTCCCATCTATCGACAAGCCAAAGCCGAGTACGCCCAGCTCAAAAATAGGTAACCGGGCGCGATGACTACTGTACTTCACTACGTCACCTCGGTCGGCAAGGTGAAGTGAAAGGTTGCACCGCGTCCGTCATTGGCCGTAGCCCACAACCTGCCTCCATGAGACTCCACAATGGAGCGGCTGATTGCTAATCCCATGCCGCTGCCTTGCGGCTTGGTGGTAAAGAAGGCAGAAAACATCTGGTCAACATTCCCGTCTGAAAGTCCCGGGCCCGTATCGCTAACCGAGAAGAGCAGTTGAGAATCCTGCAGCTGTGACTTCACCGTAAGCTCTCCGCTCTCGTCCCGCATGGCTTCGATGCCATTTAGCATGAGGTTCATGAAGACCTGCTGCAGTTGGACGCGGTCTGCCTTGACTTTGGGTGGTTCGCCGGCAAGTTCAGATCGCATGGCAATGGAGTATCGGATAGCCTCACCCTCCAGCAATGTGAATATTTCGTGGACGACTTCGTTCACGTCGATCAGTTCGCTTTGTGGAGGAGACTTCCTATACAGCGAGCGGATATGATCGATAATCTCAGCCGCACGATTCCCATATTTATCGATTTTGGCAGCTGCTGCCCGGGCCCGATCGAGGTTGGGAGGTTCGTGCGCCAGCCATTCGATGCAGCTGTTGGCGCAGGTCATTGCGGCGGCGATCGGCTGTTTGATTTCGTGCGCCAGCGAGGCTGCCATTTCCCCCATCACGCTCACACGATTAATGTGTGCCAGATCCGCCTCAAGTTGTCGCAGTTTTTCACGCTCTTGCTCGGCAGATTTTAGCTCCGTGATGTCGGTCGAGCTGCCCACGAATTGCTCTAAATCTCCGGCTTCTGAGAGCACCGGATGGCCAACAGTGTGGATCCACTTGATCATTCCACTCGGTAAAAGGATACGGAACTCCCGATCGTAATCGGCTTTTTCCACGATTGCCCATTCGATAATGCTCTTCCACTTAAGGCGATCCTCCGGGTGGACGCGCTCGGAACATTGTTCCACAGTCAGCGCTCCCTCGGCTGGATCGAAGCCGCAAATCCGGTAGAACTCCTCGGAGAGGTGCACCGTCTTCCGATCCGCTACGCTCCACGCCCAGCTGCCCGTATGGGTCAGCTTTTGCGCTTCGGCGAGATGACTTTCACTCCGGCGTAGTTCCTCAGTTAGTCGCTCTTGCTCAGTAACATCCATCCCTGTCCCAAGGAAGCCCCGGAAAATATACCCTTGCGTGACCGGAACGCCCACACAACGTATGTGACGAATCTCCCCGTCAGGCAGCACAATTCGTTTTGTGAAGTCGAATGCAAGATGGGCCTCCAACATTTTCGTAATGCCTCGTTCCATGAACGCGCGATCTTCCGGGTGTACAAGAGCCAAATATTCTTCTACAGTTGGCGGCTTGCCACGCGTGTCAAGGCCGTGAATCCGGAATAACCCGGGGGACCAGTAGCTGAATCCGGTGGCGTCGAATGCCCAACTTCCCATGTGGGCGAGGCGCTGCCCTTCGCTTAGATAGTACTCATTCAGGCGCAGTTTTTCCGACCTGGTTCGGACTGCGGACACCAAGCGAGAGATCACCAAAGAGGTCGTCAGAAATGCAATGATCGCTACCATATTCAGGGGATCGTCCACTCGGATCGAGAAAATTGGAGGAGCAAAGAAGTAGGCTAAGCACACAGTCGCAACAACGGAGATAACGACCGATGCAACGTAATCCCCTGAAAGAGACAGCAACACGACGACCATCAGGTACAGGAACCCCACCGAACTGATATTCAATTGGAGCCTGAAGCAGGCCAGCGTGAGGCCTGCGAGCGCAATTATCGCGAGGAAAGATTGTTGTGCTGAATGACCGATCCTAAAGGTTAATCTGTGCCACATAAAAGCTGCGTTCCATTGATGCCTGAGATTCTAGAAGCTGACGCGACGACTCGGTCCTCTTCCAGAATGGAAACTGCGCCGGGTCCGCTTGGTTGATCTGATCTGAATTGAGCCCGTGAGGCGTTCCATGCTCAGCTGCCAGTTCTGGCCCCGAATCCGGCAGTTCTAGTCTCAGGTCTGGCCATCGTCTCGAGCGATGCCGAGCGGGTCTGTCCCGTCGTGAGGAATAGGTCGCGAAATCCCCAGTCTTCTCATCTTCGCCAGCAGTGTGGTTCGTTTCAGTCCCAGTTTCGCCGCGGCACCGCGGGGTCCGCCTACGATCCAGCCGGTCTGCTCAAGCGTTTCCAAGACCAAAGAGCGATCTGAGTCTTCCCAGTCCATCGACGATAGTACAGGCTGTGCGTTGGAACTGAGAATAATGGCGCTCGTATGCCTCTTCCGCAAAGGGTTCGGGAGCACGCCGTCGCGCGACAGGATCACCGCACGCTCAACGAGGTTCTGCAATTCCCGTATGTTGCCCGGCCAGGAATGCCATTGGAAAGCGGCCATTATTTCTGAAGGAATGCTATCAATTGGTTTCCCCATGCGGCGACTGAAGATCTTCACGAAGTGCGTCACGAGCTCAGGAATGTCTTCCCGGCGATCGCGGAGCGCAGGCAACAGGATGGGGAAAACGTTCAGACGATAGTAGAGATCGCTGCGGAACTGACCGCGCGCTACCATCTTGAGCAGATTCCGATTTGTTGCAGCGACGAGCCGGACGTCTACCTTGTGAGTTTTACCACTTCCGAGTCGCTCGAACTCCTGCTCCTGCAGCACACGCAGCAACTTCGGCTGCAGTGCAGGAGGGATGTCGCCCACTTCGTCCAGGAATAGCGTGCCCTTGTCGGCCATCTCGAAACGCCCAATCTTCTGCGCGATTGCTCCGGTGAAGGCGCCCTTCTCGTGACCGAACAGCTCGCTTTCCAGAAGATCGAGCGGGATCGCCGCGCAATTCAGCTTGATGAAAGCACGTCCGCAACGCTGGCTCGCGTTGTGAACGGCGTGCGCGATGAGTTCCTTTCCCGTACCGGTTTCTCCCTCGATGAGGACCGTCGAGTCAGTGGGAGCAACCTGCTCGACCTGAGCGAGAACCGATTCGAGAGCAGCGCTACTACCTATGATCCGCTCGAATGTTCGCTCGATCTGGTCCGCCGTTCCGGCGTTCGTCACTGTTGAAGGATCTCCCACAGAAACCTCTACACTTAAAGCTCCCCAGCCGAACTGCTGTGACGCAAGCGTTTCACATATTCAAAGCAGAACGAACCCTCTTGAGTAACAGTTGATGATCGAACGGCTTCGCAAGGAATTCGACTGCACCGCGTCTCATGGCTTGAATCCGCATCCTGGCGTCTCCATGTGCGGTAATGAAGATGATAGGAACGTTGCATTCCTCTTCTTTCAGTCTTGCCTGCAACTCTAGACCCGACATCTTCGGCATGCGGACGTCAACGATCAAGCATGCGGCCCTGCAATGCAAATCAGATTTGAGGAACTCTTCCGCGGATCCGAAACTTCGTGCCGCAAGCCCCGCCGCCTCCAGAAGGTCGCGCAGAGAATCTTGCATGGCCTCATCATCATCAATGATCGCAGTCAATTTTGAGGTTTGATCGAGTGGCATGTCCTGAGGGTAGCGTGAAGGCGCGCCCGGAGCAATCGAACTTTGGGCGGGCAAAGCTAGACCTTAGTAGGTTTGGCCCCTACCTTCGATGGATGGGCTATTCGATGCCGACAGGGCGGGGGACTCAGGGGGTTATAAGGACTTGAGTTTGTCTGCCATCCTGACAAGCTCGGGCAACGATTTGGCCTGCATCTTTTTCATGACCTGGCTGCGATACATTTTGACGGTCGCTTCGCTGGCGCCGAGTTCCGCTGCCACCTGCTTGTTCAGCATTCCGGAGACGACCAGGCTCATGACCTCTCGCTCACGAACGCCAAGTTTTTCATAACGATGTCGCAATTCGGCAAACTCTCGCTCTTTCTCGCGCAGGATGCGAGATCGAGCCAGCGATCGCTGGACGGCATCTAGCAGATCCTGTTGCCTGAATGGCTTAGTCAGAAACTCAACCGCTCCAGACTTCATGGCCTTGACCGACATCGGAACGTCCGCATGCGCCGTGAGAAAGATGACGGGAATATTTATTCTCTGTCTTTTTAGTTCGTGCTGAAGATCCAGGCCGCTGATACCGGGAAGCCTCACATCCAAAATCAGGCAACTGGGAACGTCACCGTGCGCAGTCGCTAAGAATTCCTGCGCAGTTCCAAAAGACTGAGAGTGCAAGCCGACCGACTCCAGCAGCTCCTGAAGAGACTCACGCACGCCAGCATCATCGTCGACGATGAATACGGTCGGTACGCTGTGCGCGCTCATTCCCTGTGCCCCTCCAAGAGTACGACGAAAATGCCATATCACAAGCCGCTGCGGTCCGTATCTGCGGCTGTGTCGCATAGATTGTAGCGGAGGATGGCGATCTGAGGGTCGCCCTTTCCCGGCGCACGCGCCGGCTGACAACGCCTTAGTCAACAATGACTACTTGTAAAGCTACTCGCTACAGTCGTGTCCAGCCCTGGAAAGGCTGGCGCCGGCGGCTCAACTCGATCCCCAGCGATCATAGCTCCGACGCATGCATGCGATTCACTCCACTTTCCTCAGCCTAACAGTCAGCGCAAGATAGGTCACGAGATCGGCTTCGTGGGCGGGTGATCTCTGCTATCTATGCAAGTAGATCAGTCACCTTTTTATACAATACCTTGGGATGGCTAGTAGCTCTTCGAATGAGATCGCTAATCCAGAAAGTTTTTGCTTCGTGTGGCGTCAGCATTCTTATTGCTGCGCTGCTTGCGCCGACAATGTCATTCGCGCAGGCTGCAGGCAAACCTTCCCCCGAGAACTTGAGCATGCTCCAAGAGGCGGCTCAGCGGCTCGCAGCCGGAGATTTGAAGCCAGCAGAGGACGAGTTGAATATCGTTCTGAAGAATGCGCCGGATGACTTTCGCGCACTGAATTTACTGGGAATTGTCAGAGCCCAGCAACGACGCGAAGTGGAGGCGGAAAAACTGTTCAAGCGCGCAATCGAACTCAAGCCTGACTTTGCCAGCGCTCACGTCAGTTTGGGAATGCTATACGTGCAGATAGCGAAGCCCGAGGAAGCGGTGCCGCAGTTCGAGGAAGCGCTACGCATCGATTCCAGCCGCACAGATGCGCAAGCTTCACTGGTAAACGTTTGGCGCGAGCAAGCGCACGCGGCAGTTACTGCAGGAGATTCGGAGAAGGCTTTGTCGTTCTTGATGCGCGCCCGCAGAGCCAGTCCGAAAGATCCCGATGTGCTTTACGACTTTGGCATGGTTGCGCTCAGAATGTCGTTATTGCCCGATGCGGCGCAAGCGTTTCAGGAAGCGCTCGAGCTTCGAAAAGACGATGCAAAAGCCCTTTACGGTTTGGGCAGAACGCAAATGGCGACGGCAAAATACTCGGATGCGCATACAACATTTGATCGTTATTGCGTGCTTCAACCATCGGATGCATCCGGGCACTATGCATTGGGTATGACGCTGGAAGCCTTGCAGCAATCTGCCGAGGCACGAAGCGAATTTGAGAAATCGATCGAGTTGCAGCCGGCGCAGACCGAGTCTTATTTTCAACTTGGAAGGCTTGAGTTTGAGGCTGGAAATGCGCGCGCGGCTGAAAAGCAGTTTTATCGCGTGCTGAAACGAGATCCCAATCACGCGGGTGCGCTGGCCAGTTTGGGACAGATCAAGTTTCAAGAAAAAGACTACGCTCAGGCGACCGATTTTTTGGGAAGGGCAATTGCCGCCGATGCCACGCTGCGCGAGGCTCACTATTATCTGGGGTTGACCTACGCGCGGCTGAATCGGGAGGAGGACTCCAAGAAAGAGTTGGAGACCGCGAGCCGCCTTGAGCACGAAGAAGTCGAACAGCACCGGACCGTGTTTAAGATCATCGACGCTGATCAGGCCGCGGCCGAGCAAAGCAAGTGAAGACGCGCTACGAGCGGTGCGCGCTTTGAGTTTCTATTGGTTCGCGGGATTTCCCCCTTCCAGCGCGGCTTTCGGCCAACCGTCGATCCAGGCGATTGTGGAAATCTGTAGATAGGCTTCGCCCGATTTGCCGTCGTAGGCGTGGAAGACGATGATGTCTCCGTCTTTTTGTTGCAGCAGCGACTCGCCGCCCGGCCCAATCCAGCGAGCGTTTCCCAAGAGCAGAGGAGAGCTTCCGCCTTCGAGCATGGGTTTTCCTGCTGCGTCAACATAGGGGCCGGTGACCGATTGAGAACGTCCCACCATTGTTTTGTAATTGCTCTTAATGCCACGGCAGCACAAGTCGAACGAGACAAACAGATAGTAATAGCTGTCGTGATGAACGATGAAAGGCGCCTCGATCGCTTGCCAGTCGCCGGGCAAGCCTGGAGGATTTGGCGGCGGATTCACAGGACGTTCCCGCTTCGCGAGGGAATAAAGTTTCGTATCTGCAGCCGAAAGTAAGCCGGTATGGGCATCAATACTCCGCATTTTGATGCCGGTCCAAAAACTACCGAAGGCGAGCCACGCTTGCCCTTTTTCGTCCAGGACTAGATTGGGATCGATGGCGTTGAAGTCATCTTCCAATCGGGATTGCAGAACTAGCCCTCGATCGACCCACTGGAAATCAGGGCTCTTCGGGTTCAGTGCCTTATTCGTGAGGAGCGCGATGCCGGAAGTGTTTTTGCCGAAGGCGGAAAACGCGTAGTAAAGATGATATTCGCCGTTGAAATAAGAGATGTCGGGCGCCCACAGTTCTTTGGTTTCCGGGCTCTGTTTCCTGATCCAGTCGGGAATCTTGTCGAACACATTGCCGCATCGCTTCCAAACATGCAGATCCTGAGAACAACGGATGGGAAGTTCTCCATCCCTATTCGGCCCGTTGGCGGTCCCGAACAGGTACCAGGTATCCCCGTCCTTGGCGATGGAGGGATCATGAGTATACTCGATGTCTCCTTCAACTTTCACGACTTGTGGGGTGATCGTGTGGTTGTCTTGGCCGTAAGCGTGCACCGGTGTTAGAACACCGAGGACGAGCAGGAGCACAAGCGAATTTCGCATTGCGGATCACCTTTCAAAGATGTTAGGGTTGGGACTCTCGTCCCAATGCGCACGATATCAGAAATCGTTTACTCATGGCCGGGCGACAGAACCGTTTGCACCAAATCGCCTAACTGTTGCGCGCTGAAGTCGTTCCCCTCAAGATTGGCGAAGAGATTTCCTTGCCGATCGATGACGACGGTGTGAAGAGAGTGAACCAGAAGAGCTTCATCTGGATAAAAATTCATATCGAATCCTCGGCATAGGCGTTGAATATCCGCGACCGGACCGGTAAGAAAGTGCCAGGATTGAGCATCGGCCTTCCAGGTGCGGGCATAGCTCGACAACGCTTCTGGCTGATCGTGCACGGGATCAATCACTACCGTGAGCAGGATCAAGTCTCGTCCCATTTGGCTTTTGAATCGTCTCTGGAGAAGGCCGAAATTGTTGGACAACCGAATGCAGTAGTCTGGCCGGGGGCAACGCGTATAGATGAAGGTAATGGCGGTTACTTTTCCTTTGAACTGGGAAAGCGATATACGCTGGCGGTTCTGGTCGGTCAAAACAAAGTCCGGGACCGGCTCACCGATTTGCACGATATCCGCCGAACTGGAACGATCCGCCATCGCATTCTCCATCAACTTGAGGCGGCGAGCCGCAGTGGGATCCAACTCGAGGCTTTCGAAGGACCGCGCATGAATATTTTCCGCGATTGACAAATCTTTGTCCGCAACCAGGGAAAAGTCGATCTCCATTCCCGGGTGAAGCCCAGCAATCGTCTTCGCATCACGCACGCGGAAAGACATCGCCATAGCGTCCATGAAACCGGGGATTTCGTCGCAGGAGACGAAAATGGTTTGGTGCGCCTGATCGACTCGCAACAATACGCCGGTTACGTCGTAACTTCGTGCTGGCCATGCGCGGGCCGGGAAAAGAAGAATCGCCACGATCCCGATTCCACGGACCAGACATTTTGCGTTAGCGTGAGCGCTCATTTTATTGACTCGGTTGAACACCTGTGCCACTTGCATTCGTCGTCGGTGCTTTTTTCGCACGTGCGTTCGCTCCGCCAAGCTGGAATGCATGACGCTCTAGTTTGGTATAGTCCTTGGCAAATTCTTTAATCTCAAGGAACTGGTCCGTGGCCACGCCAGTGAAGTGCTGCTGGGAGTGGCTGGCCGGCCACGAGATCTCCAGATCGACGATGTGTGCCGATTTCCCTAAACCGATATGCTGCGTAAGCGGTGATGCGCCGAAGGATCCTCCGCTGCCCACCGTGCGGTAAATCGAGCGCGGCGCCTTGCCTTCATTCTGCACCGTGACCTTGATGTGCGCGCCGATGGCAGCACGGTTTGTTTTTACCCCAACCAAATGCAGACTAATCCAATCGTTGCCGTTGCCGGGATTTTCGAACAAACGCAGCGCGTGACTATCGCCTGGCACGGCGCCGCCGATCTCAGCAAAGAGATCTTCGTCGCCGTCGTTGTCGATGTCGGCGAAAGCAACGGCGTGCCCCTTGTGCAACTCGCCCGTGCCCGAAGACGCAGTTACATCGGTGAACGATTTACCTTCATCGTTGCGCAGTAAAACGTTGGGAATCAGGGAGCCATAGGTGGGACTGCCGGTTCCGAGATAAATGTCGAGGAAGCCGTCGTTATCGATATCTCCAAAGTTGGCGCCCATGGGCATGAAGACTCGATCAAACCCAACTTCTGCGGTCACATCGCGAAACGTTCCATTGCCAAGATTTTTGTAGAGTTTGAGCGTCTCGGCGTTGGGCGACAGGCCGAGATAACTGCGCATCGACTCTTCCACGGAGACATAGTAACTCGTGACGAAAAGGTCGGGCCAGCCATCGTTGTCGTAGTCGAAGAACCAGGCCGCGAAGCTCTGCCAGGGCTTTTGCACACCCGCTTGCTTTGCGACCTCGGTAAATGTTTTGTCGTGATTGTTGTGGTAGAGAAAGTTGTCCCCGTTCAGGTTGGAAACGTAGAAGTCAACGTAGCCGTCATTATCGTAGTCTTCGGCCACCACAGCCTTCGTAAAGGCGATGTGGTCGATGCCGGCGGCGTGGGAAATGTCTTCAAACGTGCCGTCGCCGCGATTGTGAAAAAGCTGGCTGGGTTTATTTTCGTTGCCGACAAACAGGTCGAGGTAGCCATCGTTGTCGATGTCCGCCCAAACCGCTGTTTGCGTATCTGTGGCCGGTTCGGCCAAGCCGGCAGCGGCAGTCACATCGGTAAAAGTGCCGTCGCAATTGTTGCGCAACAGCGACTTGCGCTGCGGAAATTCCCAGGCTCCGCGCAGAACCAGAATATCGAGGCAGCCATCGTTGTTGTAATCGGCCTGAATCATGTTCAAACCGCCGAGTTGATCGCTCAGTCCGGCCTGCGCAGTGCGGTCGGTGAAAGTGCCGTCGCCGTTGTTGTGAAAGTAGTGCATCGGACCGCAGAGATTCGAATCGGAGGTGACTACATCGAACAATCCATTGCGCTCGAAATCGTCGACGATTAAACCTCCGGCCATAGAAAAAGAGTTCAAGCCAGCGGCGGGCGCGACATCCACGAATCGGCCCACCTCTTCGGTTGATTCGAAGGTCGAAGGCGGAATCAAATACTGCGGCGGCACGCCAGCGGGATATTTTCCAAGAGTCATGTAGGCAAGGTTGAGCAGCCACTTTACGTCGAGGGCATCCGGCTTACGTTGCAAGTATTTCAGCAGATATTCGATCGCCTGTTCGGAGGCTGCGGGCTTCGCGAAGCTCTGATTTGATCGTGGTGGAAAAATACACTGCTCTCCGGGATGACGATAGACGTCGTTGTCCATTTCGGATTTGTGCAGATAGGCGATGCCCAGCACTTCCTCCATCTCTGGCACCTCGCCTGGCAGTCGCGATGAGGCGATCTGGTAAGCGGTTTGCCATTCTGTAATCGCTTTATCCATCTCCCCCTGATAGGCGTAGACATTAGCGAGAGCGTAATGCATCTGAATGACATCAAGCGGAGTTCCATGGCTCACACCGTCGGGATTCGACGGATCCAGGCTCTTCTGGATGTAATCGGTGACCGACGCTAACGATTGCTCGCGAATCCGGCACGAGGCGCGCAGATCCTGACTCCAGCCTTCCGGTTTGGCGAAATTGCGAAAAGCAAGATCCGCCTCGCCGATACCGCCTACATAAGGAGCGTAGCGAATCGTGCCCGTGGCCGCGAAAGGAAGAATGCGAGCTGGACTTCTGTCTTGAAGGCTTTTGTCTTCACGGGCGTTCGATTCTCCCGGCGGAATCACCTTGAGGATTGCGTATCCGGAAGAGATGTGGATTACGTTCGTCGCCTTTCCCGGAGCGATTCCCTTGAGAGCATCGCGGAATTCGGAGCGTAAGGAGAAGAGTTCGACACGCCCCATGGCTCCGCCGTCAGAGGAAGTAGGATCGGTGGAAAATTGTCGAGCTAGAGTGGCGAAGTCCTTGCCGTTTTTGAGAAGCTGTGCGATGTGGTCGGCTTCGGCCGCGGAATTCACAACGATCATCTGCAGGTCGAGGGCGTCCGAACCTGCTTGAGCGTGAAGAGATGCCCCCGCGGCGAACACGAAGAGTAAAGAGAACAATCCGACAAGAACCTTCTGTCGCAAACGGGCAACAAGGTCAGCCATCTTCGTCATCCGGAGCCCCAGTCGAACAGGAAGCTATTTTCAAGATAGCGCACGCCGACGGAGAGCGGGAAAATGCGAATCCAGAAAACTATAGCATCATGCGCAGCAAACGTTTACTATTTGCTGCAGATTTCATGGAGGAGTTTATGATCGGGCGTCGGGAATTTCTGCGCAACAGCTTGATTGGAGGCGGGGCTATTCTTGCGGCTCGAACGTTCTCGCCATTTCCCTGGGCTCAATCGAAGTCGGTTGACTCGCGAATTGAAGTGCTTACGGGCGAGCCACTGGGCACGATTTCTCCGAACCTCTATGGACACTTCACCGAAAACCTCAGCGGCGTGGTCTACGACGGCGTCTGGGTGGGCGCGAACTCGAAGGTGCCAAATGTCAATGGCATTCGGAAAGAGCTGATCGATGAAATGCGCAAGATCAAAGCGCCTGTGGTGCGCTTTCCCGGCGGCTGCTTCGCCGATAGTTATGACTGGCACGACGGCATCGGTCCTGCCGATAAAAGACCACGGAGAACCAACTTCTGGAATGGCGGAGAGACTCCCGCTGCGCCAGCCAGCCATCGTTACGATCCGAACGAATTCGGCACCGACGAATTCGTCCACTTCTGTAAATTGATTGGCGCTGAGCCTTATTTGGCGGCAAACCTGCGCAGCTTGCCAGCGGAAGAATTCTACCGCTGGATCGAGTACTGCAACTCCCCTGCGGGAAGCACGACGCTCGCCGATACCCGCGCGGCGGGAGGATTCAAAGATCCTTTCAACGTACGCTTCTGGGGCGTGGGCAATGAGTCGTGGGGATGCGGCGGAAATTTTACCGCGCAGGAATATGCGGTAGAATTCCGGCGCTTCACAACCTGGGTACCCCGCTTTGGGCAGGAAGTTTCGTTTATCGGCTCCGGGCCGAATGTGGACGATTGGGCGTGGACGCGGGGGTTCTTTGAAGAGATCGCTCGCAAGGGCCGCCACGAGTTGCGCGGAGTATATGGTTGGGCGCTTCATCACTACGCGTGGAACCTTAGCCGTGGCGCGACTCGCGATTGGATCCAGGGGAAGGGAGATGCGCTGAAATTCGACAGCGTCGATTGGTACGAGTTGCTGCGCGAAGGCGACCGGATGGAAGGGTTGATCGATGGCCACTGGCAGGTGATGAGCGAGGAAGACCCAGAGCATTGGGTCAAGCTCGTGGTGGATGAATGGGGGCCGTGGTACCGGCCGGGAAGCGAAGCGACTCCGGGAGACCAACTGGAGCAAACGCCGACGCTGCGGGACGCGGTGTTCAGCGGCATGACGCTGGACATATTCAATCGTCATCCGGAAAAGATAGCGATGGCAAATTGTGCGCAGTTGATCAACTGCTTGAACAGCCTGTATCTGGCGCACGAAGATCGGTTCGTAGTCACTCCGGTGGGGCATGTGTTCGAGATGTACGCCGCGCACCAAGGCGGCCAGGCGCTACGCAGTATTTTTTCCTCACCCACCATCGAATACGATCGCGACGGCAAGCAGGCCTCTTTCTGGGGATTGAAGGGTTCAGCTTCTCTGCGTGACAAGGAACTGACTTTGACGGTCGTCAACCCCAACGCGAGCAATGCAAGCGAGTGCGAAATTGTTGTGCGTGGGGCGATGCTGAATTCTGGATCGGCCACCGAGCTAACCAATTCTGACATTCACGCGCATAACACGTTTGAGCAGAAGCACGTTGTCGTTCCAGCGACGAAGGCAGTTGAAATCAGCGGAGGGGCGCTACATTACACGTTTCCGCCGGCATCCGTTACGAAGCTGGCCGTGACCCTCGTATAGGTCCCCGAAATCTGTCAAGATAAGACCTTGACTCGCGTACCATAATCGTGAATCCGCCACGCATGAATCTGATCGCGAGTCGAACCGTGCAACATCGCCATAGCCATTGGTGGCCAATCGGCAAGAAAAACGAAAAATGAGAGCAAGACTTTCAGGAATGTTTGCGGCTCTGCTGCTGACAATTGTCTGCACGGGCGTCGCCATGCCGCCCGCCTTCTCGCGAGCACAAGCGGCAAACCCAGTTCCGCTGCAGAACCAGGGAGCCGTTTCTACCGGCGGTGTTCATGCGGCTGTATTGGATAGCGAGAAGCACCCCATTACGGCGGGAGGATTCGTCGACAGTGGACCGATTATTTTTCAGGATGTAGCGAAGCAGGCGGGCCTTACCAGTTGGCGGCACGTGATGGGCACAGAGGAGACGCGCTTCATTTTGGAGACCGTCGGTTCGGGCGTTGCCCTATTGGACTACGACAACGACGGCTGGCTGGATATTTATATGGTCAATGGCTCTACTTATGACGCGATGGCAGGCAAGGCCACACCGCCTCACGCCGCACTGTTTCACAACAACCACGATGGCACCTTTACTGACGTCGCCGAAAAAGCCGGAGTCACGAACGACCGCTGGGGGTTTGGGGTAGCCGTGGGCGATTACGACAACGATGGATGGCCCGATCTGTATGTGACGAACTTCGGGAAGAATCGCCTTTACCATAACAATCATGATGGAACGTTTACTGACGAGGCTGAAAAAGCGGGGGTAACACTGGGCAATTGGTCCACAGGAGCTACCTTCGGCGACTACGATGGCGACGGTCGGCTCGATCTTTTTGTTCCCGGCTACGTGCATTACGACCTCGACCACCCTCCGGTACCGGGCTCTGCTGAAGTTGCTTTTTCCACCTGCGAATTTCGCGGCATGAAAGTGATGTGCGGACCGCGAGGATTGAAGGGAGAGCCCGATCATCTTTTTCACAATAACGGCGATGGAACGTTTACCGAAGTTAGCGTCAAAGCTGGGGTTGCGGACTCCAATCGATACTATGGGCTCACCGCGATATTCGCCGACGTGAACAACGACGGCAAAGTCGACCTGATGGTGGCCAACGATTCGACGCCAAATTATTTGTACCTCAACAAAGGCGACGGAACATTTGAGGACGCTAGTTACGCGTCCGGCTACGCGCTGAATGAAAATGGCCGTGAGACGGCCTCAATGGGAATCGCGGCAGGCGACTACCTGAACAACGGCTTGCTGGATTTATACAACACGGTTTTTTCGGACGATTACAACCCACTCTACCGCAACGAAGGCGGCGCGAACTTTACTGACGTGAGCTATCAAGCCGGCATAGCCGAGCCGACCATTCCGTTTCTCGGTTGGGGAACCGGTTTTCTAGATTACGACAACGATGGCTGGAAGGATCTTCTCGCGGTAAACGGCCATGTCTATCCAGGAGTGGATCAGAGCGATTGGGGAACAACGTTCGCCGAGCGGCCTTTGCTCTTTCATAACTTAGGCAAGGGCAAGTTCGAACTGGTGCCTCCAGTCCGAGGCACAGGGCTGGCCTCGCTCTATACCGGACGTGGCGCGGCTTTTGGCGATCTTTTCAACGACGGCAAAATTGATGTGGTAATCAATCAACTGCACAATGTTCCAGCTCTTCTGCGGAACGTGTATGACACGAAGAATCACTGGGTTACTCTGAAATTGATCGGCGGACCAAAGAGTCCGCGCGACGCTGTTGGTGCGACGGTCTACCTGGTGGCCGGCGGTATGCGCCAACGTGGAGACGTGATCAGCGGCGGCAGCTACGCCTCTTCCAATGATCCGCGCGTGCACTTTGGGCTTGGCGATGCCACGCAAGTCGGACCAGTTGAGATCCACTGGCCTAGCGGTGCCGTAGAAAAACTTTCTCTGCCCGCGGTCGATCGCGTTTACTCGGTTGAAGAAGGCCGTGGTATCGTTTCAGGCGCGATTGAGCAGCCTAAGGCCGGAACAATTCAATCTTCTAATCCTGATTCGAAATAGAACGCACGATCTGCGGGCAGTAGCTCACATCCCTGGATCGTGGAGTTCGATTCCGATCCGAATCTTGGACCGGTCTGAATCTTGAGCCGGAAATCGAGAAACCCACGCAATACAGACTTCTCTAGTAGTAAACGTTTGCCACAAACGAGTCTCCGCGCGAAAATCTTCTTGACAAGAGTAATTGATTAATACTAAAGTCCGCCTCGGATTGTTTTTCAGCCCAAAAATCGGCTTCCCGGTGAGATTCCCCGGAAGAGGGCCGCTGCTATGCGGTGTAACGGTGCTGGCGGGAGCGCTCTGCCTCCTCGGCCAGGATAGCCAGTTTGAGAAATCGTTTCAGCAAGGTGCGCAAGCCAGCCGAGGCGGGCACTGGGAAGAAGCCGCTGACGATTTCGCCAAAGCTGTAGCTCTGAATCCCGCGTCCGCTGCAGCGTACTTCAACCTCGGTTTGGCGCGACTGCAGCAGGGCCGCGTCGATGAGGCCCTCGTGGCCCTTAATCGGGCGGTTACGCAGGCACCCAAGCTACGTGGGGCAAACTTGTTTCTTGGAATTGCGCGTTATCGCAAGAACGACTTTGCAGGAGCGGCGGAGGCCTTGAAGCGTGAAGTGCGCCTCGATCCCCGAAACGCCCAAGCCCTAATGTGGCTGGGAGTGGTGCAACTGGGCGCGGGCAACGCCGATGCGGCCAGTGTTGTTCTGGATGAAGCGGCGAAGCTGGCTCCTGGCGACGTAGATATTCTCTATCACCGCGGCCGAGCTCACATGCTGGTTTCCAAGGAAAGCTATGAGCAAATGTTCAAGGCGGATCCGCAGTCATGGCGTGTGCATCAAGCGCTGGCGCAATCGTTCGTCGATGCGGATCGCCTGGAAGACGCCGCAAAAGAGTGCGAAATTGCGCTGAATGCGCGTCCCCACGAACCTGGCCTTCATGAGGAGTTGGCGGATATTTACTGGAAGGAAAACCAATTGGAGAAGGCGGAGTCGGCATTTCAGGATGAGTTGAAGGTTGACCCCGAGAGCATCTCCTCCATGTATAAGTTGGCGGTCGTGAGTTTACAGCGCTCGAAGCCGGAGGTCGCGGTTTCGCTTTTGACCGAGGTGTTGCACCGTGCTCCTCAGCACGCCGATGCTCACTATCAGATGGGAAGGGCTGAGGCGCAATTGGCACAGGTGGATGAGGCTATAAAAAACTTCCGCGACGCAGTCGCGGACTCCGCGCCGTCGTCAGATGGCGAAACGGTGCGGCAGTCTTACTATCAGTTGGCCCAGCTGTATCGCAGGGCAGGGCGGGCGGAGGATTCCAAGGCCGCTCTGGAGTCGTTTATGAAACTTAAACAAGAAGCGGATGCGGCGCAGGTACAAAAATTGGAAGACAAGATGAAGCGAGCGCCTGAAGCGCAAGAAGCAACGCGCTAAGAGGCGGTTTTTTATTTATTTGGGTACAGTAAAAGTTTGCTTCGCACGTCATCCGACGAGGAATAGAAGGTAATGTTTTCAACGGGTTCATTAGAGTAAACGATTACTTTAGTCGACCAGGAGTGGCGCTTTGTTTGAATACTAAAGCGAGTTTTGCAATCTGAAACCGGCATGAATCGCGAGTTTTAGGCGTCGAGGAATGCGGGAGCTCCAGAAGTTAACCTTGAAGTTAACATTTTCGGTGCCTATGGGAGGCGCGGAGTATGTATCTACGGCAAGGCTTTTTTACGCAGGTACTCACCAGCAGTTTGCTGATGACAATCGCCGTCTTCAGTTTTTCTCCAAGCGCAATTGGACAAGCGAATCAGGGAGCCATCGCCGGAACCGTCGCCGATCCAACGGGTGCGCTAGTGACGGGGGCGAAAGTAATCGCCAGGGAAACTTCCAGAGGAACCTCTTATCAGACCACCTCGAGCAGCGCGGGCACATACCGGCTTCCCAATGTCAATATCGGAACCTACAACGTTACGGTCAGTGCAGCCGGTTTCAAAACCGTGACTTTAACCGGCGTCGAGGTACAAGTGGCAACCACCGCTGCATTGGACGTGAAACTGAGCGCGGGCATGATCAACGAGACAGTCGTAGTTACTGCTGACGCTCCAGCGGTAGAGTCTGAGAGTTCCGACATGGGCGCGGTAGTCATGCCGAAGCAGGCGGTCGAACTGCCCCTTGTGCTGGGAAGTGCGGTGCAAGCGATGCGTTCTCCGGAGGCCTTCGTATTCCTGATCCCCGGCACCGTCGGATACGGCACCGGAAATGGCAGCGGCGGGACCTTCGAATCCAAGATTAGCGGTGGCCAGAACTACGCCACCGAAGTCTTGCTCGACGGAGCCAGCATGTACCGCTCGGAAAACGGATCGTCGTTTGATGAAACGGCACCTTCGGTCGAAGCCATCAGCGAGTTCAAGGTTCTTACCTCAACATTACCCGCCGAGTTCGGGCGCACCACTGGCGGCATCGAGAGTTTCAGCACCAAATCCGGTACGAACGCCTATCACGGCGTGGCGTATGACATTTTCCGGAACGACGATCTCGACGCCAACACCTGGGGCAACGACCTCACCATCGCGGAGGATCCCACTGCCGCGACGCGCTCGGCTTTTCGAACTCCTGCCGACAAGCAGAACGATTATGGTTTGACCATGGGGGGACCGGTACGAATTCCACACGTCTACAACGGCAAGGATAAGACCTTCTTCTTTTTCTCCTGGGAGCAATACCGGCAGGAAAGCGGTGGAACAAATACCATCACCGTACCAACCGCGGCCGAGCGGACGGGGGATTTCTCAGCGGTGCTGGACACGGCGAATGTGGTTGGCACTTGTGGCGGCGCCAATATCTATCAGGGCGAAATATTTAACCCTACCAGCACGACCACGATTGGCGGCGTGCAGTGCCGTACTCCCTTCCCGGGAAATATGATCCCCTCAACCAGTTTTTCGTCAGTGGGGCAGAACCTATTCTCGTATTACCCCAGTCCGACGAACAGCGCGTTGTTCAACAACTACTCGTTTCCTTACAGTTTCCCGATCGAAGACACTACCACTACCGTCCGCATCGACCAGAATATCTCGGCGAAGAGCAAGGCATACTTCACCTATAATTCCCGCCAGAACGCACGTGTTTCCACTACCCCCGAGTTTGCCGGCCCGGCGGGCTTTGGCCGCAGCCAGAGCTTTACCACTCATTACATCCGGGGCGGATACGACTACACAATCAACAGTGCGATGCTCAACCACTTTAGTGCGGGCTACAACCGCACCAACAGCGCAAATATCGGTGCGGGCGTTACCCTAGGGAATGGCGCGGATTGGGATCAGAAGCTTGGTATCAGTGGGCTGACGGGCACCATGTTTCCAGCGATTCAGTTTAACGGGTCGGCGGGAGAAGGTTACAGCGGTTACGGAGACTCGGTTGACGGCGACACCATCGATAACGGTTACCGCACGAACGACACGCTAAGCTGGGTGAAAGGCAAGCACGATTTTAAGTTCGGGGTGGACTGGCGCCTCCAGATATTCGACCCACTGAACTTTGCGAATACGAGCGGCACTTTCAACTTTGGAAGAAATGAGACTTCCGGGTCTGTTATTACGGAGGGTAGTTCGGGCGACGCTTTTGCCAGCATGCTGCTTGGCGCTGTGGACGCCTCGAACGCGACGACCTATGCCACCCAACCACGGTGGGTGCGCGACTACTATGCGGTTTTCTTCCAGGACAATTTCAAAATCGCTCCCACGTTCACCCTGAGTTATGGGCTTCGCTGGGACTTGGATGAGCCAAACCGCGAAGCCTTTGGTGATACTTCGAACATCAGCTTGACGACGCCGAATCCCGGCGCGGGCGGAAGACTGGGTGCGCTGGTTTTCGCAGGCCCAGGCGCCGGACGAAATGGAAATACTAATGAACGTTGGGCAAACATCTACAAAAAGGACTTCGGACCCAGATTCGGATTCGCCTGGGCCCCGTCACTATGGGGTGGCAAGACCGTCTTTCGTGGAGGTTACGGCATTCTCTACGGCGCCATCACCTATGCGGATTTCGGTGCAGACGAGTTGACCGGATTCCAGTCCAATCCTCAGTTCAATACGCCAGACGGATTCAACCCAGCCTACAATCTGAATTCTGGTTTTCCGGCCTTTGCCGCTCCGCCGAATCTCAGTCCCACCCAACTCAATCCCACGGCAACCGGCGGGTTTCAAGGACCGACCTACATCGATCCATCCTATGGCCGACCGGCCATGATTCAGAACTGGAGCTTCGAAGTCCAAAAGGAACTGACAACAGACCTAATTCTGGACGTAGCCTATGTGGGAGAGCATTCCACTCATCTCCGTTCGAATTTTGATGCGGTGAACTCGCTTACTCCGAATTACCTCTCGCTGCCGGCGAACTTGCTAAACAGCACCTTTAGCAAACAAACGACGATCGCTGCTCCTTATGCGGGCTTCCCCACCAATGCCTTGACCGCGCAGGCCCTAGTGCCATTCCCGCAATATGGAGGCTTTAACACCGATTGCTGCCTGGAAAACCTGGGGCAATCGACCTACAACGCTCTTGAAGCGTCTTTGCAGAGGCGATTCCACAACGGGTTGAATCTGATGGCCTCTTACACTTGGTCGAAGACTTTGACCGATGCGGACAGCGCGTTGCCTTATTTTGCAACCGCTGCCGGCAGCCAGGGGCCGCAAAACTCGTTCAACAAGAATGGTGACAAAGCGATCAGCGACCAGGATCTTCCGCAGAACTTTGTCCTCAGCTATGTCTATGATCTGCCGTTCGGCAAGAACAAAAAGTTCCTTTCGCGAGGCGGAGTCGTTGATCGGGTAGTAGGCGGCTGGTCCGTCAGTGGTGTGCAACGATACGAGAGCGGACAGCCCATAGCATTCGGCTGCGCCACCGGAATTCCTGCATGGGCAGGATGCATTCGTTTCAATCAGATTCCGGGATCGAGCCTGGCGAGCGCTGCCTACAAAAGCTCAAACTTCAATCCGGTTACCGAGTCCATGTTCAATCCGCTCGACACGGCCCCTGGTGCGGTCAACCCGGCATTTGACGACCCCAATTCGGGCGCGAACCTGACGGCTCGCGGGACCTACGCGTTCGGAAATATTTCGCGCGTGACCGGTGCGGTGCGGATGCCGATTTACCCGAGCGAAGATTTCAACATCCTCAAACGCACGAAGATCACCGAGTCGAAAGACATACTCTTACAAGCCAGCTTTATTGACGCGTTCAATCGACACGTCTTTAATCGACCGGACGTTCAACCCTATGACGCGGCGTTCGGATTTATAAATGCGAACAATACGCTCCTGGGTCCAAGGAAAATTCAGTTGATGTTGAAATTTGAGTATTGACGGCTCTCCCCATTTCGTTTCGAGTAGCCGGGCCGCTGCGGTAGCAACGGCCCGGTGTTTTTTGCCGCGTACTGCAGTCGAAGGCTCCGCGGCGGAGTATAGACTGTGATAACAGTGCAGAGGAGGCTCGTTGACGCACTCCGGCGTTTTTCAGAATGCTAAGACGTAACCATGCAGGGCTCCGGCTCGCGCAAGCCGCGATCGTGTTGTCGTGGATGATCGGGCACGGCGAATGCCAAGCTTCTCCGCCCGTGGATCATAACGCCACCTCAGTCAACGCTCCGAGCAGGCCCTCTGTTGGTAACTTCGTTGATGTGACCGAGAAACTGGGCGTCCACTTCAAGCAAGAGGCGTCTCCAACCTCCAGGAAGTATTTGCTCGAAACCATGGGCTCCGGGGTTGCCCTATTCGACTATGACAACGATGGACGGCTCGATATTTTCTTCGCCGACGGCGCACGGCTTGACGATCCCACGCCCAGAGAAACGATTCCGAAGAAAGACGATAAGAAGTACTGGAACCGGTTGTACCACCAGAAAGCCGACGGTACTTTTGAAGACGTAACCGAAAAAGCCGGTTTGGCGGGCAGTGGCTATTCCACCGGAGTAGCCGTCGGCGATTACGACAATGACGGCTTCGACGATCTGTTCGTCGCCGGCTACGGCCATAGCACGCTCTATCACAACAACGGCGATGGGACCTTCACCGATGTAACCGCTAGTGCGGGTGTGGCCGGATCCGGATGGGCCACCAGCGCGGCCTGGGTTGACTATGACAACGACGGCCGACTCGATTTGGTGGTGGCGCGCTACATGGAGTGGGACTTCGACGACATTTATTGCGGCCATCGCGAAGAAGGCTTTCGTTCCTTTTGCCACCCCGATCTTTTTAAGCCCGCTTCGGTCTTGCTTTATCACAATGACGGAAACGGCAAGTTCACGGAGGTGGCCGAGAAAGCGGGTATGGGCAAACCGGGAAAGGGCTTGGGGCTTGCGATTGCCGACTACGATCGAGACGGCTGGATGGACATCCTGCTGGCTAACGATTCGATTCCAGAATTTCTCTTCCACAACAAAGGAAACGGAACTTTCGAGGAGGTCGGAGTGGTTTCCGGGATAGGACTGGATGGCGGCGGTGGCACTTTCGCCGGCATGGGCGTGGACTTTGAAGACTATAACAACGATGGCTGGCCGGACGCCGTTATCACGGACTTAGCGAACCAGAAATACGCCCTCTATACAAATGCGAAAGACGGGACATTTGACTATTCCAGTTTGACAGCGGGCCTGGGAGCCATCACTCTGCTGCACTCGGCATGGGGCGTACGTTTTATGGATTACGACAATGACGGGTGGAAAGATATTTTTCTGGTGCAGTCTCACGTCATGGATACGATTCAACTCGAGGAGCCGCACTTGCGCTATCGCGAATCTCCTTTGCTGCTATGGAATGACAAAGGCAGAAAATTCGTCGATGTTTCGACGCAGTCCGGAGAGGTCTTCCAGCAAAAGTGGGCGGCACGAGGCCTGGCGATTGGAGACATCGACAACGACGGCCGGGTTGACGTGGTCGTGACTGAGAATAACGGTCCAGCATGGATATTGCGGAACGAAACCTCAACCTCGAATCATTGGATTACATTCAAGCTCGTCGGTGTCAAGAGCAACAGGGATAGTATCGGCGCGAGACTCAAGGTCACGACAGCGCTGGGCAATCAATATGCAACAGTAACTACCGCGAGCAGTTACGAGTCGTCGAGCGATAAGCGTGTGCACTTCGGATTGGGATCTGCCAACGTCGTCAGCGAGATTGAGATTCGCTGGCCGAGCGGAATCGTGCAGGTGCTGAAGAATGTTCACCCAGATCAAATTCTTACAGTACAGGAAGAGAATTCCGCAGCCCCATCGAGTGCTCCATGAGAAAAGCGGCCAATTTTTCCCTGATATTCGCAATAGCGACGTTGTCCTTTCTGACATCGCGCAATCTGCGAGCACAGGCCTCCTGCTTTGATCATGCGATGCAATTGTTTCAGCAACGTCAATGGAAGTACGCAGCCGCGGAGTTCGACCGATGCGAGAGAGAGGAACCGGGCAAGACCGCTTCGTTACTCTATCGCGGGAAATCGTTGGTGAATCTCGGAGAACTGGAAGAAGCGGCGACGGCGCTAACGACTTATCGGCAAACCCATTCACATTCGGAGGATGCCGCCTATTTGCTCGCTTATATTTGTTTCCGGCAGAATAGGCCGCACGAATCTCTCCAACTCTACAACGATGCGGTTAAGTTGAAAGGACCAACGGCAGACGACTTAAAGATCGTCGCCCTCGACTATGTACTATTAAACGACTACAACGACGCTGCACGCTATCTGGAAAAAGCGCTCGCC
>Ga0116125_1000324_pt1 | contig 22857 bp, 17 predicted proteins | sample June2015DPH_16_1_2_FD_89729 | JGI IMG/M metagenome (GOLD analysis project Ga0116125, IMG submission 89729) | Peatland microbial communities from SPRUCE experiment site at the Marcell Experimental Forest, Minnesota, USA - June2015DPH_16_10 | ecosystem: Environmental > Terrestrial > Soil >...
ATGCCCGGCGACGTGGTTTTCGGAGATCGTGAAGGTGTCTACTTCGTACCGCCGCACCTGGTCGAGCAGATTGTGAAGAACGCCGATGAACTTCACATTCACGATGAATGGACTCAGATGATGATGAAGACCGGCAAGTACAAATCCAGCGAGATCTATCCATCACCCAAGGATCCAGCGCTCAAGCAGCAGTACGAGGAGTACAAGAAGAAACGGCTGGCTGAAGCCCAGTAGTAATTCACGCTTCTACTGCGTGTAGAATAATGTCCATGACCACCCGCCGCCGCGACTTTCTCCGATCCGCCGCCGCTCTCGCCGGAGCCGCCGCTCTCGGCCAGGTCCACAGCAAAGCCTCCACGTCCAAGCCCGGCATGCCTGGACCCTTCCCTGGCCGCGTCGTCGCCGTGGAACACTCCGGCTGCATCGCGCAAAATATCTATCAGCCGCAGCCCATCCGCCAGATGATGGAAAAGGGCATGACCTCCCTCACCGGCGCGCCCGGCTGGACCGACGCGTGGCGCTCCATGTTTGAAAAAGGCGACGTAGTCGGCATCAAAGTGAGCCCAGTCGGCGGCAAGAATCTCTGCTCCGACGCCACGGTGCTGCACAACATCCTGGATGGTCTCAAACAGGCCGGCGTGCCCGCGAGCGACGTCATCGTATTCAACCGCTATCACGACGAAACTTATGAAGCCGGCATCGACAAGTGGATTCCGCCCGGGGTGCGCTTCGAATTCGCTTCCCAGAAGTACGACGAAATCCAGTTAGACATGGGCGGCTACGATCCCGATCACTTCATGGAAATGGCCTTGATCAAGCCCGGCGAAAATCTCAGCGATCCGCATTTCCGCCGCTCCTACGTGTCGAAAGTTGTAACCACCAAGATAAACAAGCTCATCAATCTGCCTGTTCTAAAACATCACCAATCCGCGGGCGTCACCATCGCTCTCAAGAATATGTCGCATGGCATGGTGAACAACGTGAATCGCAGCCATCTCACGCCCACCTTGAACGCCTGCGGCATTTTTATTCCGTCCGTGGTGAGCCTGCCTGTGATTCGCGAAAAAGCCGTCCTCCACATCTGCGACGGCGTGAAAGCCTCCTATCACGGTGGCCCCGGCGGACGCCCGAAGTACATCTGGGAGCACAAGACCATGTACTTCGCAACCGATCCCGTCGCGCTCGACAAGACCGGTTTGAAAACCATCGACGCCAAACGCGCCGCCATGAACATGCCATCCATCGCACTCTCGAAACCCGATCCGGTGAGTGGCTTTTTGAATTGCCAGGTAGAACACATCGAAATCGCCGGCCAATTGGGCCTAGGCATTTTCGATGACAAAAAGATCGACGTCCGGCATGTGAAGCTAGCGTAGCCCAAGGTGGCGCAGGCACTCTTGCCTGCCGCGTCGGCACTCATGCCGACGTCTCAGCGGATCACAAACTCAATATCCCGCTTAACCCCGATCTTCCCCTTAGTAAGATCGTGATCCGGCGATTCATACGTATCCGCCTTCTCGCAGCTCGGCGATTTCACTTCAACGCTGCCCGGCTCAACGACAACAAAAAACTGGAAAGCGTCATCCGTGGCCTTGCACGTGATGGAAGTATTGAAATGCTTCCCTCCCGACGTCGCCTTCCGTTCAAACTTGTTGCCCTCGAATTGATAGACCACTTTCTGCTTGTCGCTTTCGTAGTCCACCACCCACTCCATCTTCTTTTGCTTGCCGAAAACGTTCTTGCCGGGATCCGCGAATGTCAAATTGAAGCTGCGTGGAGCTCCCACTCTCAAATAGACATATTCCGCCGCGCCCGTGGCCTTCAACCAACCTCCATCCACGGACTTAAGTTGGGACGAATCTTCAAACAGCGATTTACTGCTTGCCTCCTGTGCGGCCTCGGCCAATTTCTTGGTCACCGCTTCCGGTTGTAGTCTCAGCTCCACCGTCCCCACTTGCCCCGACGAAACCGCAACATCGTTCTTCGATTGCGCGGCATATCCGGCAGCCTCAGCCGTAATCGCGTATTTGCCTTCCGCAACCCACACCACTTCGCGTCCCTTGGCGTGCTGCACCTCTGTGCGATCGCTCCGGTGATAGCTCACCTGAGCATCCTGCGGAGTCACCTGAAATTGCAGCCGGCCCATCTCCTTCATCTTTGCTTCGTTCGCTCCCAGCTTTATCTCCTGCCCACGCGTGAAGGCCCGAGCCACTGCGTCGGCCGACTCAAAATGATCCTTCCGGAAACTAATCTTGTGCGATTGCGGCGTAACCTCGATCCTCGCGGCGCCGGACGTATCCAGCGTCTTCACGGACACGCCATCCACCAGAACCTCCGCGCCCGGTGTGCCACCTTCGATGCTCAGAAACGCGGACGTAGCCACCACATTCGGCTTCAGCTCCACTGCCAGCTGCACTGGCTTGTCCTTCACGAATTCCACCTGCTGCGTGTGATCGTCATATCCGTCAGCGGTCACTTTCACCACGTGCTGTCCGGGTTTGCGTACCACGGCCGACCAGTTCCCGGGTTTGTTCGCCCTCACTTCGCGCCCATCCACGAAGAGCCGAGCCGTCTGCACGTTCGATTGGACAGCCAAATATGCGACGTTCGTATCGGCATTCAGCCCCACGTACAGCACCGGCGCATTGCCCAGGTCGATCAGAATCTTGGGAAGATCCTTATTGCTAAATGCCAGCTCATTGTTGGTGGTGCTCACACCCACAAGTTTCAAGCCCTCGGGAGGAATCGGCTGCGGTTCCTGCCCTGCCAGATTCGCCCGCAAAGAAGTCGAGCCGCTGTAGACGGCCGTCTCGCTCCCCAGGCTGCTCACAATAATCAGGTCACTCGGTTTCGGCGCACTCACGCGCGGTGTCTCACCCGGCTTCGCGGCAAAGCTGAATGAAAGAATCTCTTTGTTCCCGTTGCGCAGCGCGATCGCATGCTCAGCCCCGTCCGCCGGAACTTCCACGTCCGGCATCCCCTCCGTCAACTGGCCTTTCTCGACGTTATCCACCAAAATCGTGCCGGCCTTTTCCGCCGTGGATAAATGCAGGCGCACCGGCTCCGGCTCCAGCGCGAAAATCCACCGGGCTTCGGGACGCTTGGCTGCTTCATGCAGCGTCTTGTATCCGGCGCGCGAGACCACCACATCGTAAGTGGCGTTAGAATCCAGGTCCATTTGTCCGGAATGCGCTTGGCCATTCACGGTTACCGTGGCATCGGAGGGCGTCGTCTGGATGCTGGCCGCAATCCTCGCTATCGCAGTCTCGACAGGCTGCGGTTTGGCGCGATTTCGGATGTAGGTAAAAATGATGGCTGCACCGGCCAGCACTAATACTCCCAGGATGATCGCGACGTGAAAGGGGGAAAGCCCCTTGGATGGCGACCCCTTGACGGCCTTTTCTTCTACAGCTGGTCTCCTGGATCGTGTGGCGCCATCGCTCGCCGGCGGCTCCTGAACTGGCGGTGGAGGCGGCGGAGTGGATGCGGAAGCGCTGGCCGCTGCCGCGCTCGCGTTCCCTCTAACCGTGGCGGGTTCCAGAATAACCGTAGCCGCGTTATCAGGCTGAGGTTTCGGAGACCCGACTACTCGAGTTGCGGCCGATGCACTCGCCCAACGCTGGATTTCCGCAGCCAGCGCGCCGATCTCTGGATCGTCCGGATGCTTCTCCAGGATCGTTGCAGATTGGTCCAGCAGCGCACCCATTTCGTCGCCAATGCCGGGCTGCTCCACTTTTTGCCTGAGCCCGCGCAACGCTTCCACGTCGCCGGCACGTTCTTTGCTGCGGCGGGTCTCACGAGCGGTGTTCTGCAGCGTCGTCTGCAATTGCGCCAAACGGCCTTCGTTCGGATAGACGGCCAACCCGGCTTCCACTTTGGTCAGCGCGCTATCCGGATTCCCGGCGGCTTGCAGATCCCGCGCTTCGGCCAGACAGTGCGACACAAATTCCTTGCGCTTGATGTCCGTCATCAACGTGCGCAGGCTGCGCGTTCCCGGATGTCCGGGGTCCAGATCGGAAGCTTGCTGCACCAGCGGCTCAGCCGCGCGCCAATCCACCTCCATCAGCGGCTGCGCCTGCCCGATCAGCGCATTCACCAGTGCCTCACGAATGCCGCGGTTCTTGGGATCCAGCTCCAGCGCCCGCCGAAGGCTGGTGACAGCTTCCTCGAAATGCCCGTCGGCGGACAAAGTCTGTGCGTCCGTGGCTAGCGTCCGCGCTTCCGAGCTCCGTTCCAATCCCTGGCGCGCCAGACGCTCCAGGCCACTCAATTCCCGGTCGCCCGGATATTCGGCCAGCGCACGGGCCGACAAATCGCGGCCGCGCGCAAAATCCCCCCCATCCAACGCACGGTCGATTTCCTCAATCGAACGCGCCTTGGATTCCTCCTTGGCCTGCTGATCGCGCCGCTTCATCAGCTGAGCCACTTCAACTTCGATGCCGGGATACTTCGGATAAATATTCCGCAAGATATCCCACTGGCCCACGGCTTCCGTGAACAAATTCTTCTCTTCGTAGTGCCGCGCCTTCGCCACAATCGATTGCACCAGGTCGCGCCGCTCCCGAGTCAGCTTCAACGATTGCTGGAACTGCAGCTCATTCGGATAGCGCTCACAAGCTTCTTTGAAGATATTTACCTTGCGATCCAGATCCGGCTCGGCATCCACGCGCTTGCCGATTTCGGCGATATACGCGGACAGCTCCTGCCGCCCTTGCTCCACCGCTTCCAGCTTCAGCGCCTGAAAAATCGCATCCCCAGGATACTTAGCGACAAAATCGTCGCAGATCTCCAGGGCGCGGCTGAAGTTCTTTTCGGAGAGATGCCGGCGTGCCTCTTCGTACGCGTTGTGGATACTATCGCGCTCCGAACGAATCTGATTGTAGAAGCCCTGATAAACCGAGTCGCGATCCGGAACCGACGCGTCCGGAGCTTGCCGCCCCATGTCCAGCAACCGCTCCAGTCTGCTGAGCGCGGTGCTGATCTCGCCATTGTTGTAAGCTTTCAGAGCCGAGCCATAAAGCTGCTCTTTCTCGGTCTGAACGCGGCTGGCATCTTTTTCCCGCTGATCTATCTCCTGCAGCAGCTCCCGCGCACTCGGATCGGATTGCCGGATTTTGAAAACTTCGTTCAACGCCTGCCGCGCTTCCGTAAAATCGTGCCGCTCCAGGTGGCGCCGCGCCAGATTGATCCAGCTCTCAATCTGTCGCTCGTTGCGCTGCTTCTCCATGGAGCCGCGCATTGCGTGTGCGTCCGCGTTCTCCGGATCTATTTCTAGAATCTCCTGCAGTTTTTCGAGCGCCAGCGGAATCTCGTCCTGCTCCACGCGCGTTCGCGCAGCTTCCAGAAGCTGCCGGATCTTCTTCTGCCGCGTAGCTTGGTCGATCTTCAAACGCAGCAGCGCTATCTCCGGATCGATATGCCCTTCCGTCTCAAGCTCAATCAGGATCTCGGAAGCGAACTCGCTGTCACCTTCCGCGAAAGTTTTCTTCGCGCGCTCGATCCGCGGCTGGATCTTCGAAGAATCGAAGCGATCAATCGGCTGATTGTGGTATGCCTTCTGCAGAATATCGCCGAAGTCACGCGCGCTCGAAAATCGATGTATGGGCGCCTTGGCCATGGCCTTGTGGATCACCATGCTTACGATCTGCGAAACCGCCGGATTGATTTCCGTAATCGGCGGAGGAATGCGCCGCCGTACCGCTTCGGCCGTATCCGCCGGAGTCTTGCAAGCGAACGGCTTGCGCCCCGTCAAAGCTTCGTAACAAACCACGCCCAGCGAAAAAATATCGGACACAGGCGACGCCGGCTTCATCTCGATCTGCTCCGGCGCCATGTACTGCCAGGTCCCCTTCTGCCCGGTGACAGAATGGGAACCAGCCAGATACACCACACCGAAATCGATGATCTTGGCGGTATCGTCCTCCATCACAAAAATGTTGCTGGGTTTGATGTCGCGATGGACCAGCCCCTTTTCGTGCGCGGCCTGCAACCCCCGGCAAACCTGCGTGATGATGGCCACCACCCGCTCGACAGTCAACCGCGCGCTGGAAGTTTCAATCAATTTCGCAAGCGTAGCGCCCGGAAGCAGCGGCATCACGAAGAAGGGCTTCTTAAGCCCATGCTCATCGATTTCCCCGACATCGCGGATATCCACTATGTTGGGATGGCTGATGCTGGCCAGTACGCTCCATTCCTTGCTAAACAATTCAACCGCAAGGGGATCGGAGACGTCGCGCATGGTCTTAAAGGCGACAGAACTCTTGGTTTTGACGTCGATGGCCCGGTAAACCACACCCATCCCGCCTTCACCGAGAAGCTCCTTGATCTCGTACCGGTCGGCGACTAGGGACTGCGCAATCATAGCTGGCCAACGAAACGCCGTGTGAAAATCAGGATAACAGTTTTGTGCACCACTTAGAAACTACGGCCGTACGGCGTACCGGCAGTACCAGCCACTTCATAAGTGATCCCAGGGCGAGTTTTGTGACACATCCCGGCTTTCCGCCGCCCGCTGCCTTCTGCTTTCTGCCTTCTGCTTTCTGCCTTCTGCTTTCCGCCGCCTGCCGCCCGCCGCCTGCCGCCTGCCTCCTGTACACTTTGCTATCTTCGTGAGTCTACCCAATGTGATGCTTCGTCTCCCAATGCTGGCCCTGATCCTCGCATCCGTGGCCCCCATGCACGCCTACTCCGTTCTGACGCACGAAGCCATCATCGATAGAAACTGGCCCACCGAAATCAAGCCCTTGCTGCTCGCGCGCTACCCCGGAACCACCGACGACCAACTCCGCGAGGCCCATGCGTACGCCTACGGCGGAGCCATTCTCCAAGACATGGGCTACTATCCGTTCGGCAGCAAGTTCTTCAGCGACCTGCTGCACTACGTCCGCAGCGGCGACTTCGTCACCAACCTGATTCACGATGCCCAGGACGTAAACGAATACGCCTTCGCCTTGGGAGCTTTGGCCCACTATGCCTCCGATAACGAAGGCCATCCCGTGGGAGTCAATCGTGCCGTCCCTTTGCTTTATCCGAAGCTCGGCGCCAAGTTTGGACCGCAGGTGACCTACGAAGACAATCCCGGCGCCCATCTGAAAACGGAATTCGGTTTCGACGTCATCGAAGTCGCGCGCGGCAAATACGCCCCCGAAAGTTACCACGATTTCATCGGGTTCAAGGTATCCAAACCCCTGCTGGAGCGTGCTTTTCAGGACACGTACTGCATCCAGTTAAAAAGCCTGTTCAAGGATCTCGATCTCGCGCTTGGAACCTTCCGCTTCACAGTCAGCCAGGTGATCCCCGAAATGACCAAAGCTGCCTGGTCGGCCAAGAAAAAGCAGATCCAGCAACTCCAAGCCGGAATATCCCGTCAGAAATTCGTCTATCGGATGTCACGCACCAGCTACAACAAAGATTGGGACAGCAAATATGAGCGGCCCGGCATCGGCGCCCGGTTCCTGGCTTTTCTTTTCCGCATAATTCCGAAGATCGGCCCATTCAAAGCCCTGGCCTTCCGGGTACCCACCCCAGAAGCCGAAAAACTATTCATCGCCAGCTTCGAAGACACCAAAGAGCGCTACCGAATCCTGCTAGTCGACGTAAAAGAGAACCGCCTTCAACTTCAAAACGAGAATTTCGACATCGGCCGCCCAACCCGCCGCGGCGACTACAAAATGGCAGACGAAACCTACGCCAAGCTCCTGGAGCGCCTGGACAAAACAGCCAACATTTCACCCGACCTACGTCAAAACATTCTAGACTTCTACAAAGATTCGGCCACGCCCGAATCCGAAAAAGCCCGCGCAGTCCTGACCACTCTCAGAGGAGCCCCAGCCGCCCCCTAACGTTGGTCCCACCGCCTGCCGCCTGCCGCCTGCCGCGTGGCTCCTGAATTCCGTTACCTTTTCCTCCCACCCGAGTATCTAACTCTAATGACCCCCACTCTCCGCATCACTTGCCGAACCCTGGCCAAAAGCCCCGCCTTCAGCCTGACAGCCATCGCCGCGCTAGCCCTCGGCATCGGCGCCAACACGGCCATCTTCAGCGTGGTCAACCAGGTTCTCCTGAACCCCGCCGGCGTCTCGAACCCCGAGCGCATCGCCTCGCTCCGCGTCAAATACGACAAGCTGGCATTGAAAAGCATCGGTGTCTCGGTTCCCGATTTCTCCGACGTCCAGAAAAGCACCCAACTCTTCGAGTCTGGCGCTATCCTCGGACAAGGCGATTACAACTACACCGGCTCCGGAATGCCCGAGCGATTGCAGGGCGCCACCGTCTCCCTCCAATGGTTCGATGTCTTCGGCGCCAAACCGCGCCTTGGCCGCCTCTTCCAGCCTGAGGAAGATCAACCCAAAGCCAACCAGGTAGTCGTCCTGTCCTACGCGGCCTGGAAGCGCCTCTTCGGCCAGGACCCCAGCGTCCTCGGCCGCACCATCGAGCTGAACCGCCTGCCCTACCGCGTAATCGGCGTCATGGGCCCAGAGTTCCGCTGGCCCGCCGCCACGGATCTTTGGGTGCCGCTCGGTCTGGCAGCCGAGGACTATAGCCCCGGAAATCGCTTCAATGAAAACTACGACGCCGTGGTCCGCCTGAAACCCGGCGTCTCCTTCCAACAAGCCAGCGCCTACGTGCAGATCCTCACCAATCGCCTCCGCAACGACGGTACTCGGGGCGGCACCTACGCCAAAGATGCGGATTGGGGCATGTTCCTGGTTCCTTTCACCGACTACATAGCGGGCGACACCAAAACCCCCATGCTGGTGCTGCTGGCTTCCGTCGGATTCGTCCTCCTGATCGCCTGTTCGAACATCGCGGGCCTGATGCTGGCGCGCGCTTCCGGACGTTCTCGCGAAATCGCCGTGCGCGCCGCCCTGGGAGCCAGCCGCTGGAACCTGATTCGCCAAACGCTCGCCGAAAGCCTGATCCTATCCTTCGCCGGCGCCATCATCGGCCTCGCGCTCTCCTTTGCCGGCGTGCGTGGACTTCTCGCGCTCGCGCCGGAAAACTCGAGCGTGGCCTTGGATGTCCGCATGGATCCCACCGTGTTGCTTTTCACCGCATTCGCCGCCATCGCAGCCGGGATACTCTTTGGCATCGCGCCCGCCTGGCAAATATCGCGTCTCGATCGATTCGACTCGCTTCGCGAGGGCGGACGCTCCGGCTCCGCTGGTCTTCGCCGCCAAAAGATGCGCTCCGGGCTGGTCATCGGCGAAGTGGCACTCGCGCTGGTACTGCTGGTCGGCGCTGGCCTGTTCCTGCGCAGCCTGGCGTCTCTCCAGGACGTCAATCCCGGATTCCAACCCCTGGGCCTGATCTCGGGCTCAGTAACTCTGCCCGATGCTCAATATGGCGATGCCGCCAAACAGATCGCATTCTATAACGCAGTCCTCGATCGCCTCTCGACTTTACCCGGCGTCTCGAACGTCGCCGCCGCCGTGCCAGTTCCCTTCACCGGACAATCCGGCTCAGCCTCATTCTCCATTGAAGGACGCCCGTCACCTCCCGGCGATCCCGGCCCACACGGCGACATTGGCTTCGTCAGCCCCGGCTACTTCGCCACCATGAAAATCCCCGTGAAAAGAGGCCGCGTGTTCACCGATCAGGACCGTTCCAACACTACTGCCGTCGCCCTGATCGACGAAACCCTAGCCCGTGAATACTGGCCCAATCAGGATCCCATCGGCCAGCACATCAGCAGCGGCGGTCCCAAAACACCCTGGGCAACCATCGTCGGAGTAGTCGGCCACACCAAGACTTCGGATCTTGCCGCCGATGTCGTGAAAGGCCGGTATTACTACCCGCTGCTCCAGCAATCTTTCAGCTTCCCCTTCACCACCTTCATCGCCCGCACCGACGCCGATCCCGCGCGCCTCACGAGCCCTCTGCGCGAAGCTGTGCGCGCCATCGATCCATCGCTCGCCGTCTCCCGAATCAAACTGCTGTCCGACCTGGTCTCCGCTTCACTCGCGCCACGCCGCTTCGTAGTAACCCTGCTCGGAATATTCGCCGGCTTGGCTCTGCTGATGGCCGTCATCGGACTCTACGGCGTAATTAGCTATTCAGTCACCCAACGAACGCAGGAAATCGGCATCCGCATGGCGCTAGGCGCGCAAGCCAGTGAAGTATTAGGCCTGGTAATCGGCCAAGGCATGCAATTAGCCGGAATCGGCGCCGCCATCGGCCTGATGGCATCGCTAGCCTTCAGCCGCCTTCTGAAAAATCAACTATTCCAAGTAAGCGCCTTCGACCCACTAACATTCCTCATAACCGCGCTGGTATTAGTCACGGCAGCCCTGCTGGCAACGTACATCCCAGCTCGCCGCGCAACAAGAGTGGACCCAATGGAAGCCTTACGCTACGAATAATCAAACAACCGAACCGAAGAACTGAAGAACCGAAGAACCGGAGTTGATTCGAAATGTTAACATGAGAATCGACTCCGAATGATCGATTCCCGCCGCAAATTCATCGGCACCATGGCCACCGGCCTGGCCACCACCCTCGCCTCGCCCAAAGGCGTACTCGGCGCGAACGACCGTATTCGTATGGGCATCATCGGCATCGGCGCCCGCGGCACGGAATTGGTCCACTGGGCGCTGGCCTGCCCCAATCTCGATTTCGTCGCGTTCGCCGACATCTATACCAAGCGCCTGGAAGACGCCAAAGCGCTAGTCCCCACCGCCGCCACCTATCTCGACCACCGCCGCCTTCTCGACGACAAAACCATCGACGCCGTCATCATCGCCACGCCCCAGCACCTGCACTGCGAGCATTTCGTGAATTCCATCGAAGCTGGCAAACACGTCTACCAGGAAAAGACCATGGCCTTTACGGTGGATCACGCCAAACGCATGCGCGCCGCCTACCGCAAGGCGCCCAAGCTCACCGTCCAGGTCGGCCATCAGGGAGTTTCGTCCGGCCAAATGCCGGATGCGCAAAGTTTCCTCGCGACCGGCTACGTCGGCAAAATCACCGCCGTCCACATGCACATGTACCGCAACACACCGCATGGAAAACCGCAGTGGGCCCGCCCGGTCTATCCGGACATGAATCCGGAAAACATCCTGTGGAATTCGTTCCTGGGCGAAGCTCCCCAGCGCGAGTTCGATGCCAATCGCTACATCAACTGGCGCTACTTCTGGGATTATTCCGGCGGCAACGTCTACGAGAACATGTGCCACCAGCTTTCCTTCTGGTACAAGGCGCTCAATCTGCAAATCCCCAAAGCCGTCACCATGACCGGCGGCGTTTACCTGTGGAAGGACGGCCGCGAAGTTCCCGACACCATGAATGTCTCGCTCGAACATCCCGAAGATATTCTCGTCAGTTGGGATTCCGGCTTCGGCAACAACCAGCTCGGCGTCACGGAAGACGTCCTGGGCGACGACGGGACCATTTCCAAAGGCCAATCCATCCGCTATCTCCCGCAAAAAATAAATCGCCCCGACGGCGTCGAGCTACTGGGCCGTACCACCGCGCCGGCCAACGCCCACATGCAGAATTTTCTGGATTGCATCCGCACCGGCCAAGAACCCGCCTGCCCCTTCGAGCTCGGCTTCCGCGTCTCCATCGCCTGCCGCATGTCCGTCGACAGCTACCGCCAAGCCCGCACCATGCGCTGGGACCCGCAAAAAGAACAAATACTGTAATACGCCTCCTGCTAGTTGACAGTGGCCAACCACTCGTGGCGCACGCTCTCAGCGTGCAGCGTCGGCACTCATGCCGACGTCCACGGTCCTTTGCCTTTTGCTAATATCCGCCAAGAACCAAATCGTAATCCCGCGCGAAGCCCGTGAAGCCTTGCGTGTGAAAGCCGGCGACAAACTGCTAGTGGTTGTACGTGGCGATCGAGTAATTGTTCTTCAAAAACCGATGCGCATCACGAATCCATCCGAGGCCTCGGCAAGTATCCCCGCAACTACCTCAAGAAGGAACGAAAGAGTTGGGGCTAACCCAGCTCCGGGCCTCCCTGCGGCGTCACCGGTGGATCGCGCTAGACACGAGCATCTTCATCTACCAACTGGAATCAAATCCTAGCTACGTGCCGCTGACGGATGCCATTTTCCAGTGGCTCGAACAGCCAGAGCACAGCGCTGTAACCTCCTCGGTTACGATGACGGAGCTGCTGGTTCAACCGTATCGTGAATCCGGCGAACAGCGGGTCGACGAATTTTACGCCCTGCTCTCTACGTATCCGAACCTTGAATGGATATCCCCAAATCTCGAAATCGCTGACATCGCCGCTCGAATCCGCGCGACACACCGGTTGCGAACCCCAGACGCTCTCCAAGCAGCCACCGCTGTCCACGCACGCGCCACGGCCCTGGCACCACCTGCGGAGCTTCTAAATAGGCCCAACGCTCCGGCACCAGAGATGTACAAACCCCAGATCGATCCGATTCCGCGCCAGCCCTTCCGCTTGTTCCGGCGCGAACATTTGCGTCAGAGCGACCTGCGCCTATTGTATGTAAACCGAACCGTGACCGAAAGGGAGTCGGTGCCTCGCCCATTCTTTCACGGATTCTTACACTTACCCATCCACCGGCCTTCGGCTAAGACCGGATTTTCCTGCATCCTCGCGGACCCCGGTGTGCGTATCCTATTGTGAGGGATCAGTGATCGGAAGTTTGGCCCAGGAGGTCGGCATTCCCCAAGCCGTTGCGGAAGCGGATCGAAGTCGCGCGTTTGAGGCCGCGGTTCACGAGCACCAGGCCATGGTTTACAGCGTGGCGTACCACTTCCTGCAGGACCACGCGGTGGCTGAGGAACTGGCCCAGGAAGTTTTTCTGGAGCTGTACCGGCACTGGGACGAAATCGAATCCCGGGAGCACCGCATACATTGGCTTCGCAAAGTCGCCAGCCGCCGCTGCATCGATCAATCGCGGCGGCGGAAACTGCGCAACCACGTGAGCCTGGAGGACGCACCGGAGCCATTCACCTGGATGCCGGCGGCGGACCCGGTGTTGAAGCGTTTCATAGAGCAGCTGCTGGGGAAATTGGCCGAGACGCCCAGGCTGGTTGTGATCATGCGTTACCAGGAGGGGCTGGAGCCGGCCGAGATCGCGGATGTTTTGGATATGCCGGTGGCGACAGTAAAGAGCCATCTGCAAAGATCGTTGGCGCTGTTACGGCGCAAGTTGTCGTTTGCGACGCGGGAGGGAGAAGCATGAGGGATTTCGAAGATCAACTTCGGCAAGCGTTGGAGAGGAAGGATCCATCTGCGGATTTCACGGCGCGAGTGATGGCTCGTGCAACTCAAAAGAAGAAGCCACTCGCGTGGGTGAGTTGGCGATCATGGGCCGCGGCCGGAATCGCAGCGTCGTTGTGTTTAGGAGCGCTAGGCCTGGAAGTGGAACATCGCCGCAAGGTGGAGCAGGAGGGCTTGGCGGCACGCGCCCAATTGATCCAGGCCATGCATATAACCTCCGCCAAACTGCGGCGAATTCATAAGAGAGTGCAAGGCTCGCTGTGATCAATCGCCGTCTCATTTTGCTGTTCGCCCTGGTGCCGATTCTGGTTTGCGGACAGCCGGCGAAACACGCGCGCCGGACCAGAGCTGCGATCCCCCAACTCCAGATCCGTCTAGACGCGCTGGATAAGCTAGCCGAAAAGGCGTCCGAGGCCGTAACGGTGAGCCTGGATGGAAACCTGCTGCAACTGGCCAGCCGATTTCTTTCGAGCGACGACCCCGATCAAGCGCAGATCAAGAAATTGGTCGCCAGTTTGAAGGGTGTCTATGTCCGCAACTTCGAGTTTGAGAAGACAGGCGAATATCAAGCATCCGACCTGGAGCCGATCCGCAACCAGTTGCGCGACCCGAAATGGAAAAACATCGTGCAGGTTCGCGGGCACGACAACGCTGACGTCCTGCTGCGGCAGGAGGATGAGCATACCATCAGTGGCTTAGTTGTGATCGTGGCTGAACCGAAGGAGCTGACGGTGGTTTACATCGACGGTCCTGTCGATATGGACGGCTTGAGCAAGCTGGCCGGCAATTTCGGAATTCCGGAAGATATCGGAACCAAAGTTGAAAAGGAAAAAGAGAAGGACAAGGAGAAAAAGGCGAAATGATCATCGTGCCTTTGTGGATGCTGCTTACAGCCGTGCCATCGACTACGGCCGAGGGTATCATGCTACGCGTGGCTTTGAACCAGGATCGTGATCAGGAGATGCGCACGGCTTTCGTGTATAAGCAGAACGTGATGGTGCGGCTGCATCGGCCGAACGGGAAGTTCGCGCGCGAGGAATATGCCGAGTACACCGTCACTCCCACTCCCAAGGGCATCACTCGCGAGCAAACGTTCTTCCGAGGAAAATATGCGGCTCACGGGAAGGAGATCGAGTTCGATAAACCCGGATTTGAACACAAGTCGATCGATATCGATGCGGATTTCGCGAAGTCTCTGATGGAGGACTTCGGCAACGATAAAGATTCGCGCGATGGAGTGGATCATGATTGTTTCCCGCTGACATCCAAGGAGCAGCCGAAGTATAAGTTCCATCTGGAAGGAACGGAAGATTATCGCGGCACATCGGTTTACAGGATTACGTTCCAGCCCAAGAAGAAGCCCAGCATCTACGATGATGGCGACAACGGTCAATGGGTGGGCGAAGTGTTGGTGGATCGCGATGAGTTCCAGCCGGTGCTGGTGACTTCGAGGTTAGCGTTCAATATTCCGGGGTGGGTGAAAGTGATTTTTGGAACCAATGTGCAGCAGCTCGGATTCAAGGTTACGTACAAGAAATTCGACGACGGGTTGTGGTTTCCCGTGACCTACGGCGGCGAGTTCAAGCTGAAAGCGGTCTTCTTTTATTCGCGGCGGATCGGGATGTCGATGCAGAACTCGGGGTTTCAGAGGGCAGTGGTGAATAGCAAGGTGAATTTTGGCGGGGTTCCGTTGTTGCTGAGTTCGTTTGTTCCTTGAGAGCTAGCTGGGCGGTGATGTGACCGGTTGCGCACGCTCAATCCGGACACGTGCTATGCGATTGTGATCCATTTCCGCGATGGTGAATCTTCGGCCGCCGTATTCCAATACTTCGCCTGGTTTCGGAATGTAGCCGAGCTGAAAGAGTAGGAATCCAGCCAGCGTCTCGAATCCCGCGTCGCCCGGTAGTTCCAATCCGTATTGCGTGTCGAGGTCGCGAATGGAAGTGGCGCCTTCTACTTCGATCAATGGCGCTTCGGCGGACGGTTTCGGCCGCTTCACATCATGTTCGTCACCGATCTCACCGAGAATCTGCTCAAGCGCATCTTCCAGCGTGACCAATCCCACGATGGTCCCGAATTCATCCACCACCATGGCCATGTGTTTATGCGTGTTTCGGAATTCGTCGATCAAATCGTTCAGCGGCTTGGTTTCGGGCACCACTAGCGGCTTGCGCAGAACGCGCGAGAGATGAAACGGGCGCAGGACGTGTTTCCTTTCGGCCGCCACGCGGCGCTCTTCGGCGATGCGCAGCATGTCCTTGTAGTGGACATAGCCGATGATGTGCTCCGGATGGCCTTGATAAACCGGCAGGCGAGAATATTGGTTCTCGCGCATGCGGCGCAATACCTGATCCAGACTAGCGTCCACGGAAACGGAGACGATGTCGTTGCGCGGCACCATAATTTCGCGAACGTAGTAATTCTGCAGCTCGAGCAGCGCCTGGATGGCGTCTTCCTCGAAGCGATGCAGATGTCCTTCACGCCGGCTGGAGCTGACGATGAACTTCAGCTCCTCGGCCGAGTGGCCGCCTCCACTGTGGCTGCCGCGCAAGCCGATCCAGTGGGACAGCACTGCGGCCGATCGCTCGGCAACAATAATAAAAGGAGTAGCCACGCGATCAAAGAGCAGCAGCGCGGGAGCCACCAGGATGGCCAGCCGGTCGGCTTTCTCGATGGCCAGATTTTTCGGCACCACTTCTCCGAAAACCACGTGCGCATAACTGATCAGCAGGAACGCCATGCCGAAACTTACCGCGTGTAGCACCGGACTGAAGCGCGGCGTCAAAAAAGGATCCAGCATTCCGAGGAACAGATGATAGACCGTGCCTTCCCCAGCCCATCCTAATCCGAGGCTGGCCAGCGTCACGCCGACCTGCGTAACGGAAAGGAGCCGCGCCGGATTCGCAAGCAGATTGAGCGCGGCTTGTGCTCCCACTTGTCCTTCCTCCGCCATGGCACGCAGTCGGCTCTTGCGCACGGACACCAGCGCCACTTCGGCGGCGGCGAAGAAACCGTTGAGAGCCAACACCGCGATGAGGATGATGAAGCGATAGGGCATTGATCACAAGGCAGGCGGCAGGCAGCAGGAGTCCCCTTCAACCTTCAACTGCTATCGAACTATGATAACCCCGAGAAAGGCGATCACCCTCTCGCCGAGGGCGCCGGCAAGAAGAGCGTGCTGCGTGGTTGGAAGGCGCGAGCGGGAGTGGGGCAGGCGCTTTCGCCTGCCAACCGATTTTTTCGCGGCGCAACGTTTCCTTAAGCGCGCTGCCGCCACAAAAAGACAAGCCGTGACGACAGCAGCAGCCCCACCATGCCCAGCCATCCCCAGGCGCCGCTTGAAGACACCCCAGCCTGCACGTAATCCAATTGATAAAACGACTGCTGCTCGTTCCGATTCTGTGCCACCACCCGTATATCCCGGTCGCGCGGAACCAGAACGTTCACCATGTAAGCTCCAATCCGGTTTTGGTGATGATTTTCAAAAACCAGCCTCCGGCTCCCTCCGCCCCGCGGCAGTGCCGCACTGAACTCGATCCGGATTTCCCCCACTCCTTCTTTCATCTCCTCCACTCCCGGAAATTCCACCGAGTTCAGCCGAGGCCTCAGAAAAACGCCGTCAACCTTCAGCGATACATCGCGCAACACCCGCTTCGCATACGCCTGTTGCTCGGCCTCCGAAATAGCGCCATCGGCATTGGCATGCATACTCGTCAGTACGAATGAAGACACCGCAACACCCGGAACCAGACGCATCTGCGCTTCAACACGATCCTTCTCAACCGAAATGAGCGTGGCTTGAAGGTACTCATCCAGCCGGTGCGCGGAAGCTGGCGCCCCAGCCAACAGAAAAATCGCAGCCGCGACACTCAGCCGGTTCGTATTCATTTCGCCGCGAACTTCCACCCGTAATCGTTCGTCGGATCGCGATACATCGTATGAACATGCAGCGAAGGATCGCCGCCCAGCCGCTGCGGCGCGTACTCGATCACCAGATTCGGCCCCTGAATCCGGTAATACGCCGCGATGTTACTGCCCGGACTCACCGTCGTCGGCCCGCTCCACGCGAACCAGGTTTCACCCATGCCAGCCTTGATCTCAGCCATCCGCGCCGACGCCGCGCTCTCATGCACAATGTTCGCCCACTCGGAGATCACATCCAGCAGCATCGCGCGTTGCCGCTCGTTCATCGCGCTAGCTTTCAGACCCTCCGGCTGGATGGTCTTGCCGTCCTGCCCGGGCCCCAGCACAAGATCCGCCATACGGGAACCGATAATCGCTTGCTTCCGCTGCGTCTCGTCCAGAGCGTTCAGCAGCGCGATCGCCTTATCGCTCTCCTGACCCAGCGGCCGCACAGTTTTTCCGTTCAACGTGTAGAGCGCCGGTTGAGCGCCAGTCAACGTCGGAGTGAGCACGCCATGTTCACCAGCGATAGTGACATTGAGCGCCAGATGGTGGCCTCCAAACTGAATCATCCATGGATCTTTCTCCGAAGGCTTCCCCAGGATGGAAATGTAATAGAGGCCCTTGCCGAACATCGGGTTATTTTTCTCGTTGCCTTTCAGGACCTCGTCGGCTTCCACGATTTGCTCAACTTTTTCGAATCCCCTCGGGCTAAGCGCGGAGGAAACCAGAGCCAGAGCCGCGGCGCGCTGCGTGGCGTTCAAATCCCCCATGGAAAGTCCGGCCCGCGGGACCATCCTGGTCGGCAAATTCGACCAGCGCACCCGTTGCTTCGCGTCATCAAACGCAAACAGCACGCTCGCCCGCTGCTTCTCATCCAGCGTCGCAAGAAACGCATTCCCGGCACTCACAATGCGAGTGGTGGCCGTCTGCGCCACTGCGCTGCCGATCGCGAAACCGATCAGCACCAATTTCCCAGACCAAAGCCTCATCTCGTGTCCTCCGTCAGCCGCACTCAGGCAACCGGCTATATGATCTCAGAAACGTTCAGCCATCGAGCGAAGCCATATCAATCGAGAAACGATACTTCACTTCAGCCTTCACCAGTCTCTCGCACGCTTCGTTGACCTTCTGGATTGGGATCACTTCCACATCGGCGGTAATATTTTGTTCCCCGCAAAAATCGAGCATCTCCTGCGTTTCTGGAATGCCGCCGATAGGCGACCCGGAAAAGCTGCGCCGCTTGAAAATGAGCCCGAAGACCGAGACGGCCAGAGGTTTGTCAGGCGCGCCAACCATCGTGATGTTTCCGTCGCGGCGAAGCAGGTTGATGTAAGCGTTGATGTCGTGATCGGCCGAAACTGCGTCCAGGATGAAGTCGAAACTGCCGGCGTGCCTCTGCATCTCATCGGAATTGCGCGAGATCACCACTTCATCCGCCCCCAGCCGTTGCGCGTCATCTTTCTTGCTCGGCGAAGTCGTGAACACAACCACGTGCGCTCCCAGCGCATGAGCGAACTTCACCGCCATGTGCCCCAGCCCTCCGAGACCCACCACGCCAACTTTCTTCCCATCGCTAACGCCCCAATGCCGCATCGGCGAATATGTAGTGATCCCGGCGCAGAGCAGCGGCGCGGCTCCCGCAAGATCCAGGTTCCCAGGCACCTTCAACACAAACCGCTGATCCACCACGATGCTATCGGAATACCCACCATAAGTAACTCCTCCGATGTGTTTGTCTGGCGAGTTGTAAGTGAGCGTCCCGTTCGGGCAGAACTGCTCGAGTCCAGCCGTGCACTCCGGGCAGGTGCGATCGGAATCCACCATGCAGCCCACTGCGGCGATATCCCCAGCCTTGAACTTCGTAACCGCCGAGCCCACCCCGATTACACGTCCGACAATCTCATGCCCTGGAACACACGGGTAGACCGTCGGCATGACGCTCCTCCACTCGTCCCGCACCTGATGCAGATCGGAATGACAGATACCGCAGAATAAAATCTTGATCTGCACATCGTGTTCGCTCGGATCGCGCCGCGCAATCGTCGTCCCCGCCAGCGGCGATATCGCGCTAGCGGCGGAATAAGCCTTAGCTTTGTACATAAATTATGCTCCTTCGTGTTCCCCTTACCGGCCGGTCATCTGCTCCAGCTTCTCCGGATAGCGAGCCCCTTGCACCTTTATCTCCGCGGCAGCGACATCAATCTCTCCGAGATCATCGGCCGTGAGTTCCACCTAGACCGCCCCGATGTTTTCATCCAGCCGATTCAGCTTCGTCGTGCCTGGAATCGGTACCATCCAAGGCTTCTGCGCCATCAGCCACGCGAGCGCGATCTGTGCCGGAGTCGTCTTCTTTCGTGCCGCAATGCCACCGAGCAAATCAATCAGTGCCTGATTCGCCTTGAGAGCCTCCGGCGTGAACCGAGGCAGCGTGCTGCGGAAATCGGAACTATCGAACCTCGCGTTCTCGTCGATCTTCCCCGTCAAATACCCCTTACCAAGCGGACTGTACGGAACAAATCCAATTCCGAGTTCCTCCAGCATCGGGATCACCTCTGCTTCCGGACGTCTCCACCACAGCGAATATTCGCTCTGCAGCGCAGCAAGCGGCTGCACCGCATGCGCCCGCCGGATCGTCTGCACGCCCGCTTCCGAAAGTCCAAAGTGCTTCACCTTTCCTTGCTGAATCAGATCCTTCACCGCTCCCGCTACATCTTCAATCGGCACGTTCAGGTCAACTCGATGCTGATACAGCAAGTCGATCACATCAACCTTGAGCCGCTTGAGCGAACCCTCCACCGCCTGCTTGATGTGCTCCGGCCGGCTGTTCAAACCAGGCGCACCCTTCATCCCACGCGGATCTAAATTAGGATTAAGATCGAACCCGAACTTCGTAGCGATCACCACTTGCTTGCGAAACGGAGCCAGCGCTTCGCCCACCAGCTCTTCGTTGGTGAACGGACCATAGACTTCGGCGGTATCGAAGAACGTGATGCCGCGTTCCACCGCTGCCCGTATCAGTGTGGTCATCTCCTGCTTGTCTTTGGGCGGGCCGTAAGAAAAGCTCATCCCCATGCAACCGAGCCCGAGAGCCGAAACTTCCAAGCCGCTTTTTCCAAGTTTGCGCTTCTGCATTTAGTTTTTCCTCATCTACAGATTAGATTCCCGCGCCGCAAAAACGGTATCCCGATCCTTCCGATTTCTTGCCTATTTCTCTGGCACTGTTGATCAACGCACAAAACCAGGAGTTATCCTATAAGAAGCCACACCATGAAAAACGGCGATGCCGCACCCGAATTGCGGAAAGAGCTCGCTCGCAAGATTGCCTTGTTCGTCGGATCCGCAGAGAACCGGGCAACCGATATTCCCGGCCTCACCCTCCACCGTCGCACTGCCCCTACCGCTCCCTGCTCCATGACTTACCAGCCCGGCGTCACCGTCATCGCCCAGGGACGAAAGCGAGTGGAGCTCGGTAGAAAGATCTTTATCTACGATGCGTCGCGATTCCTCCTGACCTCTGTAGATTTGCCGGTGGTCAGCCGCGTGATCGAGGCAAGTGAAAAAGTGCCCTGCCTGGCGTTGTCGCTCAAACTCGAAATGCCCGTGGTCCGCGAACTTTTGAGCCGCGAAGAGATCGCGGCCGCCGCAGCGCAGCCCGAAAGTCCCGGCATGGCAATCGGTGAGACCACCGTGGAATTCCTCACCGCCTGCTGCCGTCTCGTCGACCTGCTCGAAACGCCGCGCGACATTCCCTTTCTCAGCGGCCTGATTCAGCGCGAGATCATCTACCGTATCCTGCAGAGCGCCGAGGGCGCGCGTCTTCGAGCCATTGCAACGCTAGGAGAGCAGAGTCACCGCACGGCCAAAGCCATCGCCTGGATCCAGGCCAACTACGCAAAGCCGCTGCGCGTGGAAGATCTCGCGGAAATTGCAGCCATGGGCGTGTCCACGCTGCACCATCATTTCCGGATGCTCACAGCCATGAGTCCTCTGCAATATCAGAAACAGCTCCGCTTGCAGGCCGCGCGCGCCCGCATGCTCATTGACGGCCTGGACGCCGCAACCGCCGCCTTCGAAGTCGGATACGAAAGCCCCAGTCAATTCAACCGCGAGTACAGCCGCTTCTTCGGCCAACCCCCCATGCGCGATATCCGGACCCTCCGCGCACCCAGCGCCCCGCAGCTGGAATCCGTCACCAATCAGTAAACCCGTGGCGCACGCACTCTTGCGTGCTGCACACTCGTGTCGAGACCGTTAAAAAAATCGACCGCGATTACCGCCTTCAAAAATCCGAGCTAGCCCCCCCGCCACCCGAATCTCCCCCACCAAACCGCACGTCCGGACCCTCCGCTTTCGGGCTAGGCGTGATTGACTGTGGCGTCACCAGGCCGAATGCCATAGTCCCCGCGCTCATCCAGCGTTTGTCCCTCCCCGAAAGTCGCTGCGCCGTCGAGCCGCGGCGAACCCCGCCCGCCCCACGCCCGAGCCACCGGCGAATCCCGAGCGCAGCTCCGAACAGCAATGCCCCCAGCACCATCGGATCCCAGGTATGCCGCTGCCAACCAAGGTAAGGCTTGTTAGTGACCAGCGTCAAAACTGCGGCCACAGCGCCCACCCCGATCACCCACCGGTCTTTCCTAATCAGGCCACGCGCCAGCACAACAGGTGGCAGGCACCAGGTCAGCACCCAGGTGGACCAATAGAACGGCCTGGAAAACTCAGTCGCGTCCCCAGCGCCCTCCCACCATTTGCCGAGCAGATCCACCGACGAAAGCTGCAGGTTGATCGCCAGGTAAATGCCGAGCCACAACATCGCTTCGGCAATGGAATACCCATCGTCGAGATAAGTAAAGCGATGGCCCTGGCGCACCGCGACGACAGCCATCAGTCCGGCCACATAAAATGCCGCGACGATCGTGTGCTGCGCCGAATGGGACCAAGTCCAGTAGCCCGGCACAAAGACGGCAAGAATCATCGCGGCGAGAAACGCGTAGAAAAGCCCAAACCGGTGCCATATCCAGAGCGATGCGATGGCGCCCACGGCGAAAACCACAAATTCCATCTGGTGCAGCGCCGCCGAATGGCCTTCGAACCAAACGAACTGCATTCCCGCGCAGAGTAAGCCCACCGAGCAAACCAGCAGCGCTTCCTCGATCCCGTAGCGATAGAGCCGGCCCTGCGAAACGGCAAGCTCGGCCGCCGCATAACAAATAGCCGCGAAGATCAGCAGCAGAATGCCCGTAGCTTCCTCCCTGGGTCGGGAGAGAAAAACCACGAAGAACAGCGCCACAGCGGCGGCTACGATGACCAGCGTAAAGAAAAACAACACCACCCTCAGGAAAATGTTAGTGCGCCGCAAATCGCTGGCAGTTTCCTGTTCCATGCGCTGGTACTGCTCTTGCGTCACAAAACCTTCACCCGCCCAGTCCTTCAGCAGACCGCGCGTGCGTAGCGCTTCTTCGCTGGACGCCGGGTACGCTCTCACGATTCCCTCGCGAATCTACGTGCGACCAGCACCAGCACAACCACCATGATGACGCCCGTAAAGAAGAAATAGCTCAGCACCGCCCTGTCGCCATGCAGGTTGCGAATGAGGATCGAACTCAAACCCACATAGCCGTACACCGCGGCGTACGCGACAAAGGAAAACTGCCTGCGCGCGATGCCCCACGCGAGCGATGCGCCACAAGCGGCCAGCAAAGCCAGCAGCCACACGCTGTAGCCCCGCGACTCGAAGACCCCGGAGAGCA
>Ga0116125_1000327_pt1 | contig 22681 bp, 21 predicted proteins | sample June2015DPH_16_1_2_FD_89729 | JGI IMG/M metagenome (GOLD analysis project Ga0116125, IMG submission 89729) | Peatland microbial communities from SPRUCE experiment site at the Marcell Experimental Forest, Minnesota, USA - June2015DPH_16_10 | ecosystem: Environmental > Terrestrial > Soil >...
CATCATGCCGAACGCGTGGGCGCGGTACAAAATCGATGACCCTCAGACAAGCGACTAGCATCTTACGAAGGAGCACCGGCCGGGCGCTTCGATGCGAACGCAAACAGCACCCTCTAGCCACTGGAGTTAGCGGGCGCAACTAATTCCCGCCTTCGGGGTTTCAAACAAGTGCGCCACTTCGACTTTCTCAGTCGGAGACCCCTATGAACCCTGATGAAGCGGTGCTTCCGCTGTGTCCTATCTGCGGCAAACCTGTCTCTCTTGAAACAGCCAAGGCTGACTCTTTGGGACAAGCAATCCACGGCGACTGCTACCTGCTAGCTTTGCATGAAAGAGGACCGACGGATTTCCCTCGAACGCCATGCTAGGCAATCGTCAATGCGCCGGGGCTGCCGCGCCTTTTCTTCCCACCGCTTTCTTCAGCGCAAACACAATTGGCACGCAGGCGAAGCACATCAGCGCCATGTAGCGAAAATCGTCCACGTAGGACCATAGTCGGGCCTGACCGTTTAAGGCTGCGTTAATGAGGCCGTAGGAACGATCGAGCGCCGTCGTGGGAGATGATCCTTGTGCGCCCAAGTACTGCTGCGTACCCTGAATTGCGTTGCGGACGGCGATGCGTCCCGGACTGAGAGAAGCGGCGAGCTCGTTGCGATGCAATTGCTCGTGGCGCGCCACGATGGTATTCACCACCGAGATACCGATGCTGCCGCCGATGTTGCGCAGCAGGTTGTAGAGACCGCTGGCGTTGCCAATTTCTTCGTTCTTGAGGAGCGCCATAGACGTCGTAGCCAGAGGCACAAAAATGCAGCCTGAGCCGAAGCCGCTGATGATGATGGCCCACAGAAACGTCCACTGGCCAATGGAAAGATTGACTTCGCCGAACCAAATACTGGCTGCGCCAAACAGAGAAAAACCGAAGGCGATAAGCCAGCGATTGTCCATTTTCGCAGTCAGATAGCCGATGATCGGCATGGCGATGATCGCGCCGATGCCGCGCGGGCTTACCGCCCAACCGGCGGCCAGCGCGGTGTAGCCCATCAGTTCCTGATAAAAGAGGGGCAACAGCGTGATAAGGCCATAGATCGCCGCACCGAACAGGCCGATTAGCAAGCACCCGATGGCGAAGTTGCGATGGCGGAAGACGCGCAGATCGACCAACGGCTTATCGTGGCGAAATTCGCGAATTAGAAATGCTATGAGGCTGACAATCAGAATGCCTGTGGCCCAGCGAATCCAGGTTGCTCCGAACCAGTCGTCCTCCTGACCTTTATCGAGAATGATCTGCAGGCAGCCTAGCCATATGGCGAGCAACCCCAGGCCGATGCCATCGAACTTTCCCGGGTGCGCGTCCTTGATATAGGGCGGATCTTCCACGTAACGCGAGATCATGAATATCGCGAAAACGCCGACAGGAATGTTGATGTAGAACGCCCACCGCCAGGAGTACGAGTCGGTGAGCCATCCGCCAAGAGTCGGACCGAGCACCGGCGCAACCACCACTCCCAAAGCAAACACAGCCATTGCCAGCCCGCGCTTCTGAGGAGGGAAGGTTTCCAGCAGAATCGACTGCGAAAGCGGTTGCAGCGCGCCTCCGCCGGCGCCTTGAACTGCGCGCGCAAGAAGGATCAAAGCCAAATTCGTTGCCGCTCCGCAGGCGAAGGAAGCGACAGTAAAAATGACGATGCAGGTGATGAGGAATCGTTTGCGGCCGAAGCGCAGAGAAAACCAAGAACTTGCAGGCAGGATGATGGCATTTGCCACCAGATAGCTCGTTAGCACCCACGTGGCTTCGTCGTTGGTGGCCGACAAACTGCCGGCAATATAAGGAAGCGCGACGGCTGCGATAGAGGTATCGAGGACCTCCATGAAAGTCGCCAGCATCACGGCGATCGCTATCAGCCACGGATTGCGTGGGGCAGAACCGCTGCGCGCCGGTTGTTCAGTCATCGTCTAGCCAGCCCCAAACCCAGGTCGAAACCGCAGATCATTGAACGAATCTCTAAAGATGCGGAGGTTGCGGTTGAGGTTTCAAAGTGTTTGTGAATTGCTGCTTAATGAACCTGCAAGAACTCACGCGGGTCCACTATGATGACCGTGGAGAAACATTCATGCCTGAACAACTAGCGGATAAGAAATGCGTTCCCTGCCGAGGCGGAGTGCCTCCGCTGAAGGGGGAAGAACTTGAGACGCTGCACAAGGTGGTTCCCCAATGGAGTGTCGTCAAGGGGCATCACCTCAAACGCGAATATAAATTTCCAGACTTCGCCAAGGCGCTCGAGTTTGTGAATCGCGTGGGAGCGCTGGCCGAGGAGCAGGGCCATCATCCCGACATTCTTCTGGCGTGGGGGAAAGCCGGGATAACTTTGTGGACGCACAAGATCGATGGACTGACGGAGAGTGATTTCATTATGGCCGCGAAGATCGATCGGCTACAGGGATAAGGTCGACTGCGTCGACTCTATCTTTTTTCTGCGTATTGCCAGCGTCCACAAGATTGCTGGAACCAACATGACTAATCCCGTCCAACTGGCGACGGTGCGGGCGGCGATACCGGCATCCATGAAACGGCCACACAAATAGGCACCGGCGGCGATGGTGAGCATGGAAAAGCCCAGGTCGGCCGAGAAGACTCGCCCTCGAAAACGGTCCTCGGTGTGAAGTTGAATCAGGGTTGTGGAGAAGACCCAGACTGTGGATCCGCCCGCATGCGCAAGCAGCGCGCAGGCGCTGGCTGTCCAAACCGTGCGGCAGATGCCGAGGGTTCCGTATCCGACGGCTATCGTCAGATAGCCCGTGAGAATACCTAGCTGCAAGCGTCGATCACTGCGGCCTGCCCAGCGGGCGGAAATCACCGGGCCGACGAGAGCGCCCAGCCCGCGTCCCCCGAGCAGAATACTCATACCGAGCATCGCTCCTCCTGCAGGATCGACGTTGCGCCAGTGCACAGCAAATTCGTGCGCTCCCAGGACCGTGAAGATGACCCAGCTTGGGCCAATCATGAGTTCCCCGGCCTTTGCAAAAACAGTAGGCAGCAGCATGCGATGGTTGCGCACGTAGCGAATTCCTTCGAGTACCGGCGAATAGTCAACCAGGTCGCGGGGACGCAGCGGAGCGGCGGATTCAGCGTGCGGCTCGGCAAACCGCATCCCGCTAATGAAAATGGCCGACAAGAGGAATGACAATGCATTCAGAATAAACACGGCATCACGTCCGAAGAAAGCCGCGACTATGCCGCCGATCGAAGCGCCGATCAGAAGGTTTACCGACCAGGTCGCGGAAGAAAGCGTATTGGCGACGAGCACTTCTTCCGGCGCGGCGATGTTGGGAATCACAGAATTGCGCGCCGGCTCGAAGAACGCAGCCATGACCGTTTCAGCAAGCAAAAGTGGGTAAACCAGCCACACCGTCGAGCGCGAACGCACCAGCAGCATGGCCAGCACTACGATGAAGCGGCCCAGGTCGGCGACAATCATGACTTGCTTGCGCCGTAGACGATCATTCACGACTCCCGCTGTAGGGCCAACGAATGTTTGCGGCAGAACCTGCAGGACCAGCGCCAGAGCGACTGAACTGGCATGGCCGGTGAGCTGCAGCAGCAGCGTGTAGATGGAGAGCGTGTAGAACCAATCGCCGATTTCGCTGACAATCTGCGCCAGCCACAAGCGGCGGAAGTTGCGGTTGCCGCGCAGCAGCCGTGAGTATGATGCGAACGAGATTTTAGGTAGTTCGCGCTCCGGCTGGGGGTCCATGCAAATGGTAAGGGTAACAAAGAACTCGCAGCCGCATTGTGCGGCGCTCGTTGACGGAGGACTTGGGCTACGCCTAACATGCACGCTACGACATTGCTAACTGAATTTCTGAATATCCGTCCGAGCAACAGGAGCGAATTAATGAAACCATCGACGACCCGGCGTCTTCTTGCCTTTGTGTTCTTTGCTGCATTCGCTTTTGCGCAGAACGACGAAGTCGTTCCCAACGAAAATTTGGTGGCCGCGGGAATCCCGAAGATTCCGATTGCCTTAGCTGACTCCGTTGGACGCTATAGTGAATTTCGATCAGCCGACTTTTCCAGTTGGAGCCCGACCCGCCGCGAAATGCTGATCACCACGCGCTTTGGGGATACGGCCCAGGTCCATCAGGTGAAGATTCCCGGCGGCGCGCGTACCCAGCTTACGTTCTTTCCCGATCGCGTAGGCGAGGCCATCTACCAACCGGTCAACGGCGAGTCCTTTCTTTTCACAAAAGACATAGGCGGCGGCGAATTCTTCCAAATCTACCTCTACGATCTCGCGACCGGCGACATCACGTTGCTGACCGATGGAAAGTCGCGCAACACGGATCCGCGCTGGTCCTATCAGGGTGACCGAATTGCCTACGGATCGACGAAGCGAACCGGAAACGATGTGGACGTCTGGGTCGTCGATGCGAACAATCCGTCCAGCGCTCGCATGATCACGCAGATGGAAGGAGGCGGGTGGAGCGTTTCGGATTGGTCACCGGATGGCAAGCAATTATTGGTGACAAACTCCGTCTCGGCGGCGGAGAACTATGTGTGGCTGGTGGGGATCGATTCGGGGAAGAAGGAGTTGCTTACTCCGAAGGCAGGAACCGAAACGGTGGCTTACAGCAATGCGCGATTCGCCAAAGACGGCAAAGGCATTTATATGACCAGCGATCAGGATGCGGAGTTTCAGCGGCTGGTTTACATGGATTTGAGCAGCCGGAAGTTCACCGTGCTCACGCCTGCGCTCAACTGGGATGTGAGCGAGATCGATATTTCGAAAGACGGCCGGTGGGTTGCTTTTATTGCCGATGAAGATGGCATTGACGTTCTGCACGTGCTCGATACCATGTCCGACAAAGAGATCCCTGTTCCGAAGCTGCCGGTTGGAGTGATGCAGGGCGTGCAGTGGCGCAACGGCAGCCGCGAACTCGGGATCTCACTAGCCACCGCACGGGAACCTTATGACACCTATTCTGTTGATCTGGCGACGGCGAAGGTCGAGCGTTGGACGTATAGCGAAACCGGCGGCCTGAACACTTCGAATTTTGCCGAACCGCAGTTAATTCACTGGAAATCGTGGGATGGTCGCTCGATTTCTGGCTTCTTATACAAGCCGTCGGCAAAGTTCGCTGGTAAGCACCCGGTCATCGTCGATATACACGGCGGCCCTGAGGGACAGATGCAACCTGATTTTCTCGGGCGCGATAACTACTTCATCAACGAATTGGGCATCGCAATGATCTATCCGAACGTGCGCGGCTCGACCGGATACGGCAAAACGTTTCAGAAGCTGGATAATGGATTCCTGCGCGAGGGATCCTATAAAGACATTAGTTCCCTGCTGGACTGGATTCAATCACAGCCCGATCTGGATGCGAGCAAGGTCATGATTACGGGCGGCAGTTATGGCGGGTTTATGACACTGGCTGTGGCCACGCAGTATAACGACCGCATCTGCTGCTCAGTCGATGTGGTGGGACCGTCGAACCTGGTTACTTTTCTCGAACACACTTCGGGTTACCGCCAGGATCTGCGGCGTGTGGAATATGGCGATGAGCGCGATCCAAAGATGCGCGAATTTCTCGAGAAGATTGCTCCCGCCAATAATGCGAAGAACATTACCAAGCCATTATTTGTGATCGCGGGACAGAACGATCCGCGCGTTCCGGCGAGCGAATCAGCGCAGATGGTGCAGGTCGTCCGGCAGAATGGCACGCCTGTGTGGTGGCTGCTGGGCAAAGATGAGGGGCATGGATTTCACAAGAAGAAGAACCGCGATTACCAGTTTTATGCGACGGTGATGTTTGTGAAGGAATATCTGCTCAAGTAGTACGATGATTCTTATAAGCTTGGACGAAGTTTAATCTTCAGATCTTCCGCGATCTGCTTGCCGTGGAAGCGGCCGTTCTCGATGAAAATTTCGTTTGTGCGCGATCCTGCGACGATCACGCCGGCCACGTAAATTCCGGCAACATTGCTTTCCAGGGAGACTGGGTCGCAGACCGGACGATGCTGATCTTCCGAAAGTTCGATGCCCATGCTGCGGAGAAAATCGTAGTCGGGATGGTAGCCGATGAGGGCTAAAACGAAGTCATTTTTCAGGCGCAGCGGTCCGCGTGGCGTGTTGATCACGACGTGATCGACACCGATTTCCTGCACGGTGCTATTGAAGTAAGCTTCGATCTCGTTCGCCTTGATACGGTTTTCCAGATCGGGTTTGATCCAGTATTTGACGTGGTGGTGAAGCTGGGTGCCGCGATAGACGAGCGTAACGCGTGCGCCGTGCCGCCATAGATCGAGCGCCGCAATGGCGGCGGAGTTCTTGCCTCCGATGACCAGCACGTCAGTGTCATAGTAGGGATGGGCGTCGCCGTAATAATGCGAAACCTTAGGCAGTTCTTCGCCGGGAATGCACAGTTGATTCGCGAGATCGTAGTAGCCGGTGGAGACGATTACCTTGCGCGTGCGATAGTCATGCGGGCGGCCCGCGCGGTCTGTGGCGGTGATGCTGAAATTTCCATCTTCGCCCATCACCGTTTTCACCCACTCGTATTGTCGAATATCGAGCTGGTAGTGTTCAGTCACCTTTCGGTAATACTCCAGCGCCTCTTCGCGATTAGGCTTTTGGTGGGACGTAGTAAATGGAATCTCGCCGATTTCAAGCAGTTCCGGAGTGGTGAAGAAAATCATTCCCGGTGGATAGTGGTAAAGCGAATTCACCAAGCATCCCTTATCGAGCACGATCACGCGAAGCCCGATCTTCTGCGCCTCGATAGCGCAGGCGAGGCCGGTGGGGCCGGCGCCAATGACCAATACGTCCGTGCGCTGTTCGGGATGCGAACGGATTTTGGTTAGCGGCAAAGTCTCGATATCTTCAACGGCAAAGATTTCGGGCATGATTCAGCACCGCGACACTGACTGCGAGCGTAGATCGGAAACCGATGATTCTAGCATGGGAGAGAAACCCAGAGCTTTCGGCCACGGATTAGTGTGATTTCACGCACGGTCATGCCCGCCCTAGGCGCTATAATTTCGAGTTACTCCATCCCTTCATCGATGATCCAGCTGCAAGGATCCAGTCAGGAACATTATGCCAACTCTCACAGAACCAGCCGTCCGTACCCGCACCGAATCCGACAGTATGGGAAAGATCGAGGTACCGTCCAGCTCTTATTGGGGCGCACAAACGCAGCGCTCGCTATTGCACTTCAATATTGGCCGCGACACTATGCCGCCCGAGTTGATTCGGGCGTTCGGCATGTTGAAGAAGGCTTGCGTGCTCGTCAATCAGGATCTGGGCAAGATGCCGGCAGATAAGGCTACGCTGATCGCGCAGGCGGCCGATGAGGTAATTTCAGGCAAGCTGAACGATCAGTTTCCGCTGCGCATCTGGCAAACCGGCAGCGGTACGCAGACGAACATGAACGTGAACGAGGTCATCTCGAACCGAGCCATTGAGATTGCTGGCGGCGAGATGGGGTCGAAGAAGCCGATTCATCCTAATGACGACGTCAATATGTCGCAATCCTCGAATGACACGTTTCCGACGGCCATGCACATTGCGGCGGCCGATCGCGTGAAGAACACTCTAATTCCAGCGATAAGAAGCGTGCACGACACCATTGCGGCGAAAGCCCGGGAGTTTCAGGATGTGGTCAAGATCGGACGCACACACCTGCAGGACGCGGTGCCGCTGACATTTGGGCAGGAGTTCGGAGGATGGGCCAGCCTGCTTGAGCGTGATATCAAGCGTCTGGAGCAGGCGCTGGATGGGCTCTATGATCTGGCGATCGGCGGAACAGCCGTCGGAACGGGATTGAACACACATCCTGAATTTGCGGAGCGTGCGGCAAACAAGATCGCTGAACTTACCGGACTTCCCTTCCGTTCTCATGGCAACAAGTTCGCCGCGCTTTCTGCGCACGATGAGATCGTTTTTGCACAGGGTGCGATGGAGACGTTGGCAGCATCGCTCATGAAGATTTCCAACGACATCCGCTGGCTGGCGTCGGGACCGCGTTGCGGATTGGGCGAACTTTCGATACCGGAGAACGAGCCGGGGTCTTCCATTATGCCGGGCAAGGTGAATCCGACGCAGTGCGAGGCGATGACCATGGTATGCGTGCAGGTTCACGGCGCAACGGCTGCCGTTGGCTTCGCGGGCTCGCAGGGAAATTTTGAACTCAACGTGTACAAGCCGGTGATTATTTACAACTTCCTGCACTCCGTCACGCTGATCGCCGACGCTTGCCATGGGTATGTCGAGTACATGATCAAGGGCATCGAGGTCGATCGCCAGAAGGTCGACTGGTACGTGAAGAATTCGCTGATGCTGGTGACGGCACTGGCGCCGAAGGTGGGATACGACAATGCAGCGAAGATCGCGCATACGGCCCATGTGGAACATACGAGCTTGCGCGAGGCGGCGGTGAAGATGGGGCATCTTACGGGTGAGGAGTTTGATCAGTTGGTCCGGCCGGAGAAGATGACGCGGCCATGAAAATCGTCACGAATCCTGACTCGCACGGCCGCTTCGTTTGTTCCGCAATCGCGTATATACACTGGATATTATTGTGTGTATACTATGTATCTACCTGATTGCTCCAGGAGGTTTCCGTGCCGAAAGGTCAAATCGCGAAATGGGGAAATAGCCTAGCGATCCGTATTCCCAAGGCCGTGGCCGAACAAGCTCATGTGCAAGAGGGCACCGAGATGGTAATTGAAGCATTGGACGGCCACATCGAGTTGCGCCCCGCCGATAGAATTCCCACCTTGGAAGAGCTAGTGGCCCAGATCACTCCGGATAACCGTCACGACGAGACCGACTGGGGACCTGACGTCGGGAAGGAAATTGTGGAATGGTGAGGCCGTACGTGCCAGATGTTGGCGATATTGTATGGCTGAACTTCGATCCGCGGGCAGGCCGCGTACAAGGAAGACGCCGGCCCGCCCTTGTGTTGACCGATCGTTCCTACAATCGCGCCAGCGGACTGGCTGTGGTTTGTCCCCTTACGAGCCGCAGAAGACCGTATGCCTTCGCACTTCCTGTGATTGTTGACAAAGTTGAAGGAGCAGTCCTGGTCGATCACATCAAGAGCGTCGACCTGGAAGCGCGCGCCGTGAAGTTTCACTCGCGTGCAGATCCGGCGCTGCTAAACCGGGTCCGTGGCTACGTTGGAGTTCTGCTGCACATTCGATAACGAGGGCCGCGGGGTCCATACTACGTCTCGGCCAGTTCAGTGTTCTGGGCCACCACAGCGGACTTGGCCTGCTTAGGCGTCGTCGTAATCACGATCACACTCACGAGAATCAGGATCGTTCCGGCGACAGTGCGCGCGCCCAGTGCTTCTCCGCCGAAGAAATATCCCAGCAAAACAGCGATCACAGGATTTACATACGCATAGGTTCCCACCTTGGTGGGCGACTCGTGATGAATGAGCCACACGTAGGCGGTAAAACCGATGATCGATCCCGCCACGATGAGGTAGGCCAAGGCGAGCCACACATTCAACGAGACTGCCCGAACTGAGAAGCCTCTGAAGTCGCCGAGCAGCGACGCCGCCAGCATGAGCATGAATCCTCCAGTAAGCATCTGCGCGCTGGAACTCATCATTTTTGACTGCGGCAACGGCAGCTTTTTGGTGAGAATTGAAGAGATCGACCAACTGATTGCCGCGACTACCAGAGCGATCGCACCCAGGCCATCGACCGCAGCCTGTCCTAGACCTAGGGACGGATTGACGAGAACGACCACGCCGCCGATTCCTGCCAACATGGCGCAGGCTAATCGCAACGTCAACTTTTGTGTGCCCAGAAACAGAATTTCCGAGAGCGCCATGAAGACCGGGATGGTCGCCAATATTACCGCCGCAAGGCCCGAGGGAACGCGTCGCTCTGCCCAAAAAAGCAGACCGTAATCCAGAACGAAAATCAACAGCCCGAGAAGAGACGCCGCCGCCCACTCGCGGCCTTTCGGCGCAGCAGTGCCTGTGGCACGCGTCCACGCGTGGAGCAGGATCCCGGCGGTGAGGAAGCGCATGGCCGCGAAAAGGAACGGTGGCACTTCGTGCACGCCCACACGTATGGCAAGAAACGTGGACCCCCAAACCAAGTAGATGATGGCAAAGGCCAATATCGTTTGCCAGTGCGGCGGTTTGGACTTCGTATGCATGAGAGTGTTCAATTGCAACTGGCAGCGCGTCGTCAGTTCTGGCTATGCGTTCGTCACGCTCGCGGCTGCCCAACTCTTAATAAATTTTCCCAACTGGTCCAAGGCATCAGGGAATCTGTCGGCGATCGCAGCGAACCCAAGGCGGAAATGCGAGGGGGCATCCCAACAATCGCCAGGGGCAAGCAAGATGCCATGGTCTGCAGCCGTCTGGCAGAAGGGGCGGCTGTTCTCCCCACTGAGTAGCCACGGAAAAGCGGTGACGCCGCCACGAGGAGGAATCCAGCCCAGCATCTCGCAATGCTCAGACATGAAGGAGGCGAGCAGCCGAAGATTCCGCGTTGCGGTCTCCTGCGTTCTGCCGAGAACGATATTCCGGTGGCGCATTGCGATCTCCGCCAGAATTTCACCGGCAGTATTGTTTGAGATGGAAAAAATAGTGCGCGCATTCCAGTAGAGTTCGCGGCGCTTGGGATCGTGCTCGATCATCCAACCAGTCCTCACTCCGGATAAGGGGAAAGCTTTGGAGAAATCATGGATGACGGTCGCATGTGGCAGACGGGATGCCGATCTTGTGATCTGACCGTGATAGATAGGGTGATAAACCTCGTCGCTGACGAGCTGAATTTCGCGAGACGCTGTGAACTCGTGCAAGTCATCCAGTTCGGTGTCGCTAATCGTTGCTCCAGTGGGATTGTGGGGACTATTGATCAGAACCAACTTAGTATTTCGATCTACCAGTTGTTTGATTTCGTCGAGGTCGAAACGGAAATCGTTCTCCTTCCGAACTGCATAGTAACGAGTCTCGATGCCAAGCGATTCGGGCAGCGCGGAAAATGGAGGATAACCGGGCTGAGGCAGGACAACGTTGGCTCCAGACTCGGCGGCCAGCCAAAAGAGAATCAGCAATGCCTCAGAGGCGCCGGTTACGACTTGGACCGTGTCGATGTTCACGTCGTGCATGTCGGCGATAGCCGCGCGTAAGCCCTCGGCTCCTGCTGGACGGCTATAGTGCAACGTGTGATTCAGAAAACGCTGGCGCCCCTCCTCACCAGCGAGGCTCAGGATCTCATTCAAAGTCCAGCGCGGCCCTTCGCTTGAGGCCAGGTTGAATTCGATGTCGTGCTCGTAGGCGGCCAGCCACATGTCCAGCAGGAAGGGTTTCAATTGCATGTCGCACCTCGAAGGGTTAGATCAGCTGACCGTGGGGTGCGGCTCACAAAACTTTTTCACCTTCGCTTGTGGTGGGCCGCAGAACCTTACGAGAACAGGCGCATGAAGCCGGTGGCAGAGAGATCAGGAACGAGGAAACCCGGAGCTTTCGCTCCGGTGGAACGAATCAGAGCCTCAGCGGCGAGATATCCGCTTCGGACGGCGCCTTCCATGGTTGCCGGCCAGCCGGTGGCCGTCCAATCGCCGGCGAGGAACACGCGTGGCCAGGCAGTCGATTGCTGCGGACGGTAGGCATCGATTCCTGGGCGCGGAGAATAGGTGGCGTGAAGTTCTTTGATGACGGTGGACTTCAGGAGTTGGGCCTGGCGGGCGGCGGGAAAGAATTCGTGGACCTCCTTGAGGGCTAAGTCGACGACTTCGGCGCGGGATTTTTCGATTAGATCTTTTGAGGAGCTGATAACGAGTTCGATGTAGCTGCCGCCCTTAGGGGCTAAAGCTCCGTGACTGTTTGGTTCGTTATCGGCACGACTTAAGCTTGCCCTGAGCGCAGCCGAAGGGTCGTGCCCTTCCCGGTTATTCCTCTGTGAGCCGTTCTCTCGCTCATTGCGCCCTTCCAAAAGTAGCGACTTGTGAAACATCCACTGGATGGTGCGGTTAAGCAGAACGGCGTGGGGAAGATCGCTGATCTGGCGGTCGAACCAGAGGTGAACGCCGGTGATGGGCGCGTACTTGAAGTGCGCGATTCTTTCGCGTAGGCTCCTGCCCTGCGCGTCGTCCGGAAGCACGCTGTCAAGGATGTCAAAGGGTAAAGCTGCGATTAAATAGTCGAATGATTCTTCCCTTCCCCCCACCCGAATCTGAACTTGAGATGCGCCGGGGCAAAATGCCTCAAGGGACGTGCGAAAGAAAATTTGTCCGCCTCGGGCGCGAATGTAACCGCCGGCACCATTGTAAAGGTCGGTGAGCGGCAGTGTCGGAACGCCCATGTGGCGGGCTGCAGGTGCCTTCATGGATTCGCGGACTACTTGGGCCGCGTAGGAAACGGAGATGAGGCTGAGATCTTCACTTAAGGCGCTGACCAGGATCGGCTTCCAGAAGCGCTCGATGGCGTGGTCCGTTTGAGAGTGGCGATGGCACCAGTCGAGGAATGATTCTCCCTCATCCGGCCGGCGCGTCAGGGTGAGCGCGGCTATGGCCCGGGAGATCGCGAGCTTATCTTTCATCGAAAGAAACGGAAAACTCAGAAACGACGGCGTGGTGTGCAGAGGTGCGGGGAGCGGAGAGGCGTGCATCACACTTTGGCGGCCACCAGGTTCGATGAAGGTCATGGTGTCGTACCAGCGGATTTTGTCCTCTACTCCGATGCGGCGGTAAAACTCAACTAGATTTGTGCATACGCGAAAGAGGACGTGCTGGCAGTTGTCGACCACTTCGCCGGTTCCGGGATGCTCATAGGAAGAGGCGCGGCCGCCAAGAAAGGGGCGGCGTTCGAAGACGGTTACGCGGAAACCGGAGTCGGATAGGGCGCAGGCGGAGGCCAGGCCGGCCAGGCCTCCACCGGCTATGGCTACGGAAGGTTGAGTAGTGGTGGATCTCATGCCTGAATTACAGCTGCGGAGTTGGTGCTCGCGGACAGCAGGTTCCCTTCGGCAGGCTCAGGGCAGGCTCTCACCGGGCGTGCCGCCCGGTTCGGAATGACAAGAGTATTTTGGCGCCCTGCCCTATCACAATCGCAGAAATGTTTCGGCCTTCGGGCCTGTTCGGATGGACAAGCATTTTGATTGGAGCATCAAGTAACGCGCTGTACGAAACCTTTCATGAGGATTCGCAGCTTTTCTAAAACCGTGAGGCTGATCTTTCTGCTGAAGACATCATACTGGCGAGCGGCTATTTTATCGAGTAGCGCGCGATAGATGTTGATCAGTACCCAGAGCGCAGGTTGGCTGTCCTCTGCGATGTAAGGGATCAGTTGGTCGCCTGCCGCGTAACCTTCACGGGCGCGGTCGGCTTCCAGCGCCAGCAAAGGGCGCAGACGCGCCGGATCGGGGGTGGAGAGCAGATCGGCGGCCGTTAGACCGAATTTTGCCAGATCCTCTCGCGGGAGATAGACGCGTCCCATAGCGGCGTCTTCTTTTACGTCTCGGATGATGTTGGTCAATTGGAAAGCCAAGCCACATTGTTCTGCCAGCGGCTCGGCGGCGGGATCGCGATAGCCAAAGATGTGGATGCAGACTAGGCCGACTACGGAAGCGACGCGGTAGCAATAGAGCTTGAGATCTTCGAATGTTTGGTAGTGCAGCGTGAGGCCGGGGACGGTGTTGATTGCGAATAGAGGTTCGTCTTCCTCGATTTGGTTAATATCGCCGGCGTCAACAACATCCATGGCGGTGCCCATTGCCAGGTCGTCGAGGAGCCCCGCCTGGATAGTGTAGCGCCGCTGGGCATCGGTGAGGGCTAGCAGGATGGGATCGTCGCTGGGATGGCCTTGCTGAGCGCGGTGGAGGGCATCCAGCCAGAGGTCGAGTTTGCGGCGGCGTTCTGCGGGCGTGAGGCCGGGGTCGTCGGCGATGTCGTCACAGCGGCGCATGAAGGCGTAGACCGCGCACAGGGCTTGGCGCTTGCGCTTCGGCAGGACGTGGAAGGCGTAGTAGAAATTCTTGGCGCTGACGCGCGTTATGCCACGGCAAACGGAGTATGCCATGGTAAGTTGGGCGGGAGCGGGAGTCCACGGAACCATTGCGGATTGGGCTCCTGCGCTCATATCAGCCTGCGCAGCGCGGCGCGGGCGACTAAGGCGAGTTTGCGCGGTTTGGAGATGACTGGACGATTGCCCAGGACAGCGAAATTCTGGCGCTCGATGGCGTTGAGAATCTCCTGGCCGCCGCGAGAGAATAGCTCCAGATCGATGGCCAGCTCTTTGTTTACCTTTCCGACTAGCGGCAGGCCGCGATCGAACCATTCGCGGGCACGCACAACTTCGAATTTCATTATTTCGCAGAAGGCGGGTGTGTTGCGTTTTTGTGCGATGTCCTCTTCGCTGACCCCACGCCGGCGCAGATCTTCTAACGGTAAGTAGATTCTTCCCTTTTCGTAATCGACCGATACATCTTGCCAGAAGTTTGCCAGCTGCAGAGCTGTGCACGTGTAGTCCGAAAGTTGCTGGCGCTCCGCATCGTTGTAGCCGCAGAGATAGAGAACGAGATGGCCTACGGGATTTGCTGAGTAGCGGCAGTAAGCTAGAACATTGTCGAAGGTCTCGAAGCGAGTAACGGTTTGATCCTGGCGGAAGGCGATCAACAGATCGGAGAACTCGTGCCTGGGGATTTGGAATTTTCGCACGGTTTCGGCTAGCGCTACGAAAACTGGATGGCGCGGAGTACCGGCGTAACAGGCATGGAGTTCGAACTGCCATTGATCGAGTAGAGCTAACGATGCTGACGGGTCGCCGACTTCGTCTCCGAGGTCATCCGAGATGCGGCAATAGGCGTAGACGTTGAAAAAATCCTGGCGGAGTTTATTGGGCAGAAACCAGGTTGCTACGGAAAAGTTCTCATAGTGCGTACGGGCCAGTTGGCGGCAGTATTTCTGGGCTTCTTCGAGCGATGGGGCGGACTGCGGAATCGCGTATCGGGCGGGCAGGCGGCTCCAGCCCAGCTTAGAGGCGGCTGCAGATGCGATAGGCGGGTTTTGGGTGGCGGCTTGGGTCACGTTTCTGAATCAATCCACACGAAGGATGCGAAACCAAATGCTTCAACGGCTAAAGCCGGCGTGTAAGGGGGCGCTGTCGCAGCTCCAAAAAATGGCTCCAATGACAATAGCGTACGAACTCCCTGCGAGGCCGATGGCGGTGCAACCAGAGTTACGGTCCTTCGCTTCGCTCAGGATGACAAGGCTTGACCCTGTTTTCATGGACGCTCAATGGCCGGGAATAATGGCCGTTTTGATGTCGCCTCCGCGATTGAGCATGTGGCGGAGCACCTTTTGCAAGCTTGAAAGCGGGGCTTCGCCGGTTATGTAATCGGTGGGGCGAATCTTTTTCGCGGCGATCAGTCCGAAGGCGCGGCGCACCGTTTCTGGCGTGTGGTGGAACGTGGCCTTCAGCGTGATTTCGGAATAGTGCAAGCGGTTGGTATCGAGCTGCACTTTGCTGCCGCTGGCACACCCGCCGAAAAAGTTTACAGTGCCCCCTTTACGGACCATCTCTACCGTCCACTCCCAGGCTTCCGGGCGGCCGACGGCTTCGATCACAACGTCGCAGCCGCGCTTTTGCGGAGTGAGAGCGCGCACAGCGTCGATTACGTTTTGCACTTTGGTGGTCTGCACGATTTCATGCGCGCCCATGTGTTTGGCGGCGGTAACCTGCTCATCGCGCTTGACAACCGAAATTACGTTACAGCCGATAGCCCTGGCCACCTGCACAAACATCAGACCGATGGGACCACCGCCGATGATCGTGACCGTGTCGCCAATCTCAACGCCGGTTTCGTGCAGGCCGCGAAGCACGCAGGCGAGCGGTTCGGTCATGGCGGCGTCTTCAAAGCTCACATTAGGCGGAATCGCCAACATGTTGGCGTCTACAATGCGGCGTGGAACACGAATGTATTCGGCGTAGGCGCCGTTGTTGAAGAGAAGGTCCTCGCAGAGATTTTCCTGGTGCTTGGAACAGTAAAAACACATCTGGCAGGGAGCGGAGTTCAGCGCGACCACGCGCTGGCCCTTGCGGAAGCTGTGCACTCCCTCGCCAATTTCTTCGATCACTCCTGCGAGTTCGTGGCCGAAGAGAGCGGGAGGAACAATCATGCGGGCGTGATAGCCACGCTGATAAACCTTGAGATCGGTTCCGCAGGTGAGCGCCACCTGCACTTTGACCAACACCTCCCCTTTTTCAACGCGGGGGATGGGTACTTTTTCGATTTTGAGATCTTCTTTGCCGTAGAGAACGGCAGCTGTCATTTTTCCATTCACTTCTGAAATCCTTCCCGGTCTCGCGTTACCAGGCGCTACCGGGCTGAATCACAACCTTCATCGACGCGGGCTGCGGATGCGCGGCTAAATCCAGGGCTTTCGCGCCTTCCTGCAGCGGGAACCGGTGACTCACCAGCCGTTCTAAATCCATCTCCCGGTTCATTACAAACCGCTCTGACTCTGCCTGCAAATCGACCGAGGCGCTGTAGGAGCCGACCAGCGCCTTTTCATCCGCGCAGATCGCGGCGGGGTCAACAATTGCCTCGCCGTGCTGCGTCTGCGCAAACAGCAAAACGCGGCCGCCAGGACGCGTAGCATCCATCGCGGTACGGATCAGTCCGTTCCCGCCTACGGCTAAAATGACTGCGTCCGCCCCACGCCCTTCGGTCTGCTCGCGAATTGACTTGACCACGTCCGCTCTCGACGCGTCGACCGTATTTTGTAATCCAAGGTTTGTAGCTATTTTAAGCCTCTCGGGGTACAAATCGGAAGTGGTAACGCTGGCACCAGCCTTTTGGGCAAGAACGGCGAGGATAATGCCGATCGGACCTTGCCCAACTACTAAAACACTCTCGCCGGGATGAAGTTGCAGAGCTTCGATTCCCTTCATACAGGTGTTGACCGGCTCAACGAAGCAGGCTTGTTCGTAGGAAATGCCGTCGGGAATTCGGACAGTTCCCTGTTCTACGATCCAATCCATCACTCGCACGTACTCGGCAAAGCCGCCGCCGGAAGGCTCGAACCCAGCCGTGCAACCGACTTTCTTGTAAGTGGCACATTGAGCGAAGGTTTTGTGGCGGCAGTAATAGCAGTCGCGGCAAGGAATGTGGTGGAACGCCACTACTCGATCGCCGGGTTGGAAGCGGGTTACGCCCGCGCCTATGGCAGCCACTACGCCGGAGGTCTCGTGGCCAAAGATTCGCGGGGCGGAGTGTGAGCCAGTGGCAATCTTTTTGAGGTCGGTACCGCACACGCCGCAGGTGTGTACGCGGAGGAGCAGTTCTCCCGCGCCGATCTTAGGAACTGGGACAGTTTCAAGGCGAACGTCATTTACGGCGCGGTAGACTGCGGCCGCCATCGTGGCTGGGATTAATTCTGCTGGATTATCGACTTCGGTCTGGTTGGCAATGGCCATCTCGGGCTGCCCATTAGATGCAGAGCATTTGATTTCGAATTATAAAGCTTGGGCCCGGTCTATTTTGGGGCATCTGGTGCGATTCTAGGGTCGGAATTGGTGAACTCCACCGCCAGGTTCATGGAATCCAGATAGGGCGAGTCGATGGGAGTGAAATGATACGACTTCACCTGCAAAACGACGTAGAAACCGTCCACCTTGATAATTCTCTTCGTCCGGATGGGCACATTGGCAAAATTCGAGGGATTTAACTGCCAAAGCTGGTTTTTCGGGTCATTGGCTGCATCTTCTTGCAACGAGTTGACCAGGATGTTGTCGTAGAACCGATGATTCAAGTCTGTCAACTTCACTTGCCAGGAAGTGATCGAAGTGTCGCCCCCGGGGGTGAATGGAGTGACCGAAAACACATAGCGATCACTTCCGTGAGAGTCTTTGATCCGCTCAGTGTAAGCCTTCTCTTGCGACGAGAGCTTGACATCGAATTTCTCCTCGACGACGCGGGCTTCGCCCTGGCGAAAGCTTTCGACGTAGATTGTCGCTGGCGTAGATTGAGCGAAAACGAACAACGGCAGAAAAAAGATAAGCTTGAGGGTTTTCGCCAGCAAGAACCGCAGCTTCAACTATGCCTCCGAGCGCTCAGGGGGGCGGCGGAAACCGCTGATGGCTGTGCATTCTGAAGAAGTCGTTCTAAATGCTTCGCCAGCGCGATGGATGCTTTCCGGCTGTTTGTCGCTAACCTCGCCACGTTAGGCCAAAGCCAGGGACGAAGCAGGGCGAACAAGCCAAAGCGGGTCGTGTGAAAGCGGCCATCGTGATCGATGAAACGCTCCATGCCGGGGATTTCAAAATCGGCTTCGTCGGAGATTGCCTTGGTCGCAGCCATGGCGATGCCGTGGGCGCTGGCCGCCGCAGCCACGCCAGCGGCTTCCATATCGACCGCTTGCGCTCCGTAAGACGAACTCAGCTTGATCTTTTGCCCGGCGCTGGCCACCTCCATGAACGTTACCAGAGTTCCCGTTCCTCCTGGGAGTTGGCAGCGGCTTCCGTCGCGGGTGTCGAGGACGACGGAGGGAATGAAGATATCGCCGACGCGAAGGCTGGCATCCAGAGCGCCCGCGAAACCTACCGATTGCACCACAGCAGGATGGTACAAGGCGATGGCAGCTTCAGCTGCGCGGCGAGCGGCTTGTACGCCGATGCCGCCGCAGACACAGACGGTTTCATCGTGCTCAAAGAACACATACCGCCGACCTTCGTGCTGGCGTTCGACGCGCTTCCAGGATTTAACGAGGGGCGCCACTTCTCGCTCCAGCGCAGCGATCAGGGCAACTCTAGGCATAGCCGTTTTCCCGGAACCAGTCTACTGCGCGACGAAGCGCATTGTCGGCAGGAACGATTTTCCATCCCAATTCACGCTCGGCTTTATCCGAACTCGCCCACATTTTCTTCTTGCCCATGCGAACGGTTTCGATGGTGGCACGAGGTTCGCCTCCCAGCAATCTACCGGTGATGGTTTGGTCGAACGCTCCCGCAAGGTAGGCGACGAAGTAGGGCACTTTTATCTTCGGCGATGGCAAACCAGAAATTGCGCCGAGCTTATCGAGAATCTGTTTTAGCGTCAGATTTTGGCCGCCGAGAATGTAACGCTCGCTGCTCTTGCCTTTTTCCAGCGCGGCGATGTGGCCGAGGGCACATTCATGAACGTCGACCAGATTAAGGCCCGTTTCTACGTACGCGGGGAATTTACCTTTTAGGAAGTCGACTACGATGCGTCCGGTTGGAGTTGGCTTGACGTCGTTTTCTCCGATGGGCGTCGTCGGATTCACTGTGATCACGCGCAGGCCGCTGCGTCCGGCTTCCAGAGCAATTTGTTCGGCCATGAATTTGGAACGCTTGTAGTGGCCGATCATATCTGCGAGAGAGACGGGAGAATCTTCGTCGGCTGAGCGGCCATTTCCGGTGAAGCCGATGGTGGCAACGCTGGAGGTGTAGACGACACTCTTGACGCCATTCTTGCGGGCGGCTTCGAGAATGGCGCGTGTGCCCTCAACGTTAGAGCGATACATCTCATTCGGATCGCGCAGCCAGAGGCGGTAGTCGGCAGCCACGTGGAAAACGGTGTCGCAGCCTGACATGGCTTTTTCCAGCGAGGCGGGATCGCGCAGATCGCCGGTAGCAGTTTCGGCTTTGAGGCCTTCGAGATTTTTCTGATTGCTGGTGGGGCGGACCAGAAGACGTAGGTTAGCGCCCTGATCGGCGAGGACGCAGGCAACGTGGGAGCCTAGAAAGCCGGTGGCGCCTGTGAGGAAGATGGGCATTTCTTATAAAGACAGCACTCCACCTTAGTTAGGTCATTCTGACGCAAGAGACGCGATCAGTCGCGAGAACTGCGGCGCTTCTGTCTGCGTGGCGTGGTCTGTAGGATACGATCCGGCAAGCCGCCGGTCCGGAGGACAGTACGTCTCGCACTCAGGACGGCACGCAGCGCTTCGTTCACCGCATCCTCGGTGGGAAATGTCCTCGCTATATCCGGATCGAGCAGAACGACGTTGCCTCCTTTTCGATACTACTCGTAATATTTTCCGCGTATGCCCCCCCTCATCGAGGAAAAATCGTATTCTGGCCGCGCATCGCCGTTGCGCGGGTGCCTAATCTTCTTCTTCATAAAATCTTCTCTCACGCGGAGTCGCTAGCCTTGCGCCGATGATTCGAATCGCTTCGCGACGCTCAGTTGTGCATGACAACAACGAGGCGACCGCTCAGCGACGCACCTATAGTCACGAATCTTTGCTCAGACGCTGAATGCTCGACATCTGGAAACGTAGTCGCGAATGGATCGCCAAATACCGTCGCGGCTTCCCGGAACCCGAGTTTATGCCCCCGCCGGTTTGCCGCATCCTTGCGCGGATCCCATTCGAACTCCATCCCCGGTTCAGTATAAACAGAGTGGCTGTTGAGACTGTGGCCTATCGTCGTATTGTTGGTTAATTGCCGTTCTTCTCCATCACCTTCGCATACGTTGTGAGTGCGAGAAGCGGGAAGTACTGGCGGTAGAGATGATATTTCAGATAGAAAACGCGCGGGAACCCTGTCCCGGTAAAGAACGCCTCGTCCCAACCGCCATCTTCTTTCTGCGTGCGCAGCAGGTACGCTATGCCGCGCGCCACGGAGTCACTCCGTGTATCACCTACGGCAAGCAGTCCGAGAATCGCCCACGCGGTTTGGGACGGCGTGCTGTCTCCAACTCCGCGCAGGGCTGGGTCATCGTAGGAGCAAACGGTTTCGCCCCAGCCGCCGTCGGGGTTTTGCACCATGCGCAGCCATTCGGCACCTTGCTGGATGCAGGGCTCGTTGCTGTCCATGCCGATAGCTTCCAGTCCGCGGAGCACGAGCGCAGTACCGTAGAGGTAGTTCACGCCCCAGCGGCCAAACCAGCTTCCGTCGGGCTCCTGCTCATCGCGGATGAATTGGATCGCTCGTTTTACAGCTTTATGATTTTTGTCGAAACCGTAGGTCGCCAGCATTTCCAGGATGCGTCCGGTGATGTCGACCGTGGCCGGATCGAGCATGGCGTTGTGGTCGGCAAAGGGAACCTCCTGGAAGACCATACGGTCGTTGTCTTTGTCGAACGAGGCCCAGCCGCCGTTTTTGCACTGCATCGATAAAATCCAATCCATCGCGCGCTGAACGGATTCGCGCTGGTAACGACCGTTGGGGTGCTCCACCCTGCTTAACCCAAGGCAAACCATTGCGCTATCATCGACATCCGGATAAAACTCGTTGTTAAACTCGAAGTACCAGCCTCCCGGTTTGCCCTTCTTGTTCTTAACTTGCCAGTCGCCCACATTCCGCACTTGTTTTTGCAAAATCCAATCCGCGCACTTGACCATACGCGGATCGTTCGCTGGCACGCCGGCTTCGCCGAGGGCGAACAGCGCATACGCCGTATCCCAGACGGGTGACATACAAGGTTGCATGCGGAAAGTATCGCCTTCTTCGATGCCGAGCTTTTCAAACTCATCCATCGCACGGATCACTTGCGGATCGTCGAGCGAATACCCCTGGCAGCGCAAAGCGATGATCGCGTTCATCATCGAGGGATAAATTGCGCCGAGGCCGTCGCTCATTTCGAAGCGCGCCAGCATCCACTTCTCCGCGCTCTTAAGTGCGATCGAGCGAAGAGGTCGAATGTGAACTCGCTCGAACCAGTGGGTCATGCGGTCGAGGACTAAGAAGAAATTTCGCCACGAGATCAGCTTTTTCGACCAGTGCAGGTGCATGCGCGACTTAGTCATGCCACCGACAAAAAGCTCTTCGACGCCCATCTCGCGAGGGATTTTCTTGAACGGTTTCTTTGCGTAGCAGATGGAAAGCGGTACAAGGATGGCGCGCGACCATGAGGAAATTTCGTAGATGTTGAACCAGAACCAATTGGGAAACAGAACGATCTCCGGCGGGATAGCGGGGACGGCATCGTAGTCGTACTGGCCGAAGAAGCAGAGGTAAATCTTGGTGAAGGTGTTTACCTCGGTGACGCCGCCGAGTTCGAGGATTTTCTTGCGGGCACGCTGCAGGACCGGATGATCGGCGGAATAACCAGCGAGTTTGAGACCGAAGTAGGCCTTTACCGAGGCACTGATGTTCGACGGCCCAGCGGCGTAAATGCTCCAGCCGCCATCGTCATTTTGATGGCGAATGATCCAATTTCCGGCGCGCTGGAAGCGCGCGGGATCGCCGGTGCCGAGCAAGGTGTGCAGCAGGATGTAATCGGATTCGAGCGTGGTATCGGCTTCGAGTTCGCCGCACCAGTAACCGTCTTCGTGCTGTTGAGAGAACAGAAGCTTACGGGCGGCGCTGATGGCCGCTCCGACGCGACTGGCTAGGGCATCGATTTTGCCGAAACGAAGTTGCGGTTCGGAAGATAGATGAGCGTCGGAGGAGTTGGTTTCCATTGATTAATGGCTCCTTAAGAGAGCTGTTTGCGCAGGAGATCCTTCGCTCGGACTAAAAAAGCACCTGCGCTCGGGATGAGATCCCGCGTGGGGATCATTGATCAATCTGCCGTCACTGTTGCCGGAGCGGCGGCGATGGCCTCGACAATCTCCGGCGGCAGGCCGAAGCGAACGTTTTCCGGCATCACTTCGAGTTCCTGCAGGTTGTCGAAACCCTTGGCGGTTAGAAACTTTACGGTTTCCTCCACCAGACATTCGGGCGCGGATGCGCCCGCCGTTAG
>Ga0116125_1000328_pt1 | contig 22672 bp, 13 predicted proteins | sample June2015DPH_16_1_2_FD_89729 | JGI IMG/M metagenome (GOLD analysis project Ga0116125, IMG submission 89729) | Peatland microbial communities from SPRUCE experiment site at the Marcell Experimental Forest, Minnesota, USA - June2015DPH_16_10 | ecosystem: Environmental > Terrestrial > Soil >...
AAGAACAACTTAGGAAGTTTCCGACTCCCGATGCGTTCGAGAATTTCCGAGATGTCACGAAGGGCGGGCTCGGAGTCCGAACGACTCGTCTACTACGGGCAGTCCGGCGAGAATCCACAACGTGAATGTCGCTCGATTGATCCGCGGTCGGGAACTGCCCGGTCGGTGGATGTCCGGCCGCGCTAAAGTGATCCCGTTGGCATTCTCGTACTGACTTCCAGCTGGCTTCGAGATCCTCCGATGAACGGACAGCTCGCGGTTGGACTACGTTGCTGACCTTCTTACTTAGACGGTACCGGCGAGCTCGGTGCAATTAGCCATCGCCTCAACGCATCAGTCACAGCTTCGGGCTGCTCCAACGGGGCGAAATGTGCGGCACGGTCCACGATTACCAAATCAGCTCCAGGAATTTCCGCGGCCAGCGCCGCATGCTCGGCTGGTGTAGTGCGGCGGTCATACCTGCCTCCCAGGATCAGCGTCGGACATCGAACTTCAGCCAAACTCCCAAACGGCGCCCGAATATCCAACAGCGCGCGCATCTGCCTCAGGCCGGCGCCCCGCCCGATGGCATGAGCCATATCCAGGAAGCACCTTCTGATTCTGGGGTCGTCGTTACTCGACTCGGCGAAGTAGGCCGGATAGGCCGCCTCGAGATACTGATCAAACTCGCCATGCTCAAGACGCTCAATCGCCCGCCGGATCGCAACCGCTACGCTGGGCGATAGCCCTCCGCGTGTTGCACTCAGAAGCGCCAGCCGGTCGACACGCTCCTTTGACAGGCGGACCATCTCAAGCGCCACTTGGCTTCCGAAAGAAAAGCCAGCCAGCGAAAAGCGGGCCGGCAATCCCTCCAACACAGCGGCAGCAATTTCCGTGACCGTTTGGCCTCGAGTGACGTCGGCCACGACAGTGTCTAGCCGACCTCGGAGGCCTTCAATCTGGTGACGCCACAGCCGCCAATCGCATAAAAGGCCGGGAATAAAAACCAGCGGCACCATATCTCGTTGGCTTCTCGCTCCTCAGCGCTGGCTCGAGCATAAGTAGGGCGGTTTGGCTGCCGGATTGTCCCGGCAAACCGGGTTAGGCTTATGTTGAGCCTGCACGGTGACCGAACCGAAGTTGAGCGTGCCGTAGTAAGCGTCGGCCGGATACTGCGCCGTGTAGGTATGTGTACCTTCCTTGATGTCAGACAGAACCAGGGTTGCCAGCGTCTTATTAGCCGACAACCTGGCCGTGCCGACCAGCTCCGAGCCTTCATAGAACCGGATCGAATTGGTGAGCTCCGGCGAGCCTAGCGCCACCAATCCGGGGTTAGAGCTGTAGCTCTTTTTGATAAAGAGCGTGGTCTGGGACATGATCGGCTGCACAACTGCATTCAAGGTGAAGGAGCCGCCTTCCGCGATGTCTACAGCATGCAAGTTCGTGGAATCGCCGGCCGCACCGGCGTCACCGATCGAGATGTAAAGTTCACCAGTCGCAAACGGGAGCCGGTCGAGTGAGCAGGGATAAGCCTCGGACGGGGAGCTGATCGATGTGGCGGTCGAATAGGAATTCGAGTCGAGAATCAGCTTGGAATTCCCGACGGTTTTTGTCTTGGAATCTAATTCGTTGAAGAATGACGGGTAGACGTTCGTTTCCGTGGCGACGCGATTTCCTTTCGCCATGATCTCCGCCACCGAGCTGCCGCCGGACACGAGGTCATCAAAGACGACGTTGTCGAAGGTCACAGTATTGATGTAGCCAGGAGGGTCTGCCTCCAGGGACACCAGGTATGGATAAGTACCTGGAGCCGGCTGCGAGACCGGGAGCCCGCGCTGCATGGCCGGGAATTGGTGCGTCGGCGCGAGAACGTGGACGTCCTGAAAATGAATCCCCTCCACTGTGGGTAAATTCTGATCTGTGTTGAACGGTATGATCGGAACCAACACGATGGGTTTCACGATGTCCTGGATGCAGACCGACTTGTAGGTCACGTTCCGGACCACAGCTTCAGGTTTCGACTGGCTGGTTTGGTCGAGGTTAGTTGTGATTTGCAGGGCCTTCAGATCGTTGGTCGCGTTGGGCAGAGCCTGCGTGTAACTCTGGAGACCGTATTTTTCCATTAAAGTGGCTTCAGACACACCGTTTACCGTAGTGCCGACCAGGCTCGGTATATCGCCCGTGATGATCGCGTTCTGGACCAACACGTCTTTCACGGGGTTGTCCGGGTCGCCGTTCCCTAGGATCGTGATCCCGCCTTTGCTGTATCCACGGAAGTGATCGACCGTAATGTTCGTGGCGCGGATGTTAAGGACGATCTCCTGGTCCCCGTTTGCGACGGTTGTGTCGTAGAAAGTGATGTTCGAGCCGGTGGTATCAAATCCGTCGGTATTGGGCAGGTTCCATGGCGCTTGGACTTTGGCTCCCCAAACGGTGATCCCGTTGCCTCTTAAAACCACGGTGTGATACGGCGGATTGCGGATCGTGATCTTGTAAATCACAAAGTTGTCGGCGCTCTCGGTGAGAGTTCCCGCGCCGATGACCTTCGGACTCGCCTGTTCGTCGTTGGTGCCATGTTTATCCGTCGTGAGGTCCCACCAGGTCTTTTTGCCGGCGTTCACTCCGGTGAGCAGTGTGCGATTGCCCTGACCATCGATGACACCATATCCATACAAACCGCTGTTCGAGGCGAACGTGAGGAAGGAGATGCATCCGCGAACCGGCGGATACTGCCCTACCGTGCCGCAAACGATCTTGCCGCCCGGATTCGTTTTCGGACTGGTGTCCTGATAGAGCGCAGGATCACGGGAAGCATAAACGGTTACACCGCCATCGATGATCAAGGACACTCCAGGCGGTATCGAGATCGGATCGAGGAGAAACGAATTCAAAGAGTTGTCCTCGCCCAAGGCTAGCTCCACGGCCTGGCCGGCCGGACAGCTTTTCAGTTTCTCCACCAACGCCGCAGCCTCAGCGCCCGACTCGCTGTTCTGCTCGGTCGCACTCGGACCTACAGTGGGTCCCTCCGAGGAGGATCGAAGGGGCGCGCGGTAAACCGCACAGGTTTTCGGAAAGGTTGGTTCGGTAACATGGCGGGTGTCCTGCGCGAGCATGAGAGTCGCTGATCCGTTCACGATACTGAAGAGCACCATCGAGCATAACCGTGATTTCATAAAGTCCTCTTGACCAAGATTGCTGACACGGATATCAATGCAAGGATGAGACCGCACCGGGACACTGAGAATAAGGCATTTACTCGCGAGGAGATTCTTGAGGCGTCCGGGACTTCCGAAATCTCGGGAATGAGGGTGGCCGCGACTACCGAAGCTCTTGGTCTGGTCCTGGTTGAAAACCTGAACGATATTCCGATTCGACGGCGAATCCGCCAGCTTGAACACGTAGGGTCCCGGCGGGCGGAACCTGTCCCGGCACCTCCACCGGACGGCTAAAAGTGAACTCCGTCTTCTGGTTCCATTCGTCGGCCTTGATGCTCGGTACCGTCGCCAAGACTCCGAGAGAGGCCAGTAACATCAGCACTTTGGATTTGCTCATTTCTCTCGCCCATGGATTTAGTCGGCGACTTCAGGGATTACCGTCAACCTCACCACCTTGGCCAAAAGTTCGAAATGAGCGGAATGCCGCGCTAAGTGTCCGTCATTGCTGGTTCTTATTTGAGACATGCGCCCGCCGGGATACGGTGGTGCACGATCTTCGTCTCACGAACCAGTTGTGAGTTTCTGAGCTATCGGAAATGGCCGCGCCTTTTCCAGAAACAGATACTTGCCAGCCCCAAGCCCGTCAGCCAGAGCAAGGCCGGCTCAGGCACAGCCGCCCTTCCGGCGGTCACGTCCACCTGGAAATCGCCGCTGCCGAGCAGATCCGACGAGGTTTCACTCGCGCCACCAGTCACCTTGAAGTCTCCCCCAAACGCGCCGGGTATCGCCGACGAATCGACCATGACAGTCAAGGCGTCGATATTGTTCAGGCTGTTGCCCGCGTTCAGCGACACAGGCCGGTTAGCGAACAGGAAGATAAAGAACTTGAAATCGTCGACGGACAAGGGAAAAGCACCGACGGCACTGCTGCCATTGAGAAACAATGTTCCGGAAGTGTTGTTCGTGAGATCGACGCTGAAATCGACCGAACCTCCTGGGGCGACCGGGCCGTCCTGAATAAAAGAAATGCTGATCTGATCAGCGTGCGCGAGAGATCCGAGCAGGGCCAGACTCAGCACGGCTGCCGTTGAGAATAGACGTCGACTTTGCATGTTCGATGCTCCTTATGTTGATAGTACTGACGAATGTCATCTGCGACCCTTCAGTTCTTGGTCAGTTTCGTGGCGCCAACGGTATACGCGAACGTTTCTTCGCGCTGGAATCCAAAGGGCTAGAAGCAGAGCCGTCCCCGATAAAGATATAAGCTAACGAGGTGTAGGAATCCGGCCCGGAGACGTCTATAAACACATTGCCCGAATTTGTTCCAGCTGGTATCACGACGTTCAATTGATAAACACCCGCCAGAGTCGGAGCCAGCCCGGAGTAAGTCACTTGAGCCGGCTGCTGGTCGACGAAGACGGTAATGGAGTTTGTTGTTAGGCTTGAGTTTTTCACCGGGCCGGCGGAGCCATCCGGTACTGGGGGATTCACCGTCCCCAGCCCAGCTAAAAATAGCTGAACAGTTTCTCCCGGCTCAGCCGGTGCGCTCTCCGACACCAGCGTTCCGTTCAGGTGTGTGGCAGCAGCCGTGTAGATGCCGCCGGAAGGGTCGGTGAACACGCCAGGAGAGGTTGTTCCAACGAAGGAGGTCACTGTATTCGAGGCCGTTCCGTTGTTCACTAACTGAATGGAAGCAATTGACGACACCGCGGCCGGGATGAGAAACGACACCTGTGAAGGGCTGACGTAGCTGATCGGAGCCGCCGTCCCATTCACGAACACCTGTACGCCGTTGAGATGCGTTGGAACAGGTACGGAGAAATTCTGAGCGACGCTTGGCGCAAGGTTCGCGCCGAAGAGAGTCACATATTCACCGGGAGAAAGGCTGGCCGTGAAGGGAGCAAAACTTGCTGCGTTCACTACGCTGGCCGGATTGATGTAGACACCGGACTCGACGAATGTCGGCGCCTGCGACGCTACGCTGATTCCCAGGTACGGGCTCAGGCCGACGCCCACGCGAAATTCTCCGTTCTCGCTGAACCAATAGTTTTGAAAACTGTCTGACGAGGTTCCGTCGGCGTGCAGAACGTAGTAATCGGCGTAGGTGTAGTCCAACGCGGTTGGATAGATCAGCGCGTTGATTCGCTGATGACTTACAACCAGCCCGCCCGACGGCCTGAACGACCCATAGTAATTGCTCAGACCAGTAAAGTCGTTAACAATCTGCGTGGTGTCCTGATCGATTCCAGCCTGGTAATAAAAATTGGAGATCTCGCTGTCCAGGAGGCTTGTCGAGGTGGCCCGAACGCCGACGAACATGTTGAACGCAGTAGGTGACCCGCCAAAGAAGAGCCCGCCGTCCGGTGAGACATATAGGGTCTGATTACCGGACAGTAGCGTGGTGTTGCTAAATCCAACCGTCGGGGCGGTGATAGTTCCCACGGCGTTCGTGAAGGAATACTGCACCGAGGGCAGCACCTGAGAAACGGGAAAGTTGCCCTCAGATGCAACATAGCCCGACAGCGCCACATCGCCTAGCGATCCTGAACCGTCCGGATTCAGTGTGCACCAGAAATCCCTGATATCGGTCGGGTAAACAGTTGGCGAATCCATTCCGGCGACATAGTAACCCCCGCTAACGGCGGCAGTGGTAACGTTTGCAGTTGCCGCGGCAGCGATGAAGAGACTGTGAATGCCGGCCTCAGTCCCGCCTCCAATGAAAACCCCCTTGGAGACTAAACCGTAAATCATGTCTCCGGTCAGCACAGGGTCACTCAGAAACCCGAGACCGCTGGCGGCGATCTTATACGTTCCGGTAAACGAAACGGCCGTCGGTGTACCGCTGTTTGCCGACGTATCTACCTGAGTGCCCAGAATCGCATAATCGCCCTTGCCGTCGAACGTGATCGTTCCATAGATCAATAGTCTTCTGGCAACCCTTCCTCTCACCACCGCCGAGTCGTAGACGACACGGCGAAAGTTGTAAGGACCATTGAGAAGAGCGTCTCCGCTTGTATCCCACGCAGCCGTGACCTCAGCAGTCGCGCACCCGGCTGCCAAAGTCACCATTCCGACAAGAATTCGTGTGATTCTCATGTCCGCTCTCCTTATGCAACTGCTGCCGCGGCTCCGATAAACGCCGCTGTAGTGGGGCAGACGACATCCAGGACAACTACCCCTTGTGGGAAGCTGGAATAAAACATCTTTTGGATCAGCCCAAGGTTGGCAAAGAGGTTCTCGAACAGCGTCAAGTGATCGGGGTCGGAAAACTCTGCCGGATTATTAGACGCGTTGACGACAGCAACCGAAAGGTTGACGCTTCCAAATAGCGCAAGCAGCAAATAGCTCAGAGTGTTGTAAGCCACTGAAATCTCGGATTTGGTTTGCTTCAGCACAATATTGATGAAGGAGATAATCGAAGGGATGATGCTGAACGCGAAGTAACAGATTGCCGGGTCGTTCCCGTTAAAGGTGGAAGGGGCGCTCAGGGCAAAAGTAATCAGGCCGCAGACCAGGTCCATTATGCTTATGGGGCTAGCCGGGTCGTTATTGATGGCGTCGTTGATAGCATCCACCAGGCTTCCGAAGATCTGAGCGGCTGCCCAGCACACCACTTGAAATCCTGCCTCGCCGAGGAGGTTGTGCGGCTTAGCATTCGCGGCTGCGCTGTGCGTTGCGCCGACGGTCTTACTGATGATCGTGGCCGGAACTGCAATCACCCAGGCAGCCAGATCCAAGAAAGTGAGAGGCGTGCCGAAAATTAACTGAAACAGTTCCGACAAGACTGGGATCTGCATTCCTCCCGTCGCATAATTGACGATCGTGTCCAGAAGATCCGCAATCACTATGATCACCGATTCGAGAATCGCGTCAGCGACCTTCAGGATAATCACGGCAATGTCGCTCATGATCGTCAGAATGTCGGAAAATGATTGGGTGACGAACTTTGTAGGATCGGTGACGAGAAGCCCGAAGCTGGACGCGAATTGGGTGATCGCGGCGTCGAGGTCAGCCTTGAGTGGAGCTATGGTAGCGGGTATCTGCGTCCACAAGACTTCTGCGACGGTCTGCACCTCAGCGAAGGTCAGTGGGACGGTTGCGTTTATGGCGTTCGCTGAAGCCCTTCCGACGTTGTCCTGGAACTTCGAGTGCATCGACTGCGTTTGCGCATACCCACCGGTCGCCCCCGCCTGGGCGTAGGGCGCCTTCGGATCATTGCCGTTCTGCTGCTGGGATTGGAGGGTCTGGCCGCCGATTGAGCCGATGAATCCTGCGATGGTCTGCTGGATGTCTCCTTCCGCAGTTTGAAACAACGTGTGCAGCGCGGTGGTAATTTTTTGACTATCGGTATTCAAGTAACCTCTGACCTGCTGCTGGAAGTTGGTCACAAAGCCCTTGATCGCGGCCTGCGTTTCCTTGATTGCTGCCCAGTCGAAAATGGCGCTCAGCCATTCGATGGCCTTCGTGATGTCGGAGAAGAGCGTCTTGAAGAAGCCGGTGATAACGGCCGCAGCCTGTTCCAAAGTCTGGACCGTAAACTGGTAGATCTCGCCAGTGATGGCCGTAATCTGATGCGCCACTTCCTCGGCCACCGTAACTGCGATCTGCGCGACCTTTTTCACGCCATTGACCACGTCCTTCACGAAGTCATCGAAGCTCCCGAACCCGCCGACCAGTGGTGGCAGAGTGGGAGTGCCGCTTGCGTAGCTCACGCCCGTTACATTGCCGGTAGTCGGGTCCACTGTGATATTGGTGGTGAAACTCTGAGCCGTCGCTACGCTAAACGCCCGGGATGTGTCTCCCTTCGTGGCCTGGTAGATCATGTTCGCCGTGGTGGCTGGGTAGGAGGAGTACGGGTTGGATCCGTAGCTGGCGCTGAGGGAAGACGCGCCGCCGCTGAGTGTGGAGGAAACCGTCTGCGCCACCTGGTTGGCGTCGACACCGGAAGGCATGATGGATGTCCCATCGAAGGCGGTAGCGTTTTGGTAATCAGTACCCTGAGCGCTGGTAAGCGTGGCCAGGGCGTCGTGGTCGGGATAGACCACGATCGCCTCCCCCTGATTCATAAACGCCGCCCAGATATACAAGGCGGGTGAGGAAATGTCGGTGGCCTGCGAAACAAAGTTCACAGTCCCGCTCGCGTCGGTGGTCAGCCAGACAAAGCCACCCTGGCTGAGCGAGTACGTCTGTCCTCCGGACACGATCTCCACCGCGTCAGTGGCTTCGATGCGAACGCTGGTGTTTGCCCGGGGATTCTTGTTGCCGTCCACCAGTTGAACGACCGTCCGGTAAGCAGGGGTGGCGGGCATATATCCGGATCCGCCCGCGACATAGTCTTCGGCCATGAGGGAGCTGTCGCTGGAGTACCCACGCAACTCGTTGGCCAGGTCGACCCCCTGGGCGAAATACCCCCCAACGGATTGATTAAAACTGACTGTTAAGCAGACGCCATTTTCCACGCCGAACAGATAGGCGGGATTCGAACCGCTCTGGAGATCGTAAACCACCGAGCTCGCTCCTTGGCTGGCCAGATCCGCGGCGTAGACTTTGCCCTCAGGAGTGCACACGATCGCCGCGCCGTGGTCGATGAACAGAGGATTGCTATTCAGCGGGTTGGGGTCTAAATTGATGGGCGCCGAGAGCGTTCCAGTATTTATGTTGATCGACCGCACCGAACCGTCGTTCCCGGCAAAATAGATAAAGCCACTGTAGACGACGAGGTTGCCTGGTGTAAGTGTAGGTCCAAGGTACGCAGTCCAACCCGCGGTATAGGGAGGTATAAAGCTGAATTGCTGGATGAAGTTTTGAGTGCCGTCGTTCCCCACCGCGAAAAAGGACCCGCTGCCCACACAAAATGGGCCTGCGCTTAAGTTGGCATCGATTTGTTGGACAACGGTGATACCCGTACCGTTTGGAGTGACGACAAACACTTGAGTGTGACTAGCGCCCGTAACCGACGGCGGAGCGAAGCAAAGGAACGTGTTACCGGAAACTTGGACGCTCACATTCCCGAAAGACCCGGCGCCGAGATTCCCGGAGAATACGGTGGTTGCAGTGTTTCCATCGATGACTTGAATGGCGTTCAGATTATTGCTCGCGTCAACATACACCAGCGTGTTGTTGTTTATTACCAGAAGGTTGCTGATGACGGGGGAAGGAACGGGAATTTGGCCGGCGGTATAACCATTTCCGTTGACGAGCGTTTGGATGGTGCCGTCGGCGCAGGGAACAGCGATCATGTTCCCGAGCAAGCCCACGGGCTGGCCGAAATTTTGCTCGGAACTAAGAACGGTCTGGGCGCCGCTCTGGTTGATGTAAGTGTCGAGGACGTTGAAAGTCTTAGGATCAGTGGAATTTTGCGTCGTCCCAATGAGCCCGGAGTAGTGGATGCCGTAGGAGGGTCCGAACTGGGGCCCGACGAACTGGGACCATCTCACAACGCCCTGTGTCTGGCCGAGTTTCGGGGGCGGCGATTTACCGGGCCGCCGTCGTGCCCGCTACTGCGCCAGCCCCTGTGATGCAAACGCCCCCAGGCCTGCAATCCCGGTGAGTACTCCCAACGCATCGCGCCGGCTGAGATTGATATTCAGCCGTGCCAGATCGCTCAGACTAAACGCCGGTCCCGGTTGTTTCACAGGATCCTCCAGGTTTGCTGCGTCTTATATTTATCTACCACGGCCCTGGAAAATGCAAGAGGAAAACCAGGACGCGATTGCCTGTTTTCCTGCGGTTAGCTGGGCAAGTAGCCCCAAAGGTCTCGGAAATTTTCGAAATCTCGAAAATTTCAATGGTCAAAGGGAGCCTACCGTTGGTCCACGACAGGGAAAGGGCTGGTTGCCGTCTCTTTCCTGTCAGGTGGCGATGGTGTTGGAGTTGCAACAAGGGCGCTGAAGAAAGGGAAGGAGTGTTGGCATCATGAAAAACATAACCGGCTTGTTTAACCTGCGCGGAGCTGTCCCGCCTTCACCCAAAATATGGGCTACGTATTTAGGTATTGTTATGGGAGCGCTCGGTCTAGCCATGACCGCACCGGCCGAAGACATCACGATTCATCTGCCGCGAAATGCAGCCGTCGCACGAAAAACTGTGCAATATCTATGCGATGCGCAAGCGACCAAAGTTGGCCTGCCGTCCGGTTCGTTCCCCGTGGAGTACATCAACGGCGGCGGGAACAGCCTGGCCGTGGTTCCCATCAACGGAAACCCGCTCGTTTTTTCGAACGTGATCTCGGGTTCCGGCGCACGCTATGCCGCGCAGCAATTCATCTGGTGGGATGCGAAGGGAGTAGTCACGGTGTCTGCCGACACTCTGAACGGCAACGTGCAGTCAGCATGCAAACCCATTCCGCGAAGTGAACCGATAAGCGCAATCTCGCACGGGAGTTCGCGCCTGTCAGAATAAATATGTTCCGGAGCACGGTATTGGTGTAGAATATGTCAACTAGTAAGTGCAAGCCGAACCATTACTCTCGCTCGCCGCTGCGGTGGCCGGCGAGCACGCAACTCAAGCGGTCCTCCATTCCATCGTTCGGGGTTTGGCGCAGCAGCCCGGCGTTGCACTGGCGCGGATTTGGCTGGTGTTCCCCGGTGATGCGTGCGACACCTGTTTCCGTAGGGCTGACTGCCCCGACCAAACTGAATGCCTTCACTTGGTGGCAAGCGCCGGTGGTTCCAGGAATTCTTCCAACGAGGACTGGTCCTTTCTCGAAGGTCAATTCCGCAGGATTCCGTTAGGCTATCGAAAAGTCGGGGAAATCGGGACCACCGGCAGATCGATCCTGATCCCCGCTTCCGCGGACGAGAGTGAGTGGATTGGGCGCAAAGAATGGGCCGAGCGCGAGGCTATTCAGGCCTTCGCTGGCTATCCCCTCATCGCCGACGGAGCGATTTTGGGAGTTCTGGCCGTTTTTAGCCGCGAGGCACTCAGCCAGCAAGATTTTCTTTGGCTGCGAATCTTTGCGGAACAAGTCGCAGTCGCGATTACAAATGCCCGCGCCTTTGAGAAGATCCAGCGCGCCGAAGAAGCCCTGCGAGCGCATGCGCAGGAATTGCAGCGGGTGATTGATATCGTTCCGCAGCACATGTACATCCTGCAGGCGGATGGAAGCTCGGCTTTCTGGAATCAGGCTGCGCGGAAATTCTTCGAGCCAGCAGAACCGCTCGCACCGAAAGAATTCATGTTCAAATACGCCCACCCGGACGACGTCGACAGGCTATGGGCCGAGTTTCAAAGGACAGGCCAAACTGGCGGCGGCGTCGAGGTTGAAGGGCGAATGCGCGGACCCCATGAAGCTTACCGTTGGTTTCTGCACCAGTTCTTTCCATTGCGTGACGAACATGGTGTGATTGTTCGCTGGTGCGGGACCTTGATCGACATTGAAGATCGAAAACACGCGGAGGAACGAACTCTTAACGAAAATGTTGCCCTGCGGGAAGAGATCGACAAGGTGGCGATGTTCGAATCGATTGTCGGAACCTCGCCGGCCCTACAAGCCGTGCTCGCCCGCGTGGCTAGAGTGGCGCCCACCGATTCAACCGTACTGATCACGGGTGAAACCGGCACAGGAAAAGAACTCATCGCACGAGCGATTCACAAACGGTCGACGCGCGCGGACCGGGCATTCGTTAGCGTCAACTGCGCAGCCATACCCAGAGACCTGATTGCCTCAGAGTTGTTTGGGCATGAGAAAGGGGCATTCACGGGCGCTCTTCAGCGGCGCATGGGGCGGTTCGAGTTGGCGGAAGGCGGAACCATCTTTCTGGACGAGATCGGGGAGCTTCCAGCGGAGACGCAAATCGCTTTGCTCCGCGTGCTGCAGGAACGAGAGTTTCAACGGGTTGGCAGCAATTTGTCATTACGAGCGGATGTGCGTGTGATTGCTGCGACGCACCGCGACCTACCCGACGCGATTGGCGCCGGCACGTTCCGGAGTGATCTGTATTACCGCATCAACGTGTTTCCGCTGCAAATTCCCGCTCTTCGTGAGCGGAGGGAAGACATTCGGTTGCTCGTGGAATATTTTATCCACCGTTACGCGGGCAAGACAGGAAAAGATATCCGGAACATCGACAAGAAGAGCATGGATCGCTTGCAATCCTACTCCTGGCCCGGTAATATCCGCGAGTTGCAGAACGTTGTAGAGCGTTCCGCGATCCTTTGCGATTCGGAGATCTTCGCCGTAGACGAAAGTTGGCTGTCAACCGAGGCTCGTCCCAGCCGGGCACTCGCGGATGACATGATGGCTCAGGAGCGGAAGCTGATCGAAGACGCTCTTGCGGAATGCGGAGGACGGGTTTCCGGGCCTTCGGGAGCCGCCGCCAAGCTCCGCATGCCCGCCTCGACCCTGGATTCGAAGATTCGGTCCATGAATATCGACAAGCGCCGCTTCCAGGTGCCTTACTAGCTCGCCACCATCACGCGGTCAGTATCAACGCCCAACGTCAGATCTTGATCGCTGCGGGCTTTGATCACCGTGCGTTAAATAGGATTCCAAGAGCCTGCCACGCCTCAACAACAGCCAAGACAAGTCAAGTTGAAGCTGAACGCCTAGTTCTCGGTTTGGGCTTGGACACCGTCGGTGGATGCGGCGCCGTGAAGCCGTACAACGTCGGAGCGTGATACTGTTTGCTGGATGGGGTAGACCATGGTGTTACCGGCGACCGTGAGCTCACCAATGAGTGGTTTGCTTAAGGCAATTCGGGAGCTAGGCATCGGCGTCCAAATAGCCAAAAATGGGCTGGAAGCGATCCTAGCTGGTCCGAAGTGAGCAACCCGGAACGATTGTCGTTCCGCTTCCACTCGTTTTCGAGTTATCGGAAACCACCCGAGATTCTGCAATGGTTCCTTCGCTAAGTTGCCTATTCTCAATGGACCGCTGTGGACCTCCCATTGCACCATCAAGATCCTGTACGAAAGGGGTTTAGACGATTTATGTGGAAGATCCGAAAATCGGTCGACAGCAACCGTCTGGTACTGGGCATCAGTGGCCGCATTGAGGAAGGGCAGTTACCTCAACTCACGAAAGCTCTCGTCTCAGAAGCCTGGAAGGACGGCGTGATCTTGGACTTGAAGGACGTAAAGCTTGTAGACCAGGCGTGCGTTGCATTTCTGGCGTCTTGCGAAGCCGCCGGCTGGACTCTTTGCAATTGCCCTCCCTATATCCGTGCGTGGGTCGACCGACAGCATCAGCCGAACTGAAGGCACGTGATCCGCTTCTCCAAGTCTTCGGCGCATGCGCTCATCGGTGTTTAGAGCGCGATTTCGGCGCTTCTCTTCCCGACGTTATCGAATTTTCCGGCGCGGGTGCCGGAGCAATCACTCGCGCTCTTGTGATTCGGTAACTATGACTCGATTGGTGTTAGCGAGTCCCTTTAGTAAGGCTTAGATTCCGAAGCTCGCAAACGAGACCATTGAAGTGATCGGAAACCCACCCGCTGTGCAGGATACTTAGTGGCTGACCTTTCCGTGCTGCCGGTACATCTTTCGTCCTCCCGGACAAACGTGACGGAGCTTTGAACACAATCCGCTTTTCGAGGTTTCGGAAATTTCCGTGGCCGCCTGGACGCCGGCAAACTCTAAGTCCTTCTTTTTCAGATCCGGGTTGTGGTCGACGCCTTGCCTTACTTGTTCACCGAAGGGGAACACAACATGAAATGGTTTTCGAGTTCATCCATTATCGCGGCGGTAACCTATGTCCTGTCTGCCGCCGCCTCCGGGCAAAATGTGCCCGAGCCGCTTATCTCTATCTCTGCACCCCAGCAAAACGGCACTTATCAGAATGACCCCGTGCGCATCACTGTGCATTTCAGCGCTGACGCGGATGCGGGCACATTGGAGGCCCGTCTGAATGGCGCCGATATTACGAAATACTTCGAACCGGGCGCCTGCGCCAGCGCGGGCGGTTGTGACAAGAGCGCCGAAGTCTTGCCTACGGACCTGGCGACGGGTGACAATCTTTTCACTGCCGATGTACAGGGAGCGAATCAATCGGCCGGGACGGCGCGGACCAAATTCGAGTACCAGACGGCCGGTTTCAACGGCGAACCGATCCGGAAAATGATTCCCGCCGTCGCGGTGCAAAGTGTGGACTTGGTCTCGTGGCAGAGCGATCCGAGGGATATCAACAACTATCAGATCGTGGTCGGTCCTGGTCCCGGATTTCCCCGCCGCACCTATTCGCCCACCGGGCTGGGATGCAACGTCGGGGTAGGGATTAACTCGATGCAGATCCTCGTGCTAGGCCGCAAATCACTCGATCCGGACAAGACCGTTGCCAGCGACACGAGTCACCCCGGCCAGGCGTGTTTGACAAACTCGGGAAGCATAGCCGGCTTTCTCAAATCTCTTCCGGCTGGCGACGTTGTGATTGCGCATTCGTTCACCGGTATGGTCCGAGGATTGGACACAACAGCCATCGGTGGTTCCACGTTTCCGACGATAACCGGCCTCCCGCAGCCTTACTACTACAGTGTCATCGGCGTAGCCGGTGCGAAACCTGGCACGGCGTATGAAAGCTACGATCCGGTGTATCACCAGAGCATCTCGGACTTAAACCCACTCAAAGGCTCCTTGATGCTGACTTTTGGTCAAGATTACTTCTTTGTTCCATCTCAATATCGCGCCATTCAGGTCATCCCCAACGACCCGGCATATCCCGGAAATCGAACCTCCACGGTGATGATGCCCGGTGCGGACTTTCATGGAACACTGCCCAACGGGGCAAACGGAGGCTTCCTGCTGGTGGTCATTGATCGCATGGTTGGAAATGTGCAACTTAAGGATGTATTTGCAACCAATAGTTCAGACCCGAATGGAGCGCGTAATGCTCTGCGGGAACTGGGGTGGATCATCACCCAACAACCGCTGAATCATCTGATCATTCTCACTACAATCGGCGTCCCGTTTGCCTCCCCGAACCAGGTGAGTGTGGATTTCTTTACGGCTATTAGCGCCCTCGGTGGTAACGGCTATATGATGCCGAAACTGGTTCCCGCCTCTTCCGGACAGCCGCCTACCTACACGCTGATCAATAGTATGGATTCTGAGTATCGCAATGGACACCAGTTGGTAGAGAACTCCTCACTCTGGAGTGATCAAAAGGAAACCGGTGAAATCTCCGGATTCATGAAGCGCGACCGCAAGAACTCCTGGTTCGTCGACGTTGCACTCACGGACCAGCCCAATCTCGGATCGCCGGCCTTGTTTACTCAAGAGTGGGAGCAGGTTGCCTTCGAGCAGGCTCAGGACTGGCCGCAATGGACGCCGGGACAACAGCTCGCCTATCAAGACCTGACATCTTCGGCAAGCTACGAAAGGTGGATTGGCTCGGCACTTGGATGTGGCACATCCTGTCAGCCCATCCGCTCCTATTACGACGGGGGCATCGGATCCTCAGGGCAGGCTCCACCAGTGACAAGCATTAGCTACGACAACATTCAGTACAACGGAAATCCCAACTACACGGCGGCTGATCTCCAGGCAGTTACCCAGCAGTTGGCGAAAGAAGAGGGTTATTTGAGAAATGTCTATGCCCTTTACGGGCAGTTCAGGCAACTGACCACTGAAACAAGCAGCAACGTTTCAGTCCAGCTTTCTCTTGTGGCGCAGCAGATCCAATCGAGCATTCCAGACAATAACTCGACACTGGTCCTCGATGGGCTGTCGACGGCATCGGCAGCCACTGCGGTGCTAAGTTTGCTACCCGGGGCCGGTGCAGGCTTCGCCGCGGTGAGCACCGTATTGGGCTCGCTGAGTGTTCTCGGCCTTATTGCCACGACCGATGAAGTGGCGCACGATGGATACGAAGTCACCCTGAATGACCTGGCGCAAAAGACCAGCACAATCGGGACGACTATGGCTAACTCCACGGACGTCATGTTTACTGCCATTGTCAACGACTGGGGCAAATTGCAGACCATCGGCTTCGGGTATGGGTCTCACACCGCTCCCTGGTATTTCTGTCCGAGTTGCAAAGATTACCCGGCGCCACGGACCGCATTGCCTGCGATCGCTTGGGGAGCGAAGCGAATGTTTTATCAGCAACTGCTTGGTAAGGTGTTTCGGCTGGACGTTTTCTTTCAACAACCCGCTGCGAATCCTACCCAAGTCGGGAGCTTCTTCGATAAACCGTATACCGCCAGTGCTTGCCATAGCTACTACTACACTTCGCCGCAGGATTCGTGGCTGCTGTATCCCAGCTTTAACCCGACCGTGAATAACGCTTTGGATATGTTTATCATCACGGCGATCAAGAAAACAAAGCCGTCGGAGTGGGGGATGGATCTGTCTTTCCCATCGCAGTCATTGCTCGACGATCTGTTCATGGCGCCGGAGAAAGAACGCGTGCCGGGAACTACGGACGACTACCGCATTTCAGGTGGTGCGGGCTTTGCCCGAGACCAGTTTTACACCTTCAACTGGGAGAGCGATCCGCAACCGTATGATATCCTCCTGCTTCGCCCCGCTGAAAAAAACGGCAAACCAGTCTGTATCTTGAAGTGCAAAACGAACAATTGCGTGCCATAACTTTCGGAGCATCTGAGCGCGCACGGTAACTCGGGCGGAAACTCCAATTGGTTTCCGTCCGAGGAAGGCGGTGTTCGGCGAGCTAAGGCCCCGCTGCGCTGCTTCTCATCCGCAGTAAAGCGCGACTCCCCGATGGTCGTCGCTCCTACATTTCCTGCATGGTGGGACGGATCGAATCGGTAGAGCCGACTGACCTTTCTCTAGCTGAAAGCCAGCAATTAGTCAACGGTCCCGACTCTGCGCGGTCTTCGCGTCCAGCAAGGCGCGATGATTGCACTTTGCTTCGGGACCACAAAGTGACCACGGCTGGGATCCTTGGTAGAAACTGCGATTCAGCGCTATCAACTTCTCAAACAGCGCGCGGTTCTGTGCATCGACCAAGCCTTAGAGCCTGAGAGTATCGAGAGAAGCAGAAAGCGCCGCCGGCATTCTTGAGATTTCGAAAATTTTCGAGCTGCCGGGAGTTCCTAGCAGCGCAAACTCCAGCAATGCGAATAAGATAGCCCTGGTTCGGGAATTGCCTCTCAGATACCGAGCGACGCAGTCAGCAAAATACGTCGCGTAACCAAAGGAGACACTCAATGAAAAAAATAAACGCGTCGCTGAGCCTGGGTGGCTTAGCTCTGCTGTCGCTGATGCTTTGTAAGGCCACATTTGCCGGGGAACCGCCGGACAACGTTCGAGGCGATTGGACAATTTATTCAACCAGCATCGAAAACGGTTCGACTGTCGTGAAGCACGTGCAAATCGCGCAATACGGCAACAGGATTACCGGATCTTTCGAGGGCCCTGTGCAGTCGGGACCGATTCAAGGTGAGGTGAAGGGGCATCACATTAGATTCAGCACTGTGACCCGCACCGTACTCAACTTCCGGGGACAGATCTACGGCGACAGCATGTCGGGCACGTACGGGATTCGCGGCAAGAGCGCCCCTTGGCAGGCGACCCGCCCCGCCACGGTTGCGGTGGCAGCTCCGCCGTCGAATGGAGTGGCCTATCAATCTCAACCCGTGCTAGCACCTCCGGCGCCCGCACCGCCAGTGTACTATCAGGCTCCGGTTCAACAGAATAACTACAGCCCGGCGCCTGCTCCGGCTCCACAGAATAGCTACTACAACTCGCCGCCTGCTCCAGTTCAACAGAATAGTTATAATCCGACGCCAGCACCGCTACCGGCGGATCAACTGAACGCGTTGGTCGCACCCATTGCGCTGTACCCGGATGCGCTGGTAGCGCAAGTGTTGGCGGCAGCCGCTTTCCCCGAGGAAGTGTCGGCGGCCGACGAGTGGGTCCATCAAAATTCGAACCTCACGGGTTCGGTTCTCGCTCAGGCCGTAGATCAACAATCGTGGGATCCGAGCGTAAAGGCCTTGACGCAGTTCTCATCCGTTCTCGATAACCTGGCAAAGAACCTCTCCTGGACCTCGAGCCTGGGCGAGGCGTATCACTTCCAGCAGTCGGATGTGATGGCGGCGGTTCAAGCGATGCGTGCCAAAGCGCAGGCGGCGGGCGCGCTGCAGTCGTCCTCGCAGATCAACGTCACTCAACCCGCTCCAAATACGATTGTGATCCAGCCGGCGAACCCGCAGGTCATTTACGTTCCGCAGTACAACCCCGCGATCGTGTACGGTGCGCCTCTGGTTGTTCCGTTCTACACACCGCCCGTGGCCTTCGCGGCCGCATCGGTGACGTTCGGTTCGGGCATCTCCATCGGTGCCTTTTTCGGAGGCGGCGGCGTGGTTGCCGGCGGTGTGGTTGGCGGTTTCGGCTGGGGCTTCCACGCCTGGAACATTAACTGGGGCTGCTGCGGCGGTGGCGGTAATACAACCATCGTTTACAACCACAACACCTATATCAACAACCGGACTTGGAACAACAATCACTACAACGGCTACCATGCCTGGAGCGGAGGAGCGGCCGGAACTCAAAACCGCGGGTATTACGGCAACAACGGCTCCTATCATCCCAATCCCGGCTATCATCCCGGCGAGGACACGCACTATGGCCCGAACGGTGGCTATCACCCGAACGAGTATTTCGGCCCCAATGGGGGCCTACACCCGGACGTTCCCCACTCTGGTACGGTGCCGAATGGCGGAGACAACGGGAATCATGGCCTGATTGGCGGCAATGGCGGAGTTCAGCGAACCGCCCAAGCTAGTCCACAACGTTCAAACGGCGAATTGGCTCAGAACCGCAATGACAACCAGCCGCGCTTAGGTGGTGCGGAACAGAACCGCTCCCGGTTCAGTGGAGATGGGGCTGGCAACCGGTACGAAAGCAATCGAGGTCGTCGTAGCATGGGCGGCGGTCGCGCGGAACGCGAGCCCAGAATGCACGAAGAACATCATTCCGGTGGCGGCCGCCGGCGTTAATAGGACATCCACCAATTTAAATAAGGAGAATGAAAATGAAATCGAATAAGAACAAAACAGCAACGTTGAAGCAAATGATTCTGGCCGGAATGCTGCCGCTCGCAGCCATCGCGATTGGCGTGATCGGCACAACGAACCTGGCGTTCGCCCAGGGCTCCTCGATCACCTTCCAATCGCCGGCCGAGGCCAGTGATGCTCTGGTCAAAGCGGCGAAGAACCACGAGAGAGCAGCAGTCTCACAGATTCTCGGGCGGGAAGTTACTGCCCTCCTGAGCACGGGGGATAAAGAAGCAGATGAAGCTGCCATGGACTCCTTCGTCGCCAAGTACCAGAAGATGAATCGCTGGGTTGACATGTCCGATGGCAGTCGCGTTTTTTACATCGGAGCAGACAACTTCGCGTTCCCCGTGCCACTGGCGAAAAATGGCTCGGGCCGATGGTACTTCGATGCAGTGGCCGGAGCCGAGGAAATCCGGGCTCGTGAAATCGGGCGAAACGAACTGCTCACCATCGACGCCAGCGCCGCGATAGCCAGCGCTCAAGAGATCTACTCCACTAGTGCCGGCTCGTCGCATGAATTTGCGCAACGCATCATCAGCACCTCAAACAAACAAGACGGGCTTTATTGGCCCGCCGGTGAAAAAGAAACGCCTAGCCCCCTTAGCGACCTTGATAAACTGCCGAAGCAGTCGCTGAGTTCATCTACTCTCGAAGAGCCTTTGACCCTCGATGGCTACACTCTGCGCATCCTTACCGCCCAGGGCGATGATGCTCCTGGCGGAGCGCAGAGCTACATCGTGGATGGAAAAATGATTGGTGGCTTCGCCATCCTGGCTACGCCCGTTAAATATGGAGAAACCGGGATCATGACCTTCATGACCGGCCGCGACGGCGTCGTCTACGAGCGGAATCTGGGTCCGGACACGGCCAAGATCGCAGCATCCATTAAGGAGTTCAACCCGACGGATGAGTGGTTACCCGTCGAATAGTCGCTCGCGAATCCGCTACTGTTTGTACTTCCCCTTGTAATTATCATGGCGGCCTGTCTTCGGCAGGCCGCCATTTTTTTTATCAGTGCGGTTCAATAATCCACGCGTTCGACGCGGAAATCTTGTTCAGGTAGGCAACTTTTCGTCCGTTCGGCGAAGGCACGGCCCAACCTTGAATATCTCCCAAAGGAAACAACCGGCCGTCCTGTTGGACATAATCCATGCGGGTACCGATGCTGGTTTCCACTGTCACAAACCATCCGTTCCCATCGGCGGTCCACCCCAGTTCCGACAAATCCGTGAGGCCGGCGATGTTCAACTCGCGCTCGCTCGGATGGCCCTTCCAACTTACGATGCGGATCTTGGCCGACCGGAAGTCGTGATTGGGAATCGCCACTTCGGAACCATCCGGCGACAGGGTCCAATCTCCTAAATACGAGGGAAGCCAGGCTGTCCTTGCAAGTTCGCGGCCCACTCCATGAACCGGATCCAGTTCATAGAAGATGTAATGTTGACGGTCCGTGGTGGTTCTCAGGACGCAACGCGCTCCATACGCGCAGCGAAACTCATCAACTGGTCCGCCGATAGGGACAACTTCCGGTGTTCCCCCCTTCACCGATATGCGCATCAGCGTGTAAGGTGGCCCTTGGTGGTCTAAAAGGCCGACCTCATAAAGAACCGATTGCCCGTCCGGAGCGAGTTGCGGCAGCACCTCCCAAGTTCGCGGTGTTGCAATAATCGGCTCCGCGGTGCGCTGATCGATGCGCTGCTTGAAGATATCCCAGCTTCCATTCCGATCCGATTCGAAGATCACGGTGCTGCTATCGGCTGTCCAGGCGTGGGGGAAATTCGAGCGCTGTTCCAACGTCAGACGGTAAGCGCCGATAAATTGCGGCGGAGATGGCGAAAAGTCGGCAACGAATACCGCATCCTGGTTTGTTCGTCTGATGACCATGAGCCGCTTTCCGTCGGACGTCGCGGTCAAGCTGTATATGCGATCTCTCGCTCCCAAGGCAACGTCCACGAGCTTGCTCGGGGAACCACGAAGCGAGCCGTTGGAGGAATCCATCTTCACTGCCCAGATTTCGCTGCCTTCATTGGAGCCTGGTTTCTTTAGCCGCAAGAACAGGATCCGTCCATCGGAAAGTGAGACTGCCGATTCGATCCAGAGATCGGGCAGGCTCGCCGTCAGCTTTCCAGTTTCCACATCGACGAACTCGAGGCTCCGCTTGTAGAAGCGGTCCTGCGGGACGATCCCTAGATCCTGGTTGCCGGAATAATGCCGGCGCTGCAGCCCCAAATGCCGCCCATCGGCGGTCCAAACGAGGCAGGAAAACGTGTCACCGGCAGGACCGCTGATAACAGGCCGTGTTCCCTCACCCGTAGCGGTCACGGTCCAGATGGCGGAACGGTCCCCACTGATGAAGGCGAGCCGCGTTCCGTCCGGCGATGGGATGCCGTTCCTGGCATCGGTTCGCAGCTGACGAGGTTCGGCGCCGGTCATGGAGATGGACCAGATACTGTGTTGGTTGGTAGTTGGGGAAAACCCGCTGGCAACCAGCTTGGTGCCCCCCACAAACCAGAGCAGTTGGTCCGCCAGGAAATCCTTCGGGGCACGCAGCGGGTCGGTCTCACCGGTTTGATTGGTGCGGACAAAAATTCCGTCCACGTTGGCGTATGCCGTGTACACGCCGTCGGGCGATATGGCGGCAGCCGTCGCGCGATTTTCCGGAACCAGCGAAGTGACCTGATACAACCCCGGACGGTGATTCTGCGGCCGGAAGAATATCCACAGAATGGCGGCCAGCGCCGCCAAGAGCGCCACCGTGACAGCGATCATCGCCTTGGTGCGCCGCGTTCGGGGGAGCCGAAATGCATCCTGGGTGTGGGAATCCACGCGCCCGGTGTCCCATTCGGCCAACACATCTGCGATGGTCCGAGCGGCCGGGCGTGACGCAGGATCTTTCGCCAGCATCCCAATGATCAAGGACTCGAGACCCTCCGATAGCTGCGGATTCAACTCAGAGGGTGGGGCGGCTTCTTCCCCCGCGATGGCTTGCAGAGTCTCAAACGGGGACGCAGCCTGGAACGGATGCCGGCCGGCGGCCAATTCATAGAGGACCAGTCCCAAAGCGAATACATCGCTAGCACCAGTCAAAGTCTCGCCCATCACCTGCTCGGGCGACATGTAGCGCCAGGTACCCGCAAATACATCGGAAACCGTCGTCGCGCTCCGCTTCTCGTTCTCGCCACCCAGGCGTCGAGCCAAACCGAAATCCAGAACCTTGACCCGCCCGTCGGGCCGCACCATCACGTTCTCCGGCTTTAGATCGCGGTGCACCACTCCGGTCGCGTGTGCCGCTGCCAAAGCATCGGCGATCTGCCGGGCGATCCCGATCAGCCGCCGAGCCGGAACGGGCGTGCCACGCAGTTGGCCAAGTGGCACGCCTTCTACTAATTCCATGACGATCGCCACGGTAGTGTCCGATCGAAGGACCTCATGGATGGTGACGATGTTGGGATGATTCAAGGCCGAGGCGGTCCGCGCTTCGCGAATGAACCTTTCCCCGGCGCCCTCCAAACCAAGCGACTCCGGGTTGAGGAATTTCAGCGCTACGATCCGTTCCAGCTCCAAGTCGCGCGCGGCGTA
>Ga0116125_1000333_pt1 | contig 22598 bp, 15 predicted proteins | sample June2015DPH_16_1_2_FD_89729 | JGI IMG/M metagenome (GOLD analysis project Ga0116125, IMG submission 89729) | Peatland microbial communities from SPRUCE experiment site at the Marcell Experimental Forest, Minnesota, USA - June2015DPH_16_10 | ecosystem: Environmental > Terrestrial > Soil >...
CAAAGAACTCGACGCGGTGCAGAGAATTGTGGCTCGCGGAAAGCTGGTGGGCAAAGCAGCGATCGGGCTACGGATCGGAAAAGTGATCAACAAGCATAAGGTGGCCAAGCACTTCTTACTCGACATCCATGATTCCACATTCGAGTATCGCCTCCGCGAGGATCGCATCGCAGAGGAGGCAGCACTCGACGGCGTATACGTGATTCGTACGTCCTTGAGCCAAGAGTCGACCAGCGACGAACAGGCCGTTCGCCATTACAAGAAGCTCGCGAATGTCGAACGCGCATTCCGATCCATCAAGACGATCGACTTGAAGGTGCGCCCCATTCACCACCACTTGGAAAACCGAGTCCGAGCGCATATCTTCCTGTGCACGCTCGCTTTCTACGTGGAGTGGCACATGCGCGAAGCGTGGCGACCGGTCCTCTTCTCGGACGAGGACCAGGCTGCCAAGAACACGAGAGACCCGGTCGCGCCGGCCACCCGGTCGCCCGGTGCACTCGATAAGGTCGCCACCAAGCGAAGCGAGGACGGGGCGCCCGTCCACAGCTTCCGTACCCTTCTCGCCGATCTCGCCACGATCACGCGAAGCACCTTCGCGCCCGTCGGAGCCGACAACGAAGGCCAGACTTTCACCATGCTGACCGTCCCGTCACCCGAGCAAGCGAGAGCCCTCCAGCTACTTGAAGCCATCGCCGTGTAGGCAGTAACTCAGGCCGCGATTTCGACGGATCCAGGGAAAATACGCCGAATTGTGTCCCGGCGGGCGGGGAACTTCAGGTTAGACGCTCACGGCAACGCTGTTCTTCGGCGTCCCAACCTTCTCCGGCGCATTCGCAAGCGCCATGGTGGCCCGGTCGCGGCTGCCGAGTATGCTCGCGTCCGATGCGTGACGACGAGCTGTCACTCGACCGGTGGGCGAACTTCTATGTCGTAACGTCGACCGCTGCCGCGACCCTGATTGGTCTATTGTTCGTCGTCATCACTCTCGCCGCCGAGCGAAGGCCGAAAGAGGCCCCGAAGATTCGGCTGTACCTGACGCCCACGGTTGTCTACTTCGGCTCCACTCTTTGCCTCGCCACGCTCCTGACGTTCCCGAATCACTCGCCCCTTACGGCTGCACTATGCGGCGCCCTCGTTGGCGTAATCGGTATGCTCTATTCGGCTTCCCCGCTCGTCGAGCGAGGCCGCAGGAAGGCGCAGTACGAGCACCCGTCCGACATGATTCAATACGTTGTAATTCCTGTCGCGGCGTATGGGCTCCTCGTGCTGGGCGGGGTCTTGTTGCTCTACAAGGCCCAGCGCGGCCTCACCCTCGTTGCGATGGGCATGTTCGCGCTGCTCACGCTCGCCCTTCGCAACTCGTGGTCGATCGCCGTCAATCTCGTCTCCTCAGGCGACGGCTCTGGAAACGAATGAGCTCAGGATGCATGGATCGCGAGCAACCAAATCGGTTCGCGGCTCCCGTGACAACGAACGGCACAAGCTAACTTTAGGGGCGTCCGTTGTCACTGGAAGTGCAGCACAGCTAGCTGCCGCTCTTGGGAGCTGAGCTTGCCGCTAAACGGGCACGAAGCGGGTACAGCGGATGCAGCCAAGCGACGACTTAGCCACCCACCTGCGCCTCTCGCTGCCCGACCGGCGAACCCATTTTGGCGATGGTTGCGGCTGTGGTCTAAAACCGGAAGCGCTCGTAGTACCGTGCGATTTGCTTGGCCGCAGTCCCGCGGTCCGCTTGAACGCGCGCCGCCGCTTTCGCCGCGAGCGCCGACATTCCCCCTTCGTCGATGGGGACTGGAAGGTCGCTTGCGCCGCTCAAATGGTAGAATAGAAGTGGCTTAAGGTATTTCTCATTCCATTCCTTTTGATCGTCCCAGGTGCCAGGTGCGACGCCATGGTCCTCGCGAAACGCGCGGAGCGATCGCTCGACGAGGGCCGCCCAATCGGGACGAAGAGTCGCCTCGGGTTGCGGAGGTGGCGACGACGGACGGAGAGAGCCGCGTTCGAGAGCACGCCGACACGTGGCGGCATCGATTTCCCCGTTGCGGGCGGCCCTGGGCAGTCGCGCAGCGAACGTCGCGAGTTCGCGGAAGTTGCCCTCCCAAGGATGAGTCCGGAGAACTTCGAGCGCCTCAGCCGAAAGGGCCGCGCGTGCCGAGCAACTCGCGTCCGCGAGGCGAACGCTCTCCAGATACGCCATGACGTCATCCCAGCGAGCTCTCAGAGACGGAACTTCGACCTCGTGCACCGAAAGGCGAAACCATAAATCGGCACGAAAACTTCCGGAGCGCGTGGCCTCTCGAAGTTCGCGATTCGTTGCTGCGACGACCCGCACATCGGCGGACCGCGTTTTTCCTGGCTGGCCGAGGCGCTCGTACTCCCTTCGGTCGAGAAAGCGAAGGAGCATCGCCTGAACCTCGGGAGCCACCTCGCCGATCTCGTCCAGAAACAGCGTGCCTCCGCTTGCGCGCTCCACGGCGCCGACAATTCGACGAGTCGCCCCCGTAAATGCACCCACCTCCGCCCCGAAGAGCTCGGAGCGGAGTAAATCGCGTGTAAACAGAGCACAGTTGACGGGGACGAACGGACCGCTTCGCCCGGAGTGCCTGTGAAAGGCCTCCGCCAATACCTCCTTGCCCGAACCGGAGGGACCGGTGAGAAGCAGTGTCGTGGCCCCGGCTTTCGCGGCATCGACGACTTCGCGATGCGCTTCACGAATGACCTTGGAGGCCAAAATCATCCCTTCGCGGCGCGTCTCTTCCTCCGCGTCGTAAATGGCGTTCTGGCGTGCAGTCCAGCGCCACAGTAGCTCCAGCAAGCGGGGCCAGGAAGCATCCACTGTCCCAAGAGGGACAATTTCGAGGGCTTCGTCCGTGGCAAGCGGAAGGCATGTAGCGCGTGAGTTCTCGTCCAAGTCTTCGATCACGGTCACGCGAACCTCGATCCCGCGGTCGCGCAACCACTTTTCGATGCTCGCCGCGATGGCCGAGCCGTAGTCGCACCGATCGGTCGATCCGGGCTCGGCGGGCTCACCCTCCGCGGCAATGCCCCCGACGGACTGACCCAGCTGAAGGACGACCTCGCCGCCGCCGATCCGTACCGTTTCCCTGCGCGGTAGGAGGATCCACGTTCCGTTACGGCTGCCAAGATCGCGTACGCAAATGGTTTCCGCCTCGCACCATACTAGCGCATGATTGGCGGAGACACTCGGCCCCGCGACCGCACAGGACTCGAGCGGCCTGCCTTCGACGGGCGCGGCGCTCGCGTTGGGAGCGCGCCCGAGAACTACGGCGCGTGGAGAATCCAAATCGAGGGTGTGCTCGACGCGCCCGTCAGGACCTCGCGCAATAACTCGTGGCACGATGATTGCGTGCCTTACTCCGACAGCAGCCCGGCGGCAAGATGCGGCGATCGGCGGGGGGACCCCAGCAATCGCCTTCATGACGATACCGCACTTGCACTCCAGCGGACGGGCTTTGCGGTAACCTACCATCATGACAGTTCCGGCACCTCGCGACGTTGATGTGAGGCTCGGCCGGAGGCTTGGTCCCTATGTCATTGAGGCCTGGGTGGGCGACGGCGCAATGGGCGTGGTGTATCGGGCGAGGGACTCGTCGAGCGGGGTCGCCGCAGCGGTCAAGGTGGTGCGACTGCGATCCCCTCATCTCTTGGCCGCCTTCCGTCGCGAGGTGCATGCGCTCAAACAGTTGGATCACCCCGGAATAGTTAAGCTCCTCGCCGCCGACCCGTCCGACGAGACCCCTTGGTACGCCATGGAGCTCGTTGCCGGGCATCCGCTTTCGCACTTCATGCCGCGGACCGACGCCGGTGCCGCTTCGGAGACTGCGCCGCCGCAGTCCGGCGTCACCGAGCGTCCAGCCCCGCCACCCGCGCCACCCGCGCCCATGCCGTTTTCCGAACGGCTACGAGTAGTCCGTAAGATCTGCGATGCGCTGGCGTTCATGCACGGGCGCGGACTGGTTCATCGCGATCTCAAACCGAAGAACATCTTGATACGGCCTGACGGCGAGCCGGTTATTGCCGATTTCGGAATCGTCGAGATGTTCGCGGGTGTCGCCGGGCGCGAGGTCCTCGACTTGGCCATGCCGAGGGTCGGTACGCTGGCCTATATGGCGCCCGAGCAACAGCTCGGTCGGGCGGTCGATGCGCGAGCGGATCTTTTTTCGCTCGGATGCATCTTGCACGAGCTCCTGACGGGCGCACTTCCGTTCGGACCTTCCGGGATCGGGCGATACCCTCGGACCGAACTCGCACGTGCACCGATCCCGATACCGGAACTGGAATCGATTGTTGCGCGCTTGCTGGCCAGGGACCCTCGGGATCGCATTGGTTACGCCGAAGATGTCGCCAAAGTCCTCGGCCGGTTCCTCGGCGAGGAGCCGGCCAGCCCCGCCAAGCGGAACGTCTATCTCTACCGAGCGGAACTTGCCGCTCGCACGGGTCTCTTGCGTCGCATGGATGGCGTCTTCGATGCAGCTTTCGCGGGGCGGGGCGCGAACGTCCTGCTCTCGGGTGAGAGCGGTGTGGGCAAGACGCGCCTTCTGATGGAAATCGCCGCGCGTGCGGCCGATCGTGACATGGCCGTGATCACCGGCGATTGCTCGCCCGCAGGCTCGTCGAGCGGCGCCAGCGCGGCGCCCAGCGTTCCTCTCTTGCCGTTCGGGGGCCTGCTCCGATCGCTTATCGATGCCTGCAAAGCTGGAGCCGACTCGGCCGGACCGCTGGATTTGATCAAGCGATACGGGTCGGTCCTTACGCCTTACGAACCCGACCTGGCGAAGTTCTTGCTTGCATCCGACTTCGCACAGGCCGACGTCCTGCCGCCGGAAGCGGCTCGACGACGCGTCGTTTCGACGTTACGAAACCTGCTCCGCGACTACTCGCCGCAGCGTCCGCTCCTCCTTTGCCTGGACGATCTCCAGTGGGCTGATGACCTTTCGCTCGAGCTGTTCTCTTCGTTAGCGGCGGACCCCAGCGGTCCCATCGTGGTCGTGGCGACTTGCCGCGTGGAAGAGATGGCCGAGCCCCTGCGTCGATGGTCCAATGAGCCGCGCGTCGTGCACGAGCGGCTGCCATGCCTCGACCGCGAGGCCATCGAAGAGATGATCGGCGGAATGCTCGCCCTTCCCTCCGCCCCGTCGGATGTTCTCGATGCGGTCTACGAAGCGTCCGGAGGAAATCCATTCTTCATTGCGGAGTACCTGCGTGCAGCGGTCGGGGAAGGGCTACTCGATCGCGACGATTCCGGGCAGTGGAGGTTTCGCATGGGCGAGGCCGGATCCGCGCCCGGGGTCACGCTTCCTCGGACGATAGCCGCACTCGTCGAGCGACGCCTAGCGGGGCTCGACAGTACCTCGCTCGCCGTGTTGTTCGCCGGCGCGGTTCTCGGCCGTCAGTTCGACGTCGAACTTCTTGCCGACACGGCACATGTGGACGCAACGTCGGTGCTGGACGCCTATCGCGTCCTTCGCGAAGGGCAAATCTGGGAAGAAGGTCCTGGGGGCTCCATGCGCTTTGTGCACGAGTACCTGCGAGAGACCGCCTACACACGGATCGCAGGATCGGAGCGGACCGCTCTGCATCGGAGGGCGGCAGCCGCCGTCGAGCGGAGGTACCCGGGCGGCGATCGGGAATCTCATTTCGCAGCGCTTGGTCATCACCATGCCGAAGCTGGAGACGCCCAGCCCGCAGCGCAGTATTTCGAGCAGGCCGGCGATCACGCCCGGGCGAGCTATGCGAATCAAGACGCGTTGCGGCTCTACAGACTGGCGCTGGTTCAGCTCGGGTCCGGCGAGGAGGGTGCGGACGCAACTTGCAGACTCGAAGAGGCTATTGGCGATGTGCTGCTGATCCAGGGCGACGCCGGCGGTGCACGCGAAGCATTCGGCCGGTCACTGGACCGAGGAACAGGCCTGTCCCGTGTCTCACGCGCACGACGGAGACGAAAACTGGCGCGCACATGGGAGCGGGATCACCGTCACGCCGACGCGTTGAGCTCCTATGTTTTGGCCGAAGCAGAACTCGGCGCTCCGCCGCCGGACGGTGAAGCCGGCACGGCCTGGTGGCGCGAGCTCGTCGAGATCCGGGTCGAAAAGGCGTGGGATCTGTATTTTCTGAATGAAGTCGAACAGCTGACACAACTGGTCGACCAGGTGCGGCCGATCGTCGAGCGATATTCGGGGACCGGTCAACGCGGACGCTTCTTCCTCGCTGCCGCTCATGCGGAGATCCGCCGTCGTCGGTACCGCGTTGGAGAGGACTCGCTCCAGTATACCCGCGGGCTTCTAGCTGCCGCCCACGCCTCCGGAGAGCTCCAACTCCTCGCCGTCGCCCAGTTTTCGCACGCATTTTTGCTTCTCATGGGGGGTGACGAGGCTGCCGCCGAACCCTTGTTCGTCGAGGCGCTGCAAGGCGCCGAGCGGCTCGGTGACCACGGGCTTCAAGCGCGGTTTCTCTCGTACCACGCGCTGCTCCATCGACGGCTCGGTCGGTTGGATAGGGCGCGCGCGACGGCCGAGCGGGCCGTCTTCCACGCGTCCAGCGCCCGCATGCTCGACTATCTCGGAATGGCCGAGGCGACGTTCGCTTGGGTGGCATTGCGCGAAGGTCGTGGATCGGATGTGGAGGGCCATGCGGCCCGCGCTCTCTCGGCCTGGAACGAGTTGCGAGCCACGTACGTTTTTCCCTTTGAGTGGCTCGCGCGGATGCCGCTGGCCGCTCGCAGCCTCGAGCTCGGCGCGAGGGGCGCCGCCGTCGAGCAATGGCGGTTGCTCCTCGACGAGCGTCAGCAGCAGCTGCCGGATGCGTTAGAGCGAACCATCCGGTCCGCGCTCGAGGCCGCCGACAAGATGTCCTTCCAAGAGCGGGCCCGCGAAGTTGTCGCGTTGGCGACCGCTCTTAAGTTTCTGTGAACGCGAGTCCAATCGCTCGATTGCGATCGCGTTCGCGGACTCCGGCTCTCTGATGCAGCCACTTTTCCGCTCTCCGTCGCGGCACGGCCCTTGCTGAGTGGGGGCCTCGAAGTCCGGAGCCAGGCCACGGAGCTCACCATGACAGCCATCGCATCGAAGCACACGAACGAAACCGCGGCCCCTCCGATCCCCAAAGCGGAGATCTTCCTTCGCGACAAGTTCGCGGTCCGATCGCGGCAGTGGAGGCCCTTCTTGTCGGGGAAGGAAGACCTGTTGCGTGCGGTCCGGGGGAGGTGGACGCTCATTGCCGGGTGCAGCGCCGCCCCGAGGCTCATTGACGACACCCTGTCGGAACCGTCGGTCCCCATGATGCACATCTGGACCCTCGAGGAATGGGACACGGTCTACGAGGACATGTACCGCTTCACCGACACATCGTGGTACGCCGCGCTGGAACGCACCCTACGCCGCGAAAATCAGGATCTCCTCGTCGGGCTCAAGGTCGGCACAGGCACTCGTCCGCGCTTCGGATGGAGCAGCCTGAATGTCGATGCGCACCCGACTCACGTCTATCTCTACGAAGAGGTGCGGCTCAAAGCCGAGGTTTCGGCGCACGCCTATCTGCGCGATCTCAACTGGTTCGCAGATTGCGTCGAAGCGCGAGGGTGGCGTTGGGTCTGGAGTGCCGTTCAGGTCACGAACGCGCCCGGCGTGATTTGCTTGCTCTGGGAGGCCGCGGACTTCGTAACGATCGAAAGTGATTTAAAGCGCATTCGTGAGGATGCGGATACGTTGGACCGCTACGTCCACATGATGAACATGGTCGATCGACTCGACCGATACCCCTATTACCCGCTTGCCACGGAACAGCTGGACAATATGCTGAACAATGCCATCGCCACCGGTAATCAAAAACTTATCGATGGTGGCATCGTCTGTCCCACCAGCGATTTGGTGCCTCTAGCGCGACCAAGGTGATCCCATGCCATTCAATGCAGAAGTCGACAGTTTGGCCGTGTTTTTTTTCGAGTCTGCATCGGGTTCGAATTCACAAGCCAATTTGGTGGCGAAATGGGTCTCTTATGAGACCTATACGACGCCTGAATTCGCGATTCCCATTATCGAGAAGTACTGGAATCAATCGGTGGTTCATCGGGGTGACGGCGCTCCGCCGTACCATGTCGTGAATCTGAGCCTCCTCCTACCGGCGGGCTTTCAACCCACAGACTCCACTCCGCACGCCGGAAAGGCAGCAAAGCCGCCGGAGCCGCCCGTCGCCCGACATCCGGCTCCCGGAGATTTGACCGTCATTCCACAGCCTCGGCCCGGCGGCACGCTCAGGGGTCCGGCATTTTCCGTTCCGTACGACAAACTGCTCGCCTGCCCCGACATCACTGGGCCGAGTGCCTCCGATCTGAAGTATATGGTGCTCGACGAAGGCGTGGTGCTCGCGAACATTCCCAAGCTCGAGCTCGTGGGCATGTCTTGCATGGTGCTCGGCCTCGTCAACCTCCGGCCCAACGGGGATGCGCCGTCGAAGATCGAGCATTTCAAGAGGCTCCGCCGACACCCCTGACGACGACTGCACCCGTGACCGACATGGCTCACCCCCAGGCTGCCGCGCCGAAAGCCTATCGCGTGGGGACCCATCGTGCCGCGAGGCCGGACGAAACCCTGCAACGGATCTTGCCGATCACCCGCGCCATGGGGATCACGCGGGTGGCCAACATCACAGGACTGGACGTCATCGGGCTTCCTGTCGTCGCCGTCGTTCGGCCCAACTCGCGATCCATTTCGGTCGCTCAGGGCAAGGGTCTCGACCTGGCGGCGGCCAAGGTTTCGGGGATCATGGAGTCCATCGAGAACTATCACGCGGAGCGCGTCCAGCGCCCGCTTCTCTTTGCGACTTGGGCCGAGGTGCAGGGGCGCGAAGCGACGATCGACCTCCAACGGCTGCCTCGAGTTGCCGGGAGCACGCTGAACCCCGGTGACCGGATGCTCTGGATCGAGGGGCACGAGGTCATCGCCCGCAAGCGGGTCCTCGTTCCCTTCGAACTCGTGCACACGGATTATGTCGTTCCATTGCCGACCGGATGTGGCGCCTTTCAGATGTCGGACAGCGGCGTGGCGTCTGGAAACCACCCGCTCGAGGCAACGAGCCATGCCATTTGTGAGCTCGTCGAGCGCGATGCCGTCACGTTGTGGAGCTTTCTCGGGGAGGCAGAAAAGACGGCACGGCGCCTCGACCTCGCGTCGGTGGACGACGAAGCGTGCCGATCCGTCATCGGCCGCTTCGAGGCGGCCGGCATTCGAGCCGCCGTCTGGGACGTCACGACCGACATCGACATCCCGGCATTTTTCTGCACGATCCTCGAGGAAGCGCCGAGCACCTGGAGGCCGCTCAGTCCCTCGTCCGGGTCAGGCTGCCATCCGTGCCGTGAAGTGGCATTACTGCGTGCGTTGACCGAGGCGGCCCAAACGAGACTGACCGTGATCGCCGGGAGCCGCGACGACGTCGGGCTTTCCAAGTATGCGCATACTCAGGATCAGGACCGTTTGGCGCAGACGCTCGAGATGTTCGACGCCTCCCCGTGCCGGAGTTTTCGCGAAGTGACCCGGTGGGAGGCGGATACGTTCCAGGAAGACGTAGCCTGGGAGCTCTCGCGCCTGCGCGCGGTCGGGATCGATGAAGTCGCGGTCGTTGACCTGACGCTGCCGGCCTTTGGAATTCCGGTCGTACGGGTTGTCATCCCGGGGCTCGAGGGTATCGGCGATGCGCCCGGGTTTACTCCCGGTCCGAGGGTCAACGCGCAAGCTCGGGCGCGGTCATGAGGCTTCACGTCTTCACGGGCCCCACGATCGACGCGCAGACGGTCCGCGATGCACTCGACGCCGAGGTGTCAGGGCCTGCCGCATTCGGGGACGTGTATCGCGCGGCGCAAACGCGGCCGACGGCGATCGCCATCGTCGACGGGTACTTCGAACGCATCCCGGCCGTTTGGCACAAGGAAATCCTGTGGGCGATGGCGGAGGGCATCCATGTCTTCGGGGCGAGCAGTATGGGCGCTCTTCGGGCGGCGGAGCTTGCAGAGTTCGGAATGGAGGGAGTTGGCGCCATCTACGAAGCGTTCCGCCGCGGCGAGCTCGAAGATGACGACGAGGTCGCCGTCGCGCACGGCCCTGCGGACCGAGGCTTTCGGGTGCTCTCGGAGGCGATGGTCAATATCCGAGCGACAATCGGCGCTGCGAGAGCGGCCGGTGTCGTGACGTCCGATACGGCCGCTGGATTGGTGCGCATCGCCAAGCGACGATTTTACGCCGATCGAGCATATGCCTCGATCATCGCAGACGCGCAGTCCGAGGGCGTAGCGCAAACCGACATTCAGCGCTTGACCGAGTGGCTTCCGCAAGGGCGCGTCGATCAAAAGCGGCTCGACGCACTGGCGCTTTTGCATCGGTTGGCTCAATGGCTCGCGACGAAGCCGGAGCGCAAACGCGTCAGCTATCGCTTCGAGCGGACGGACGCGTGGGAGGAGGCGAGCCGAGCCCTCTCCGGCATCGCCACGACGACTTCCCAGTATGTCGCCCGCGAAGAGGCTTCGCTCGAAGAGGAGCTGAAGATCGCAGGCATCTATGCGCAGGCAGTGTCGGAAGCCACGGCGCGCGGAGCCGCCATTGATGCTGCGGCGCGCGCCGGCGTACAGCCCGACGGGAGCGCCATGCGGTTGGCGATTGGGGTCCTTCGGCGAGATCTGGGTCTCCAACAGCGAGAGGCATTCGACCGGTGGCTAGACGAGCAGCGGCTTTACGAAGGAGAGCTCGGCCGATTCCTTGAGGAGCAGGCACGGCTTCAGTGGGCGCGCCCCTGGACGGAGGCCACGGCGAGGGCGCACCTCGTGAACCATCTGCGCGCAAAAAACCAGTATGGCCATTTCGCAGCCCGTGCGGAGGCCAAGGCCCAAGAGCTCCGCGAGATCGGAAGCTCATGCCCGTCCTTGGCGGATGTTGGAATGAGCGAGCCCGAGCTCTGGACTTGGTACTTTTCCGAAATCGCGCGCACGCCAGTCGTTGCCGACATTGAGGCCTTCGCCCGTGCCGCCGGCTTCACAGGTAGGGACGAATTCCGGGTTGCCGTTCTGCGTGAGGTCCAGTGGCAGCGTCATGGCCGGAGCTCGAACCGGTGAGTCGAGCGACACGCGACGCTCTCGGGCGCACGCCCTTCCTCGCGCTTCCCGGAATGCTGCTCGCGCTCTGGCCTTCGCTGGGCGGCCATTTCGTCGAGATCGCCTTTCTCGACGGCGTGCGGCCGCGGCTGCCGAGCGCGACGCGGGTGCAGGCATCGGCGCGTCTCATCTGGTGGCTCGCCGGTGGCACGTTGCTCGGCGGCGCGATGATCGCGACCGCCCACGCACTACCCATCGCCGCGCCACGCTGGCGATGGTGGTGGGTGGGCCCCCCGCTCTTCGTTGGCGTCGAGCTCCCGGCGCACGCGGCGCTAGCGCTGCGCGGTCGACCCAGCTTCTACCGCGGCGACGGCTGACGCTGACGCGCGTTCCGCCCCGTGAAGCCGAACGCGAGAGGCCGAATCGATCCGCTCCTCCAGCCGTCGCCTCGTCCCAGTGGCGCTCACCATTCTTTCACGAAGCGACTACGTCTCGCATTGCTGACGGGAGCAATGACGACGCCTCGCGTCCGGGGTCGCGATCCGCGGGGTACGAGCCGGTCTCCGCCTCCGTTCGTACGAGCTCTTACGTCGGGGCGCCTCATTGTGGACAAAGTCATTTGCGCGGGCCGAGCGGATGGCCTCGTCGTAGGAGCGCATCGCGTCGAGGTCGCGGCCTTCCATTCGCGCGAGCTCCGCGCCGACCAACGCGGCGCGGTTGACGAAATTCGTAGGGCAGTCCACCGCCCAGGCCAGGAGTTGCTCATGATGTGCGGCCATGGATCGCAGATGCGGCTGCCGCTCGTCGGGTGGAGTCGTGTCCAACTGAGCGGCTCCGGACAACCCTGCGTAATAATGAGAGTCAGCTATCTCGGTCTCCAGGGGCGACGCCCGAAGGAGGTGACCGGCGATTGCCTCAGCTGCCTCGTCGCGGCCTCGTGCCTCGACAATCCGGCCCACGGCGTCAAGGGTCGTGAGTGCGAAGACCTCGGCACGACGGGCCTCTCGGGCTCGTCCGCGAGCTTCACCAACGGCAGCGGAGTCACCGGCAGCACCGTGACGGCGTGTGAAAACACCCTGGCTTGCATGGTCGGGTCGACCGGCCAACAGTGCGCCGCCAACGCCCAGGGCGACACGTTCTGCTACTGCGGGACCGGCGGATTCAACGGCGGCGGTCCGACCAGCTGCTCGGCACGCGGAGCGGACGTCAACGGCGCGTGCTTGGCCCCGGAGGTCGCGGGCTTCACGTTCGCACAGACCGACGCGAACGACATCGTCGACAACTACACCGACACCACGGGCGCGAACCCGTCCGGCATCGCCAACCAGCTGCTGAACTGCGAGGCCGGCAACAACTGCTTGACGTGTCTCGGGGCAACCCCCAAAAACGTGATTTTCTCGGACGATTTTACGGGCTCGACGTTGAGTGCGAACTGGACCGCGCTCAGCCGGCACGGCGACTACGGCAACGATGAACTCCAATGCTATGTGCCGGCCGCCGTGTCCCTGAGCGGCGGGGGCTTGGCGATCGAGTCACAGGCCGCCACCCAAACGTGCGGCGACTCGACCCACGCGCCAAGTACTTGGGCCTACACCTCGGGTATGGTCCAGTGGACCCGTTTTTCCTTTACGTACGGAACGGTGGAATTCAAGGCCAAGATGCCCGGTGGCCAAGGCACGTGGCCGGCCATCTGGCTCCTGGCGGCAAACTGCCAGGCTTCGAACGTGCTGACGGCCGACAACGTGGGAACCTGCGACTGGCCAAATCCCGGCTCCGAAGAAATTGACATCACCGAGATAGTCAATAGCGATCACGTGCACGTGAACCAGGCGTTGCACAGTGGCGCCACCAACACCAACTGCACGGCAACAACCACGGACGTCACCCAGAACGTTCACGTGTATCGGCTTGTGTGGACCGCTGGCTCGCTCGTGTGGACCATCGACGGAGCCGAGACCTGCACATTTTCGAGCGGAGTCCCGTCGACGCCGATGTTCGTCGTCCTCGACACGGCTCTAGGCGGAGAAGGGGGCCCCGTGAGTTCCTCCACCTTGCCCCAAACCATGAACGTGGATTACATCACAGTGACCCAGCCCTGATGGGCAGCGGCAGATGCCGCAGCAAGTGCAGACGGCGGGGATGCCCATGAAATATCTGATTTCGCGCCGATTCGCGAGGTAGCCACCACGGCGCTCAGTCGAGCAACGCCAGCAGCTCGTCGCGCGTGATCCCCCCGGCTTGGGCGGCCTCGCCGAGCGCGACGTCGGCGATGCGACGCTTGCGCTCTTGCAAGCCGAGGATCCGCTCCTCGACCGTGTCCTTGGTGACCATTCGATAGACCATCACGGGGCGTTCTTGCCCGAAGCGGTGGGCCCGGTCCGCGGCCTGCTCCTCCACCGCCGGGTTCCACCACGGGTCCAACAAGAAGACATGATCGGCGGCGGTCAGATTGATGCCGGTGCCGCCGGCCTTGAGCGACACGATGAGCACCGGAGGTCCCGCTTCGTCCTGAAATTCGCGGACGACCGCCGCCCGATCGCGCGTCGATCCGTCGAGACGCGCGAATCGGATGCCGGAGGCGTGCAAGTGCGGCTCGACGAGGTCGAGCAGCGACGTCCACTGCGAAAAGACGAGCGCCTTGTGGCCCTCGGCGACGGCGTCCTCGAGCGCCTCGATCAGCCGCTCGACTTTCGACGACGTCGCGGCGTGCTGCCCGGGAACGAGGCCTGTATGACAGGCGGCCTGGCGAAGGCGCAGCAGGGCTTCGAGCGCGGCGAGGACACCGCCGCCCTCGGCGATCTTCTCCGCCACGCTTTTGCGCGTCGCGACGCGGACGGCGTCGTAGACGCTGCGCTCCGTTTCATCGAGCTCGACGTGCAGCACCGCGTCGGTGCGTGACGGCAGCTCCGGCAGCACGTCTCGCTTCGTGCGCCGCAGCACGAAGGGACGAATCTTGGCGCGTAGACGCGCGCCGGCCTCGGGGTTGCCGCTCGCGATGGGGCTCGCGTATCGCTCCTGGAAGTCGCTGACGCCACCCAAGAGGCCGGGGTTCGCGAAGTGCATGGCGCTCCAGAGCTCTTCGAGTCGATTCTCGACTGGAGTACCGCTGAGAAGGACGCGAAACTTTCCTTGTAGCTCGAACGCCGCTCGCGCAGTCTGGCTGCCCAGATTCTTGATGGCCTGGCCCTCGTCGAGGACGACCACGTCCCACGATTCTTGGGCGAGCAACTCCGCATCGAGTCGAAGCACCGCATACGTCATGAGCGTCACGTCCGCGCTCCGATCGAACTGCCGCTTCGGTCCCTGGTAGATCGCCGTGCGCAGACCGGGACGGAAGCGGTTGATCTCGTCGATCCAGTTGTACACGACGCTCTTCGGGCACACGACGACTACGCGCCCGCGCAACACGCAGATCGTCTGGAGCGTCTTGCCGAGGCCCATGTCGTCGGCGAGGACTGCGCCGAGCTCCGCGTCGCGCAGAAAGGCCAGCCAGTCTACGCCTTGCTGCTGATACGGGCGCAAGGACGCGTTCAAGTCGGGAGGCAGAGCCGATCGCGGGATGCCGTCGAACTGTCCGAAGAGCGGCGCCAGCCGCTCGAGCAGCGGCGGACGTGGCGCTTCGAGCGCATCGCAGAGGGGGCCGATCGTCAACAGCGCAGCCGGCCCGAGCTTCTTGTCGGTCCCGCGGGCCGCGAGCAGATCGGCCACCAGATGCCCGTGTCGGGCGAGCCAGTCGGCCGGCAAGGGCGCCCAGCCACCGCCTTGCAGCGGGACCAGGTCGAGCCCGTCTTGCCAGGCCCGGACGACCGCCCTTGCCTCGGCCCGCTTGGGGCCCGACTTCCGACCTTCTTCGTCGTCGCATTCGAACACGACGTCGTAGACATCGCCTTCGACGGCCAGCCGCGGCCGAAGCAGTCGTTCCGAGAACGCATCCGAGTGCGTTTCGAAGCCGGTGTGCTTTTGCCATTCACGCAGCTTGGTGGCGAAGCGAATCGCCTCGGTGCCGTCGAGATCGACGCGACGGCCGGGCACGAGGTTCAATTCGTCGCGAAGGCGTCGGAGAGCTTCGCGCTCTTCGCTCGGACGGCGCGTCGGTATCGAGTCACCGATCGTGACGAGCGTGTCTCCATCGACCCGGGCTACCGCCGGGTCGCCGTACACGAGCGTCGGCAAGACGGACAAGGTGTGGCCCTGGTGCGAGAGGTCCATCTCGATGCGCGGACGGGCGTCGACCGCCGCGCGGGGGAGCCGGTCGGTCGCGACGACGACGTCGACCTTGCGCTCGAGCTCGGGCAGGACGGTCGTGACGAGGTCGGCGGCTTCGGCCGGCTTGAACTTCCGCTCGAGCGGCAGCCGCTCGAGCCATTCGCCTGTCGTCGACGCTTCCCCGATGGGGTGCAGGACATCGCCACACCGAACGACGCCTTTGGCCACGACGGCCGTGACGGCGGGGTCGCGCTCGAGACGCAGCACGAACCCCCCCCCCGGCCCGTCTTCGACCCGAGCGTGCGGCAGCACGGCTTCGCTCGAGACGCGGATCGGGGCGCCCTGCAGGCTTACGAGCGCGTCGTTCGAGAGCGCTCCGAACAAATCGGCGATCCTGCCCGGTTGTACGACGTCGCGCACGGGCATCCCCAGAATGCGTTCGGCACGCAGATCGTCGTGCGTCGGCGTCCAACCGGTCGGCGTACGGCCGCGCGCTACGCTCGAAGCGATCGAGTCGACAAGTCGTTCTTCGCGTCCGTCGGCGTGCACCAGGACGCGCAGCACCGTGAGCAGCCCATCGCGCGTCGCCAGGCGATAGGCAAGCCGCGCCGGTTTCAACGAAACGGCTGAGGTGAGCGACTCGCCCCGCTCGGCGGCTTGCGACGAAGCGATGATGGCGGCCGCGACGTGTGCGCACGGGTCTGTTTTGCCGTTGCAATCGCACGTCCACTCGGGACCCTCGGGATACAGCGTCACGGTGAGCGCGATCGCGTGCCCGGGTGCCCGTACGCGCAGCGTCATTTCGTCGGTCGTCGAACCGGCCGACGACACGGCGCCCTCACGGGCAAGCTTCACCCCCTGCGACCAGATGCCGGGCAGGCACGTCTTCCGGATCGCTTCGAGCACCGCCTGCATCGAGCCCGAGAGATAGCGGCTCGCTCTCTTTTCTCCAGGCGCGTTCGACGTGGATGGCTGAGCCGGACCGTGCCCGGATTCGGGCGCAACCGCGGGGGGGCCTCTCGGGCGGGCTTGAATCCATGCTTGAGCCTCGGCGGTTCAGGGCCGCCGTCGCACGGCACGGTTCGTGCGGCTTTCGCGCGTTTCGGGGCAAGAAGACTCCGTCCCGGCACGTCGCCGGGGACGGCGGTCGACGACAAGCGTCCGGGCAGGTTGCACGAGGGGCTCGATCCCGCGGCAGAAATCGGAAAAACTACGACCGCAAAACGTAGACCCACCCACGTGGCCATGGGTGCGAGACCACCCTCGGGCCGCCACGCGCAAGCGGATACTCGGTTCACCGCCAAGGAGAAATCACCATGTTGAAATGGATCGGGGGCGTCGCGGTTCTTCTCGTTGCCCTCTGGGCGCTCGGCTTCGCGCTCCACCTGTTCGGTTGGCTCATCCATCTCGTGTTAGGGCTGGCGGCCATTTCGATTCTCGTTCGCTTCTTCCTGCGTCGCCGGCAGCGCCCGAATGCGGGTGCAAGGCTTGCGTGACGCCATCCGCGCTCGGCGCGTAACAAGGCCCATGCACCCCGTCCAGTTCGTTCAGGAACTCGAAGCGTTCAAGGCCCAGGGTCTTTCGCCCATCGTGGCAGCGGGCCGGATGTCGCTGGCCGATGGCGCGCCCGGCGATGCGAACGCCATGCTTCAAATCGCGCTGGCCAACGAGATCAGTGTTAGCGAGTTGGCTGCGACGTGGATGCCGAGCACTCCCGAGATCGACGTTAAAATCGCCCTGGCCCGACAGGCCGGAGACGAGGCCGGGCACTTTCAGCTCGTTGCGGACCGCCTCGCGGCTCTCGGGTTTGACACCGCACGGTTCACGGCACCGATACAGAGCCCGCTCTTTCTGTATTTGAAGGGCCTTTCGACCACGGTTGAGCGAGTCGCCGCGGGGCTTTTTGCACTGGAATCCGTGGCGTACGCCGTGAACGAGAACTTCATGGCCTATTGCGATCGACGCGGGGACGCCGAGACCGCGCGAATTTACCGCGAGTACATCCAACCGGACGAGCGCGCGCACCAGCGCCTCGGTCAGAGGCTCCTCGAGAAGTACGCCATAGAGGAGGACGCTCAGCAGGCAGTACGCTCCACGGTCGCAAAGGTTCTCGAGATCGCCACCGCCGCACGCGCTCAGGCCGCGGGGCGAATGGGCTCCGCCTGCTTTCCCGGTTGTTGAAAACGGGCCGCGTCATTGTTCGGGTGGGCGTGGCGTCCACGCGAGTTCCACGCCGTTGTAGATCGAGGCGAGGACCCGCCGACCAAGCGGTGGCCCCCGAGCCCGAACATGCCGCGTCCTCCGCAGAGCGATGATCCCCCGCCCGCAAGCCGGCATCGGTTCGTAGCGTCGCCGGTCGGCCTGACGGGGACGCCGCGCTTCGCGACCGAACCCTATCGCCGCATTTCGGCACTCACACGATCCCGAGACGCTTGAACATGGGCACTTTCGCGATGTCCACGAGGAGCGCGAAAACGATGGCTGCCGCAACCGTCGCCCCGATCGCGATCCAGGGCAGGGGAGCCATCGCGATGCCGCAGCCAGCCAAGATCGAGGCGATCGAGAGATCCGTGACCGAGGAGACCACAAGCCATCCACTTGGGCGGGTCGACCACAAGCGCTGACGAGTTCGGTTCGTGTAGGTCGTCGCTTGATTGCCCGCCACGATGACCACGAAGGCGAGAGACCGGAGCGTCTTCAGAGCCATATGCAGACCGAATTGGCCGATCGCGAATACGGCGGTGCACAAGAGGAGCTCGGCGAGGCCCATGAAAACCCCGGCGGCCGTCAGGTTGCCGACTTTCCACGCGCTCGGCGTGGGCGACGGCCGCACGTGGTCGGTCGTCAGGGCCATGCCGAGGAAATCGCCGGTGATCATGACGATCACCATCAACATCGGGGTCAGGATCGCGTGCCCCGTCACGACGAGTCCCACGGCCAAAAAGAGGACTTGGACGACCTTCTTGGTCACGGAATTGATCGTATACGTTCGGATGCGCTGAAACGTGATCCGACCTTCCTTGATGGCGGCCACGACGCCATCGAGTCCGGGCTTGGTCAGTACGATTCCAGCCGCCGACTTGGCGACGTCGGTGGCCGTCGAAACGGCAATGCCCATCTGGGCCTGCCGCAGCGCCGGCGCGTCGTTGGCGCCATCGCCGCACATGCCCACGGTGTGGCCGGCTTTCTGGAACGCCTGAACGAGGTGAAATTTGTCCTCGGGAAGGACGCCGGCGAAGACCGCAAACGTCTCGGGACGCACCCCCGGCGGGATCGGGCCGGGGGGACAGATGGCGCCGTCGAGCCCGACCTCTCGCGCGATGATCGCGGCGGTCGCGGGAGCATCGCCGGTCACCATCACAGTGCGCACTCCCAACGTGGTGAGCTCCTGGATGAGCTGGGCCGCATCGGCGCGGGGCGGGTCGCTCAGGGCGATGAGTCCCACGATTCGCAGCGGGGTCGTGCCGGCGGCTACGGCCAGAACCCGGAACCCCTTTTCCTCGAGTTCACGGGCCGTCTGGGCGGCCGTCGCGGCCGGCTCGGTCCGCGTGGCGACGGCCGCGAATGCGCCTTTCACGGCGTTGAACGGGGCCCCGCGGGGATCGAGGGCCGTCGCTTCGCTCATCTTCGTGCCGGGGTCGAACGGTACGAAATGGCTCCGCTTCGGCAGCGGGGCGGGGCTCGCCTTCGCGCAGGCCGATCGAATGGCGGCGTCTACGGGATCCTGTCCTCCCTCCGAACTGGCGAGGGCCGCCATCTGCAGCACGTGCGCTTCGTCGAAGCCGGCCTCGGGACGGACCGCCGTGACCGACAGCGCGTTCTGAGTCAGCGTTCCCGTTTTGTCGGAACACAGGATGTCCAAGGTGGCCGCCTCGTCGACCGCCGACAACCGGGTCGGAAGCACGCCGAGCCGCGCCAGGACATTCGCGCCGATCGCCGCGGCCAGCGTGAACGTGGCCGATAGCGCCACGGGAATGGATGCCAGAACCGCCGTCAGAACCAGCGGGATGATCTCGCGGACCGGCATGTGGCGCGCATGCGCGTACCCGACGAGCAAAGCAATGATGCCTCCGTTGAACAGGGCCAGATTGCGCACCACACGCACCACGGTTTTTTGCTGGGTGCTCTCGACGTGCGCGGTCCGCACCAGTTCCGCCGTATGCCCGAACTGGGTGCGGGCCCCGGTGGCGGTGACGATCGCCGTGGCCTCGCCGCGTCGCACCAGCGCCCCCGCATACGTGTGGATGCCGGGGCCGGCCTCGATCGGGACCGATTCGCCGGTCAGCATGGACTGGTCGAGCAGGATCGATCCCGCGACCAGCGTGACGTCGGCGGCCACCACCCCGCCGAGCGATATTTGGATGGCGTCACCGGGGACGATCTCCGAGGCGGCGACGTTCTTCCACGCGCCGTCGCGCCGGACGGAGGCTGTGAGCGCGAGGCGCGATTTCAGCGCAGAAAGAGTAGCCTGCGCGCGCCCCTCCTGAAAGAACCCGAGAGCGGCGTTGAAGACGAGCAGCCCCGCGACCACGGCCGCTTCGACGTACTCGTGGAGGACGGTCTGCAGTACGATGGCCGCTTCGAGCATCCAGGGAACCGGTGCCCAAAACTTGGCGAGCGCCATCCGCCAGGCCCGGACCGAGCTGTCGGGCATCGCATTCGGACCGTACGTCGCCTGTCGCGCGCGGGCTTCCTCGCTGGTGAGGCCGGCGCACGGATCCTTTTCACCGCTACCCTGCACCGAGGCGGGCGCCGTCATGGGACCGCGATTCGCAAAGGACCCGAGCTATCCATGAACCAACTCCAAACGATTGCCCGCCGAATCATGATCGAGCGCGGCCTTTTGCCCGATTTCTCGCCCGCCGTTTTGGCCGAGGTGGCCGCCGTCTCGCAGGCTCCCGTCGCGCAGACGCCGGGTGTCCGCGATTTGCGGGAGCTTCTTTGGGCCTCGATCGACAACGACACGTCGCGCGATCTCGACCAGCTGTCGGTCGCCGAGCGCTGGACCGGCGGCGCCGTCAAGATCCGGGTCGCCGTCGCCGACGTCGATGCGGTCGTCCGGCCGCGCTCGGCGATCGATCAGCATGCCCGAACGAATACCACCTCCGTTTACACGGCTGCAGGGATCTTCCCTATGCTGCCGGAGCGACTCTCCACGGACCTGACCTCCCTCGGGCAGGACCAAGACCGTCTTGCGATCGGGATCGAGTGGGTGGTGGATGCCGACGGCACCGTGCGCGATCCGGACGTTTATCGTGCCCTCGTGCGCAATCGCGCGAAACTCGCCTACGGATCGGTCGCCGCGTGGCTCGGGGGATCGGCGCCGGCGCCCCCGGCGGTCGACGCCGTTCCCGGGATCGACGAGCAGATCCGAATTCAGGACCGAGTGGCTCAGTCCATGCGGACGCGACGGTTTCAACACGGCGCGCTGAGCCTTCAGACCTTCCAGTCCCAGGCCGTGTTCGCTGGAAACGATCTCGCCGACTTGAGACCCGACGAGCCGAATCGGGCGAAAGAGTTGATTGAGGACCTCATGGTGGCCGCCAACGGGGTGACGGCGAATTTTCTCGCGCACAAGGGCTTTCCGTCCTTGCGACGGGTCCTGCGTTCCCCCGAACGCTGGGGCCGGATCGTGGCGCTCGCCAAGGACCTGGGCGACGATCTGCCGACCGAAGCGAGCGGCGAGGCGCTCGCGGCCTTTCTCACGAAGCGCAAAGTCGCCGCCCCCGATCGATTCGCGGATCTCTCCCTTTCCGTCGTGAAGCTCTTGGGTCGCGGCGAGTACGTGCTCGAGTGGCCCGACGGCAAGCCCGCCGGACACTTTGCCCTGGCCGTGACCGACTACACCCATTCGACCGCGCCCAATCGCCGCTTCCCCGATCTCGTGACGCAGCGCTTGCTCAAAGCGGCCATGGCCGCCCGGCCGGTGCCGTACACCGACGCCGATTTGAGGGCCCTCGCCATGCATTGTACCGTCCAGGAAACCCAGGCGGCCAAAGTGGAACGGCACGTGAACAAATCCGGCGCGGCACTGCTGCTCGCGTCCCGCATCGGACAACGGTTTGACGCTCTGGTGACCGGCGCCTCGGAAAGGGGAACCTGGGTCCGCATTGCTCACCCCGCCACCGAAGGCAAGGTCGTGCGCGGGTTCAAGGGGCTCGACGTAGGTGATCGGACGCGGGTCGAGCTCGTCTCCACCGATGTCGAGCGCGGATTCATCGACTTTGCCGGACCGGGTGGCTCGTGAGCGGCTTGCCTGCGTTCGACCTCGAAGCCTGGCTCGCGGCTGCGCCCGCGAGTCCACCTATCGTGCAGGCCGGCGATCCCGTCCTTCGCCGCGGCGCCGAGGCCGTCCCCTCGTCTCTGTTTGGGACCGTCGCGCTCGCGCAGCTTGTCTCGGCGATGGTCGACGTCATGCGGGCAGCGCCCGGCGTCGGCCTGGCGGCCCCGCAAATCGGCGTTCCGCTGCGCGTCTTCGTCGCCGAGGACTCCGAGGATCGCCTGGCCCACCTGCCCGCCGACGTCCTGGCCGTGCGCGGCCGAACACCCCTTCCTCTGATGGCGCTCATCAACCCGACCGTCGTCGCCGTCTCGGAGGAGCACGCCACGTTCTTCGAAGGCTGCTTGAGCGTGCGGGGATACGGTGCGCTCGTCCGTCGGGCGGCCTCGGTCGACGTCGCCGGCGCCGACGTGAACGGCAGCCCCATTTCGCTGCGGCTCCACGGGTGGCCTGCGCGGATCGTGCAGCACGAATTCGATCACCTCGACGGAACGCTCTACGTCGACCGGATGATCCCGCGCTCGCTGTCGTGCGACGCCGAGCTTGCCCGGTGGGGGGGCCGGCCCGTCTCGGACGTGTTCCGGGAGCTCGTCGACCGCTGATCGTCGGTGGGCGCGCCCTGACGCCGCGCGAGAGCTACTTGCAGGAGACCACCATCTCGCCGTTGTCTCCCGGCGTTCCGACGGGCTCGCTCATCGAGTCGGGCGACGTGTAGCGATCTTGATTGCCTCGCGAATCCACCACGTCGTAGCCCTTCGGACACGCATCGGACGCAAGCTCGCGGCATTTGGCCCGGTCGTGGGGGCAGCGAATCGACATCCAGCCGGTTTGTCCCTCGGGCCCCTTCATCGGGATCACCGACGGACCGCTAGAACCGCACGCGAAAAGCACAATCGAGCACAGCAGGATCATCCATTGCATGGGGCTTTCCGCTGTGTAGTGCAACCGGGAGCGCGCCGCGACGGGCGAGCGACGCGTGCACGAATCGGGGTCGGGGTCGAGGTTAGGTCGGGGTCG
>Ga0116125_1000334_pt1 | contig 22593 bp, 26 predicted proteins | sample June2015DPH_16_1_2_FD_89729 | JGI IMG/M metagenome (GOLD analysis project Ga0116125, IMG submission 89729) | Peatland microbial communities from SPRUCE experiment site at the Marcell Experimental Forest, Minnesota, USA - June2015DPH_16_10 | ecosystem: Environmental > Terrestrial > Soil >...
CCGACCCCGCCAACGGCGCATGGTTCGATCTGTCACGCCGATGATTTCCGCCGCTGCCCACCAGGTGATTTTCTTCGCCATCGCTTTCAACAACACCTCTTGAACTTTCATCATCCGCTCCAGCTCTGCGGCTGAGTACTGCTGGGTTTCGTCCACTACCCAGCATCACCCGCCACGGCTCAAGCGGACACATCACGTGTGAATTGGACCGGACAACTCACATACTAGCGACACGATTTTTGAATAGAGTTGACATTCGGAGAAATCCAAGCTAAAATGTACTACTTTTCTTTGCGCTGTCCTCAGCTTCGAACGGCGGCTCTTCGTTACAGCAGCGTGAAGAATTAAAAGGAGGTCGTCTCATGTTGCGGATGGGGCATCTCATTGCAGCTCTCATTTGCTGTTCCAGCGCTTGCATTTTCGCGGACAGTATCCCCGTCATGTGCCCGGCCAATACCCTAGTCGGCAACATTACCGTTAATGTGGTAGTCAATGGGCAAGGTGTCGGAGGCCTGCTCGGGGATTTCACGAGCACGATCCCCAACGGGAACCCGACGTTAGCTGCTGCGGCCACGGCGTGCGGAGGTGGAACTCAATTCAACTGGTTCCAGGTCGTGATGACCGATAACATGCCTCCCGAGGATGCGGGCGGCAAGGTGCTGAAGGCACCCTTCGTTGATCCTCCGCCCGGAGGTTATGGGGGCGACGCAATGGACCCCGGTACATGGGCGGACAACCTGCCCTGGTATTACGACATGTATGAGCCTAACGTCAACAACTTTCAGCCCAAAAACCCAAAGGCCACACAAAAATTTGACCCCGATCTCCAGTTATCGAACAAGGTTGGCGAGAGTACCCTTTCTTACGAGGATGCGCCGACAAGTCCGGCGGCGAATACGAGCATCACATTTACGACCTGCCTGGTCGACCTGAATGCAAACGGCTCGTTCGCTTCCTTCGATGGCGGGTTCACTTGGTCCTGGTCGAACGGAAACAACAAGGGTTTAGGGACCCCGGAGATTACCAGTATGGATCCCGATTGCCAGGACGTTTACGAATTAAACGGCGGGAATGGGAAGCCGATTCTGAGCGGCTTTGCGACCTCGGTTCCGGAGCCCTCGTTCTTGGCATTGCTGGCATCGGCAGCATGCTTGCTCGTGATAGTGGGGAGATGCCGGGGATCATTTGCGGGTAGAAAGACGCCGCTCCGCGGTGGTTCGGCCGCGAGGTGCCGCGCGCGCGCGGCGGGGTTGATCCTCCGGATGCGCACTGCCACACAATCCGAGAAACCTCTTACGTCTTTGAAGTCGAGTGGCTGGAGGATTCTTACGCCAGTTCGAGGGCGGTTCGTGCTGCCGCTTGCGGTGTTCCTCGCTCTTCCGCACGCCGCACTTTCGCAAGCCCCGGAAATTAGGGCTTCCGGGCGGGTCTCCGTCGACATCGAATCCGGACACCTCGGAAATCCTGAACCCAAGCCGGCCCTGGTTTTTTTCCGCATTGTAAGTGCGCCGGGACAGTCGGCGTGGATTCGGCTCCATTTTGACAACGTCCAACTGGAAGACGGCAGTTATTTGCAAATCACTTCTCTCGGCGACGGAGATACGCAGACCTTGAACGCTCAACAACTGGAGGGATGGAACAACTCGACTGCCTATTTCAATGGTTGGGAAGTGATGGTTGAACTATACGCCGGGCCAGGTACGCGGGACAGTCATTTCCACATATCGGAAGCGGAGGTCTCCGCAAGACATGCCAGTGCCGATGCCCGTACGTCTTCTCCCGCGGCACCGGATACTTCCCTCGACAGCGGGAAGCCTCACGTCGTCTGCTCACAAACGGATCCCCGAAGTCCGAGCTTTGGGCAAGCCACCAATCTTACAGCGCGGCTGATTGGCGAACAATTCGCTATTGGGGAAACGCCGCCGCCGCCCCTCGTCTGCACGGCCTCTTTGGCAGCTTGCCCAGTCACCCTGACCTTCGCTAATGCCAGCCGCGAATTCTTTCTAACCGCCGGACATTGCTTCAACGACCCGAAGAAACTGCACCTACTCCCGCTCACTGTGGCCCAGTTTGATGTGCCCCAGTCTTCCAACGCCGACTGCACTCTCAAACAGCCGCCCGCCGCAAGCCAGTTCACCATCATCCCGGGCACCATCCAGACCGATACTTCCGGCGATGCGAGTGGCGATGATTGGGCCGTATTCAACGTCATGCGTAGCGGCGCGAACAATCAGCAGACGCCCTTCCAGCAGCGCGGCGGTGCCTGGACCGTTCCGGTGCTCCTAAATGGCGCGCCTCCTACGGGCACGGCAGCCATGGTCGGATACGGCTCAGATGGCGGTCCGAATAACATCCCTGCCACGGGCAAAACGAGGGGCAATTTTTGCGGGCCTTGTGATTCCAAAAATACCTTTGGCACATCCACGCTGAACCATGTCGCACAAATAGCATTCGGCACCGTGACCAGCGTAAATGGGAGCGAAATTTTCCACGACATCGCTTCCTGCGGAGGTAACTCCGGTTCCCCAATTTACGACTCCATCCAGGATTTGTTCGGTATTCAAAAAGGGGCGGTCGGCGGTGACCCCGGCAACTTAGGTTGCAAAGGATTTGATCGAACAAACCGCGCCACCGGTGTCAATAACGGCAACCTCAAGGCCGCCGTCACCTTCGCTTGCACCGTCTGTGACGTGAATATGGACGGCAAGGTAAACAATGCCGACCTCCAGATGATCCAAGCCGCTCTCGGCCAAGCAGCCAAGCCAGGCGATCTGCGAGACCCGAACCGTGATGGGATCATTAATATCGAAGATCTTCGCATCTGTAGCATGTTGTGCACGAACCCGAACTGCAATTGAGTGGAAACGGATATGAAACCCCTCTCAGTGCTCGCGCTGTTGTCCGCCGCGGCGCTTTTAGCCCGCGCTGACGAAGTCCAATTGTCGTGGGTCCCGGAAATGGCTTCAACCACCGTCGGCGGTACCGTGGACTTAAAGCTGAACATTAGCGACGTGCCGGTGTGCGAGCCTGGCAATCCGGCAAACTTCCCGGTGAGTTGCACACTCGGTGCGTTTGACGCCACTATCGTCTACGACCAGACTATTGTGGGGCCCGGCCCGACGCCCTTCACTTTTGGCAACAGTCTCGGGAACATGGGCGACTACTTCAGTTCGGTCGATACCAGCGTCGCCGGTCATATCTCGTTGACTCAATCATCGTTTCTGACTGGTCCTCAGTTATTGGCCCTTCAGGCAACCGGGAGTTTCACGCTCGGGACACTTCAGCTGACCGGCATTGCGGTCGGCCACTCGGACGTCGTGGTGGAGTCGGCAGACTTCACGGATGCTCTTGGCGCGGTTATGTACGATCATCTCGGTCCCGAAGCCGGCGTTGTTACCGTGGAACCCGTGCCCGAGCCGTTGAGTTTTGCGCCGGTGGCAGTCACCCTGGGGCTGGCAATGGGTTTCTCCCGGCGGAAGCCGCGCCATTTTGTCAAGCGCGACAGCTGACGCCGCGCACTAGCATTCGTACGCCGCCGTTGCCCTGCGCCCACCTGTGTGTAGCCAAAGCCCGAGTATGTCCGCGACGAAACAGGACACCTCGTTGGAGTGACTATCCGACGAACTGAGGCTTCGTCTACGACACTTCCGTAGAACAAGAACGCTGACCAGGATTACGAATGTGGGCTCGCTAGGCAGCCTCGCGCCAGCTATACCGATGATGAAGACCCCCGATCCGCGCACTGGAGATTACTTTCGCGGCTGGCGTAGGTCTTTTTCCACCGGCAGCCGATCGGCGTGTCCAGGCGAATTCCTACTATTGCCGGAATGCGCGCCACTGCCTGGTCCTATTCATCCTGGCAATGCCTCGAGGCGCCCGTTGCTTGGTTGCCGAATCGGTGCTCGTCAAACATCAACTCCTGATCCTCAATCGCGGACGCAAGCGTGCGCCCAAGCTGCGCCCGGCCGATCGCGTTATCGCCGGTCTGTGCACCTTTTTCATGGGCCCGTCCCGCCTTCTTCGTTCTGCCATCGTTCTGTCCAGCTCTGCTGCATCTCCATAACTTCGGGAATAAGAAGACGCCGGCTGCCTTCCGCGTCCGTATTTTGTAGGGCACGATGAAGGCCAGCTTCTTGACCTGAAATTCCTCCCGGTGAATCTGGATGACAGATACCACAGCAGTTCTCGGTGCGTTGAGCGGTCGCTAGACGAATCGCTCTGTTTCCTGCCTCGGCTGTGCCTACGCGATCCGGAGGCGATGGAAAACGGGGACTTTAGCAAAGTCGACGATGAATGCAAAGACCGCGGCCGCCACGAGTATTCCTCCCACAACGAATATGGGCAGAGGAGCCATGGCGATTCCGAAAATCGCAAGCGTTGAAGCGATCAGCAGATCAACTACAGACGACGTGATGAGCCACGGGCTCGGACGAGAGGACCACATACGTTGGCGTTCCCGATTCGTATAGGTGGTTGCTTGATTGCCAAACACGATAACCACAAAAGCTACTGTGCTCAGCGCTTCGATTCCAAGACCCAGGCGGAATTTCGCGATGGCCAGGACGGCGGTACAAAAAACCAACTCGGAGATTCCCATGAAGACGCCCGCGATCGTCAATGCACCGATTCGCCACGCATTGGGAGTTGGGGACGGCCGCACGTTGTCCGTGGTCAAAGACATGCCGAGGAGATCGCCGGTGAGCATGATGATCACCATCAACATTGGAGTCAGGATCGCGTGCCCGGTCATGACTAAGCCCACCGCCAGGAACAGCACCTGCACAGTTTTCTTGGTCACCGAGTTCAGCGCGTAAGTCAGGATGCGCTGGAACGTCACGCGGCCTTCCTTTACCGAAGCAACGATACCGCCGAGTCCCGGTTTGGTCAGCACGATGCCGGCTGCTGACTTGGCAACATCGGTCGCAGTTGACACCGCGATTCCCATTTGGGCTTGGCGAAGCGCCGGTGCGTCGTTGGCGCCGTCGCCGCACATGCCAACAGTGTGGCCGCTCTTCTGGAACGCCTTGACAAGATCGTACTTTCCCTCCGGGAGAACTCCAGCGAACACGGCAAACTCGTTGGCACGGACATCGGCGGGAATCGGCCCGGGTGGACAGACTTTTCCGTCCAGGCCGACGGCATGAGCGACGATGGCCGCCGTCGCCGGAGCATCGCCGGTCACCATGACCGCGCGCACTCCCAACGTGTGCAGTTCCGCAATCAACGCGGCGGAATCCGGCCGGGGAGGATCGCTGAGAGCAATGATGCCGGCGAGTTTCAACGCCGTTGGTGGACCAACCGCGACGGCCAGAACGCGAAAGCCCTGCGCCTCCAGCTCGTTCGCCGTCTTCGATGCGTCGGGCGCTGCTTGCGTCAGTCCGGAAACCGCGGCAAAAGCCCCCTTCACGGCACGCACTGTGGCGCCACCCGCGGCACCGTCTGAATCAGCGGCAGTCGCCTCCGACATCTTGGTCCCAGGATCGAACGGAACGAACGTGATGAGTTTCGGCAGATCCGAGGCGACTTTCTTCGCCGCTGCGGCCCGGATAGCCGCGTCCACCGGATCTTGCCCGCCGTCCGAACTCGCAAGGGCGGCGATTCCCAAGACGCGCGATTCGTCGAACCCGGACATGGCGTGGACGGCGGTAACCATCAATTCGTTTTGCGTCAGCGTGCCGGTCTTGTCCGCGCACAGCACGTCGATGCTGGCCGCTTCATCCACCGCGGAGAGTCGCGTTGGAAGGACGCCCAACTTGGCCAGGGCTCTCGCGCCGAGCGCCGATGCAAGCGTAAAGGTAGCCGGCAACGCCACTGGGATCGACGCCAAAACCGCCGTGAGCACCAGGGGAATGATCTCACTACCTGGCAGCTTGAGAGCGTAGGCATATCCCACCAGCAACACGATGATGACTCCGTTCACCATGGCGAGATTGCGCACCACACGCAGAACGGCCTTCTGCTGGGTGCTTTCGACGTGCGCGGTGCGGACTAGCTCCGCAGTGCGTCCAAACTTTGTGCGCGCTCCGGTGGCCGTCACCTCCGCGACTGCTTCGCCGCGCCTTACCAGCGCTCCCGCATAAGTTTCGAACCCTGCGCCAGCTTCGATGGGAACGGATTCGCCGGTGAGCATGGATTGATCAAGCAGTACCGATCCGTCGATTAGGCGCACGTCGGCGGCAACTACCGCGCCAAGCGATAGCTTCACGATATCGCCCGGTACCAGTCCGGCGGCTGGAACTGTGGCCCAAACATTATCGCGTCGGACTGACACGTTCAGCGCGAGCCGCGACTTCAGCGCGGCAAGAGTGGCCTGAGCGCGCCCTTCCTGGAAAAACCCCAGAGCAGCGTTGAAAGCCAGGAGAACCGCGATGATCGCACCCTCGACGTACTTACCGAGAGCAATCTCGAGCACAATCGCAGCTTCGAGCATCCATGGAACCGGCGCCCAGAACTTGGTCAGCGCCCTGCGTAATGGATGCAGAGACGTGTCGGGCAGTGCGTTTGGACCGAACTTCTCCGTCCGGCGGCGAACTTCATCGTTTGCGAGCCCGGCAGGGAGCGGAGCATTTTTGACGGGAGCTGAGGCCATGATTCACACCTTACTTCGTTAGCAGCTTACGGATAGATTTCAATTCCTGGCGTCGTTTCGGGGTGGTCTTGGGATATGCCATCTTGAGGTCGCTGAGCGTGTCCAGGACAATCTGGGAAACGATCAAACGGGCATTCTCTTTATCATCGGCGGGAACGACGTACCAGGGTGCGTGATGGGTGCTGGTTGCGTTCAGGCACTCCTCATACGCCTGCATGTACTGCCCCCAGTATTTCCTCTCGTGAATGTCGGCGAGGCTGAATTTCCAGTTCTTGTGCGGGTCGTCAATGCGCTCCAGGAATCGCTTTCTTTGTTCGTTCTTCGATAAGTGGAGGAAGAATTTAACGGTCCGAGTTTCGTTGCGATAGAGGTGGCTTTCCAGATCTACGATAGAGCGGTACCGCTTCTCCCAGAAAGTTTTCTCGTCGCGCAACTCTTGGGAAAGTCCCTCGGCGCGGAGAAACTCCGGATGCACGCGAACCACCAGCACTTCTTCGTAATAGGAACGGTTGAATATGCCGATCTGCCCGCGTTCGGGAAGACAGCGCGTGGTGCGCCAAAGAAAATCATGTTCCAACTCGTCCGCGCTCGGCTGTTTGAAACTGAAAACCTGGCAGCCCTGCGGATTGACACCGGACATCACATGCCGGATAGCGCCATCCTTGCCGCCGGCGTCCATCCCTTGAAAAATCAGCAGTAATGCATAGCGATTGGACGCGTAGTGAAGCTGTTGCAGCGAGCTCAGAGCTTGAACATGTTCTTCCAGAAGCTTTCGATACTCCTTCTTCGACTTCGAAAATGGCTTCCCGATCGTCGGCCACTCAGTGAGCTTGACTTTGTCTCCGGGCCGCACACGGAAATCCTTTGAATTGATTTTCATCTCATGCATTTGGTGTCACGCTTAAGTTCACTCATCGAATCACCCCTACAAGGTCACCACTTCCTGGTCTCGAGGCTCAGGTCCTGCGGAAGATGGGAGACGAACTGTTCTTGAAACAGCGGCCAATCGCCTCCGGAAATGACGGCGACTTTGATAATGCCGAGCAGATCGTGCAGCAGCCGCGACATGTCGGCGTCGATAGACGCTTTGCTCTCGGCAAGCGTGCCGTCCAGATCGAACACAATCAGCTTTTTCATTCCGGTAACTCGATTCCAGCACGTTTACCGGGCTCCGCGGTCGCTGAGTACGCACTAGCCATGGGGTAGGAACGCCAAGTTATCGCTTAAGACAAAGATGGTGATCGCCGCAAACATAAAACCCAATCCGACCCAGAAACGCCAATCATGATGCGCGCGCTTCCAGTAAGGAAGCTGGTCGTGAGGAGCAGGGTGATGAATGCTATCGGGATCCGGCCCTTCGTTGCCGTGGTGACCGTAGTTGTTCTCATTCATTGTTTACTCTCTTTCTCCGAGGATTCCGGCGCGGGCTCTATTCCTCGACGCCGCCCACTGGCGGTTACGGGCAAGTCGGCGACCATCGTAGGCTGATCGCGCGAACGCGGTAGCATCTGTTTCATCAAGCCAGATATTTCCGGGCCGGCTTCCTCTGTGGCGCCTTGCACGATTGTTCCCGCAGCAGGCCCGGGTGCCTTGAACGCAAAGGCGAAGAAGGCGGCCACGCCGAGAAAAGCGAACGCCACAAGATAATTCCAGGCAACTTTTTCCTTCAGGAACGTGGTCGCGAAGACGATGAAGACGATGAGTGTGACAACCTCTTGAATGATCTTGAGCTGGAATCGCGAAAACTGGCCATACCCGAGGCGATTCGCCGGCACTGCCAGGCAGTATTCCAGCAACGCGATGGCCCACGAGACCACTATCGCCTTCCAGAGCGGCCAGCCGTGACCGTATTTCAGGTGTCCATACCAAGCGAAGGTCATGAAGGCATTCGACAAAACCAGCAGAAGAACGGTGATCATGAGGTTGTTGCACCTTGGGCTGGATTGAGAAATTGTTTATCGCGGGTCTCCGGCATGAAGAAATAGAGGATGCCGAATGCTGCCGAGGCGACAGCGGCAAGGAAGAGGAAGCCGGCGTTGGAACCAAAATGATGCACGATGGAGCCGGCAATAACCTGGCTGAGCGAAGCGCCAATGCCGACCGCAGTGCTGATGGCCCCGAGCGTAAGATTAAAGCGGCCCGAACCCTGTGTGAGGTCGGCGATCACAAGGACCGAGACAACGCCGAATATTCCAGCCCCCACACCGTCCAGGATCTGGATGGCGACCAGCGCATCCGTGTTGTGAGTAAGCGTGTAGAGGACGCCGCGAACCGGCAGGGCTCCGAACGCGATGAGCAGCAGCGGCTTTCTGCCCCACGACCCTGCTTTCCGCCCCGACCAGGAAGCGAGCAAAGTGATGACAAGCTGGGTGGTCACAACGCACGCCGACATGAACATCATCGAGCTTCGGCCCTGACCCTTGGCCAGCATCTCACCCAAGAGCGGCAGCATCGCGGCGTTCGCAAAATGAAACATTACGGCGCAGATCAGGAAGACGACTAGAGGATGATCCTGAAAAAGCGCCAGGACGCTTTCCGCTTTGCCGTCTTTCTCGCCGTCCTTCGCGCCTCGCGCCCGTTCGTAGTCGATCTCATCGGGGCGGATGACGAGCAGCGCGAGGAGGGTCGGAAGCGCGCAGAACGCCACGAAGAAAAAGATGCTACGGTTGGAAACGAAATAACCCAGCAGGCCCATGGACAACGCGGCGGCGACGTTGCCTGCCGAGTTGAACCCCTGGTTGCGTCCCTGACGGCGATCAAACAGCCGGTGTCCCACGATCCCGAGAGAAATGGCACAGATGGCTGGACCGAAAACGCTTGACGTGCCGCCAATCAAAACCTGCGCCGACATCACGGGCCAGAAGGATGGCACAAGCGCAATCAGCAACGCCCCGGCCACCAATGCGGCGATGCCAATGGCAATCAATGCGCGTTTGGACCGCAGGTGGTCAACCAGAGCACCGGCTGGCGTCTGGGCCACGATTCCCGCGATTCCGCCAACCGTGAGAGCGATTCCAACGCGCTGCTCGTTCCACCCATATCCCGCTAGATAGATCGCGAGGAATGGTCCGACTCCGGTCTGAACGTCCGCGAGAAAAAAATTCAACCAGTCCAGACCGCGCAGCGTTCGGACGGAAGGCGGTTTGGCCCCGCCTTCTTCCGAAGCGTCCGCGTTCGTTGCGCCTGGATGAGCTTTTTCCTGCACCATCTGTATCAGGGAGCGCCCCATGGGCACCGAAACTTAAACGCCGCTCATAGCCAAGGAAGACCGGCGTTTGGCTTCGTGCACCCAATAGGGCGGCAGGCCGTAGTGATCATAGAGGCGGTTTTCATACTCTCGATTAACCGGTCTGGAGAGCACGTATTCTGGGCAGGTTTTGATGGCTTCGCGCGATAGGCCGACGTAGATCTTAGATTCCTCCCAGCTCACACGCGCAATCCACGCTGGTGAAATCAATACCTTCTTACCTGGCAGCCAATTCCGCGTTGCAACTTCGACGTAACGGATAGCCCAGGCTTCATCGTCGATGACAAACCCCTCCACATGGCCAATTTCACCATCAGTCGCTTCCACGTAATAGCCAGTGATGGCTTCCGTGCTGCGGAGATGCGAATCCGGTGACTCGCTCTCGATCTTTTCTGCTGCTTTTGTGGAGGCGGTTGCTGGAATACCCAGATCCGCCGGGTAGAGCACTGGGCCCCACAGATAAGGACCACCCCAATAATAGGGATATCCGTAATAAAGGTTGTATTCGGCTTCATGCTGGCGGGAGACCGGCAGGTGCTTGTTGATGTCAGGGCTATTCTCAACCTGCTTTTTCGTTAGCGAAACATCCAGCCGCTTGGCTTGCCTGTCCGTACGGACTACCGAGAATGGCGAAAGCAGTACTTCCCGTCCGTCAAACCAGCCGCCGGTTTCGACCGTCAGGTAGCGGATGGCCCATGTCTCATCGTCGAAGTAGAACTGATCAACAGTTCCAAGCTCACCATCCGTGGCTTGGATTATAAGTCCTTTCAAGAACGTGGAATTCGTTAGCATGCGCGCTACCTTGCTGCAGCTCCCACGACTTCGGGCGCGTGCAGTGTCACATTAATAGGACGCGTGCTTGCGATAATGTTTCTCGCTTTTTCGACGTCCGACGCCGTGCCATGCACCATCAGCAGGAATTTGTCGGTCTTGAGCGCCAACTCGTACTCAACGACACTATCCTTCGGAATACCCATGCCATAGAGTCCCGCGCCGATGGCACCTAAACCTCCTACTACCGCCGCGCCTTCCAACCCTCCCACGATCCACGCCACTAATGGACCCGCCACAAGCACCGGCCCGAGACCCGGAATTGCAAAGAAGGCTGAGCCAAACAACAATCCCCAGAAGCCTCCCCAAAAAGCGCCGGTCTTGCCCCAGTACTTCATGCGGTCGCCCGTATTGTAGTAACCCACCACGTGTTCATCCGTGTGGGAATCCTTGCCGACGATGGACAACGTGTGCATGTCGATTCCGGCACGCTGAAGCTCCCTGACAGCCGCTTCTGCTTCGGTATGAGTGGCATAAACTGCAACCACTGCGTTTTGTTCAGACATTTTTCTATCTCCTTAGATTTTGTGGATCTCCTACTCCAACTCGACCCGCCGCCAGGACCTGTCTGGATTGAAGCGAGTCATCTGGCGCGCCAGCGAGGCGGTGTTGACCCCAAGATCTTTTCCGTAAAGCAGTCCCTCGTGATCGATGATGAAGGTCTGAACTCCGGATACACCGTATTCGGAAGGCCACGCTACCAGCGCAAATCCACCGATCATCTTGCCTTTCACAACGTAATCAAACGCACCGCCGCTGGCCGCTGGTCCTTGCGATTTCAGCACGCGGAAGTAGTAGCCGTGATACGGTTCCGGCTTCGTTGTTCCGGCGGCGGCAGCGAAGGCCTTAGCCACCGGATTCTGCGGAGCCTCCTCGGAATACAATCCGTCTTGTTTGCCGGGAGAGCTCGCGATGCTCTGCGCATATTTGAGGACGCCATCGCGGCCACGGTCTTCCGAGGCATATTCCAGTTGAGCCTCGACGTAGCCCCGGCAAATCTCCATGGTGTTCAGTTCGTTTCTGCCCACGCGGCGGGCCAGGATTTCCAGCCTTCCGCTGATTGGATCGAGCCGCCATTTTCCATCCTTGCGAACCACTGGCACCGGAAACGGCCAGTCTTGTTCGCCCACGGCAAAAGTCACGCGATCGGGATTAGTGGGGTCCTGCTCGATCTGAAGCTTTTCGTGCGCCGAACGCGCAAACTCCGCTCGCGATTCTTTGTCTTCGACCGGATCCCCGGATTCGAGAATGTCTTTTCCGTCTGGTCCAAACAATTGGAGCAGAGCCGCGGCGTCGTTATGGTCGGCGGCATCAATGATGGCCTGAATAGCTTCCTGAGGCGTCAGAAAGGTCCGCTGGTTTTCGCGTAGAGTAGCTCCAAAGAGTGCTGGCGCGACCGCCAGGGTGACCGCCAGGAATCGATAAATAGTGTTCATGCTTGCCATGGTTTCCTTTCGCTTCTATCGGTGCCCACCACCGCCGTGGCCGCCCCCGCCGCCTGCGTGGCCTCCGCCGCCTCCGCTAAATCCTCCTCCGCGCGAGGCCCCTCCGCTTCGGGCTGGCCCAAGGCTCGAATTTCCGTGGTCGCTATGCGCCCGCGCCGCGCCGCCGTCCCGAACACCCCCGAAAGCGCTCCCGTTCGCGCGCGAGGTGCTCGGCGCAATTTGCCGATTGCCCATTCGTTCCGCTCCCGATGCGGAGGTAGCGCTTCGCGATTGCGCCTGTCCCGCAGCCGCACGAGATTGCGCTTGTCCGGCAGCCGCGCGGGATTGCAAATTTTGGCGCACGGCGCCTCCGTAACGGTTGGACACGGCCGCGTTCGAATAGGGGACGCCTTCGCGATGCGCGGCATTGTGGGACCATGCGGAGCGTCCACTCAGGCTGCCGCTCCCGCCTGCGTTGAAATTGTTCCGGTGAATGAAGCTATTGTTGACGAAGACGCTGTGGTTGCCCCAGCCCGGACCCCAACCATATCCGCCCCAGCCACCCCAGCCTCCTCCGAAATAAAATCCCATGTTGATCCCAAGTCCAAATCCGAAGTACGCGCCGCCATAGAACGGTGGGTAAAACCAACTCGCGTACGGATAATAAAGAGGCGGGCCCCAGATGGAGACAGGATTGTAATATGGCAGGTACATCATATTCGGATCGGCCGGCTCGATGTCGATAATGGGCGGTCCGCCGGAGCCGTTCACGGTGGTTACTCTTTGCTGGTTCGTCGAGTTCAATTTCCCGGCTTGCTGCGCTTTGAACCGCATTCGCTGAACTGCGTCCATCACGTCCGGCTGCTGGGCTAGAAACGCGTTTCCGAGATTTGTAGTCCAGGTGATGTCTTGGTTCAAGCGCTTGACGAGGTCCGGAAAAACCACCAGCGCCTGTATGCTGGGGTCCCAATTCTGTTGTTGCGCGGCCTGGGTAAGAGCAGGGCCTGTGAGCCCGGGGCTCCGCTGCAGCCACTGCCAGGCTTGCACGAGTTCGAGCGGGTACGTCGAGGCCACCAATATCTGGCTCAATAACGGATCCGGATAGAGTGCGATCGGCGCGACTAAGCCGTCGAGTTGATCGGGTGCGAGCGACTGCCCGGGAGGCGGCGCTGGTGGCGCTGGCTGGCCGAGCATCACGTTTCCAGGAACCAGTAGCAGTAGGGTGCAGAGAATTTTCGGAGCGAATGCTTGAATCGTCTTCATCACATGTATTTGTGGCCGCACCTAAACCGGCACGTAGAAGTGCCTGGAATCGCTGTGGGCCGTAACTCCTGCAGTCACCGAGTGCACTTCGGTGGCCGTCCGCTGGTTCACGTATTGCTCGGACGGGACACTTCCAGACGACCACCTGTAGTCACGCGGCCAAATATGGTCGGGCGTTCGGACGGACAGTTTTTCTCTCGCCGACCGCTCCGCCGCGACGGTTATTTCACTCGTGTGATAGTCGCAGCGGCGCATCATTCTGCGTAAAGTTGACATTCTCTGCCGGTTTCGCGAGCGACGCATTTAAGCACGCGGCGCATATCGCGTAGCCGGTGTCATATAGCTCAGTTTCAGTGCCGCATCGGGTACAGATTGCCATGATGATCCCTCTCTACTTACTAAGCACAGGCCGCAACGGCGCGGCTCCTGGCTGGCCTTGGCTCGAACATTTGACTGCATCGGGCGAACAAATCTACTTTGAAGATGTTGTAAACCTGTTCTTCGAACACAACCTCCAACCCTTCGCACAAACAGGAAGATGGTCCGACAACTCGCAGTATCGCCCCCTCCGGCAGGAAACCAATCTCTCCTTTTCCGGCAGAATCGAAGTGAATAGCCACGAAGGACTTTTTTGTGCGATACGCTTGCCCAACGGAAGCGTTCTTCACTGCGTCGCGAGGTATCGCGACAGAATACGCTAGTGGTGTTGTCATGTGGATGGCCCGCCTTTTACGCCTTACCTGCGCGACTGGCGGTGTGCGGTGCCGCCCAGCCCGCCTAGATCGATCACCACCGCGACCAACAGCCACACCAGGTTAATTCCGGCTGTCGGCATACCGCTGTTAAGTTCCCACGCGTAAACGATGGTGGTGACCGGCAGGAAAATAAAGCCGAGTACGGGAACTACCAGGCCATTGTGGAATGCGCGTTGAAGGTAGGTCGAAAAAAACCACATCAAAACGAGTGCGACGCGCGGAAACAATAAAATGACGAGAAGCAGGAAGCAAGGCATATTCAGTCTCCAGCCCAGCAGGAGTCGCGCCCGGGCTCTGGCAATGGTGTCGGCAGCGAATGAAGCAAGCCGGAGCTCATTTCATCAAAAGGCGGCGTCCCCGCCTCATAAAGACTAAACGATGGCTGGTTCACCGGCTGTTCAATATTGCTCATACTCTCGAACACATCATCGCCTGTTTCGCGGCAGCGCAAAGAGATTCGATCTGGGGCGAGGAAAGCATCGTAAACTCGAGATGCGAGTGTCGCCCCGTATCGAGGAGAAGTGTTGCCGCATTCTGCCGCAACAGACCGACTCGGCTATTTCTTGCCTTCAGCTACGTGGCCCCGTCCATCCCGCGCTTCGTTTCCTTGAAAGTGGGCGCTATCGACCCGCTTGGACGGCTCGGCTTTCTCGCCGCGTTTCGGCGCTGGGCCTTTGTATCCGTGATCTGGATGGAGACGATTATTCACGTTGCCCTGGAAACCGCTAGCGCCATGAAACCACGGGCCGGCGCCAATGAATCCGTCCCCGTTAAACCATTCGGGACCATAGTAGCCAGTGGGAGCACAGCTATAAGGAGCAACATCATAGTAGCCGTAGGGGCAGTCAGGGGCTACGCCGATTTCGACGTTGACCTGAGCTTCTGCCTTGGGGATGGTAGTTGTGAAGCCGATTCCAGCAACAGCAGCTAACACTAAAAATGTAAATCCGCGCATAAGTTCACCTCGCACTTGTTAGAGCACTTCCCCAGCCGACTCTGGAGGAGCGGGCGTTCACGGCAAAATATGGATCTGCTCGCGGCGAAGTGCCGCTTTTCGACTTAAGGCCCGTAACCTAATATGGTCAAGCGACCATACCTGGTCACCGCAACTCCGGCGAAGCCGAGAAGGGGCGGGAGGTTGAAGTCAAGCTCGTTTGCGCCAGAATCAGGTCTGTTGCGACGCAGGGAATCGGAGAAGATGACGTCGCCGCTGGATTGGGCGGACGACGATCGCGAGATCGACGACCCAAGCCCGACTCGGGCGAGATCGAAAAGGATACATCCGAAATCTGAAGGGTCCAGCCTGGCGCGGCCGAACTCTGGCGAATGCAGGTTGGCCTTGGTGCTCGGGATCATCGTTGAGCGATCGTTTTGACCAAGCCGCCTTCGAGGTAATCGTTGATGCTCTGTTCCATTTCGGCCGGAAACTGCGGCACCGGCCCCACGAGCTTTTCGGCATAGACTCTGAGCGCGATTTCTCTGAACACAGGAAGCGCAACCCGGCCGCCCGTTTCTCTTGCTCCCAGGGAATGGTTGTCGTCAAAGCCGATACGTACGGCGATGGTGATTCCCGCACGGCCGTAGGTGGAACCCACGAACAGCGCATCCCTGAACTCATTCGTCGTTCCAGTCTTCCCCATCACGGCAATCGGGAAACTGCTGGAGTCCAGTGCGTGAGCCGTTCCAGTGGGAATGCGCACGACACCGCGCATGCCTTCCTGAATCAGCAATAGGGCGATGCCCTCGACGTGAACCGGGGATGACACGTGCTCACTTTCGGCCATCACCTCGCCCTGGTCGCGCACGATTCTCCGGATCACATACGGCTCGGCGAGGAGGCCTGACGCCATAGTACGGTACGCGTTGGCCAGTTCCATCAAGTTCACTTCGGACGCTCCCAAAGCCGTCGTCAAATAGGGCTGCAACGGAGTCTGTATCCCTAGACTTCGCGACGTCTGGAGCACGCTCGAAATCCCAATCTGACTTGCGATCCAAATCGCGACCGCGTTTCTGGATTCCGCCAAAGCAATCCGCGCTGGAATCATACCCTTGAATTGGCCGTCGTAGTTCGATATCCACTTAACTTCTTGGTTTGCCCCGTTGGGAACGCTGATGGGTTGGTCAGGGACCACTGAGTCGAGATTCAGCGTTCCTGACCGAAAGGCGGCAAGATAAACAATCGGTTTCATTGCGGACCCAGGTTGGCGCCGGGAGCTGGTGACGCGGTTAAAGTCGCTGTATGAGGCAGAACGGTCTTTGTAAAGTTGCCGGCCGCCCGCTTCGGCAAGGATACTCGCATCACGATTCCTCAGCACTACCACAGAGCCTTGAATCAGACCCTTGGCGCTTGGATGCCGCTTTTCATAAAGCAAGAGGCCGTGCTCCAGAGCCAGTGTCACGATTTGCTGGACGCGGGCATCTGCCGTAGAGTAAACCTGGATGCGTCCCTGAAGCAGGTCTCTCACGCTGAGATCGGCGTGGCGGGTTTTGATTTCCTCCAGTACATTTTCAACAATGGCACAGGATTGGAGCATCCTGTCTTTGTGTTTCGCGGCCGCCTCAATCGGACGCTGCTTCGCTCCGCGCAGGCTGTCTGGAGGAATAGAACCATTCGAGGCCATAAGCTCCAGGACTTGATTTCTGCGCTCAATGACTCTGTCGCTTTCGCTTGCGCCCGGCGCGTAGTAGCGAGCCGATTTTATGGCGCCGGCCAGCAGCGCTGCCTTGTCGGCATCATCCGCGGTGAAAGTGGCAAGGCTCCGGCCAAAATAATAGTCCGCGGCCCGCGCCAGCCCATATTGACCGTTTCCCATGTAAACCAAGCTGGCGTACCTTGCCAAAATCTCCTCTTTGGCACGGCGTTTCGAACCGAAACGCTCCCACATCTCTTTTTCGAGCCACAACGCCAGCCGGATCTCCTCGACCTTCCGAACCACCATGTTGACGCTTCGCGCCCCGATCAGATAGGAGAGGGAGCGAGCCAAAAGTCCGCTGGGACGGAGCTGATTGCTGTTTTCTCGAGCCGTCATGGCTTGGAGAAAATAACCTCGTACAAGCTGCTGGGTGATCGTGGAGCCGCCTTGCGGGAAAATCGAAGAACTATTCACTGCGTCTCGGCGGCCCAGCTTCGTGAAGCGCCCCAGAAGACTTCTAATCCTGAGCCTGCCCAGGACGTGAGGAATTCTTGAATAGTCGACCCCGCTGTGCGAGAAGAAGTTTTTGTCCTCGGCGGCGAGGATCGCGTCACGAACCACCGGCGGGATGTCCTCATACTTGCTGACCAACCGGTATTCGGTGGCCATCTCCATGAGAGGCTGGTCATTGACATCGTAGACGTGGCCGATCCCGGGGAATTCGCAGCGGACAAATGCTTCCAAGTCCGGCAGATTAGTTCGGTCAAGATAGATGTGATAGAATCCAACGGCGACGACAGCGACCAGGATCAGAGTACAAATGAGAAGTCCAACGGCGGAACGCCGGCGTAGCTTGGCGTAGCGGCTACTCGAAATTCCGCGAGCCGCCGCCTGAGCGCCTGCCCGTATGCGCCTGAACACCGTCAGGAGGAAACTAACCATCTCCCCTCTCGAACGTGTGTAATGCAAGGTCACTCTCATTCCATATCCGCTAAATCACAACTTGACGCACATGGATTCGTCCCGGCTTATCTCCACATGTTTATCTCGACATGTTTTTCTCGACATTCCTCAGGCTGCATCGGGGATGGATGAGTAATCGATCGCGTTCCATGGCTGCCTGTTGCGATCCGCAGCTTCCTGGCAGGCGATACATGAGGGGCTCCACGGTACTGCGGCGAGTCGCTTCAAACTGATATCTTCTTCGCAGTCGAGGCAGGTCCCAAAAGTACCTAGGTCAATCCGGCGGAGCGCGGATTGCACTTCATGCAACCGGTCGGATTGGCGCTCGAGATTGTCTATTGCCATCTCGCGTTCGGAAGCGTGCTGGACCCGGTCCAGTTCATCCGAGCTCGTATCAACAGCCAGAGCTTCACGGTTGCGGACTGCATCTTCTAGTTCAGCCTGCCTTGCCACCAAGATGCCTTGGAATCTCCTAAGTTCGTTCTTCGTCATAGTTGTAAGCCGCGTCATCTTTCCGTCCTATTGTTAATGTGGCTACCTGCTAGATTGAGTCGCGACCATTGAGCGCAGAGCTACGGCGCGAGCGCTGGAATGGCCGTTCGACTCATCAGTTCCTGAGAGCATCTCGTTGGTAGTGGTTCACACCCTGCGGATGAGCCAGACAATAACCAGAACCACAATAATCGTTCCGAGCAATCCTAAACCGAGCATTTCATTTCTCCTTTCCAAACGAAGTAGAGAGCAATTTCATTTACCTTCACTCATAAGGATGCAGGTTCGTGGCCACGCTACTGTAAGCGTTGTAATCGGCGCGACAAAATCGACTTAAGGTCGACTGCCTAGAGCTTCCACCGGCTTAAGCGGCGGCAGTGCATCCAGTGGGGCTTTGAAGACGGCATCGAGTGGAAGCTCGCCATGACCGCGTGTAGTCAAGTGACCAAGTATGGTCGAAGGCAAGCCGCTGGAGCAGCCATCCTGGCTCCGGAAGTTGTATAATGAGGGCAAAAGACAAGTGAGCCGTATGAAGCGCGCACCGAAGTTGGCTTTCGACCCCAAAGCGTTTCTCGCCAAGGTCGGCAAAGGCAGGACCCTGGCGGATTACAAAAAGAACCAGAGGATCTTCGCGCAAGGCGATCCGGCGGAGGCCCTCTTTTACATCCAGTCCGGCAAAGTCAAGCTCACGGTCATCTCCAAGCAAGGCAAGGAAGCGGTGGTCGCCATTCTGGGGGCCAAAGACTTCTTTGGGGAAGGTTGCCTGGCCGGCCAGCCGCTACGCATGGCCGGCGCCGCCGCGATGTCAGAATGCTCAATCATGCGGCTGGAAAAGCTGGGCGTGGTTCGCCTGCTCCACGACGAGCCCGCCTTTTCTGAGTTGTTCCTCCAATACCTGCTCTCCCGAAACATCCGGATCGAGGAGGATCTGGTGGATCTGTTATTCAACTCCAGTGAAAAGCGGCTGGCCCGCGTGCTGCTTCTGATGGCCAACTTCGGCAAAGAAGGCAAAGCGGAGCCAGTCATTTCGAAGATCAGCCAGGAAACGTTAGCTGAGATTGTGGGTACCACTCGCTCGAGAGTCAGCTTTTTCATGAACCGGTTTCGCAAATTGGGATTCATCGAGTACAACGGCGGATTAGAAGTTCACAGCTCGTTGCTGAATGTCGTCCTACATGACTCAGGGGACTAACTAGCGCCAGCGAGGCGAAAGAAGCTCTTTTATCGTGCCTACTGTCCTGGCTGTCGAAAATCCAGCCGTGCGAGTTCGCATTCCTGCCGAGCTTTTTCGACAACTTCGAGCGCTGCCAAGAACGCGCTGCGGGTGTGCCGCGTCTGGGAAAGCAACTTCAATTCCTGAACTGCGCCGGCATACGCCGAGGCGGAGGCAGCATACCCGTTTAGCAGTTCGTCCATGTAGGAATCGTACACGTTTTCGTTTTCGAATGATGCTCAGAATGGAACACCCACCTTCGTCATTGACGTCCGCCGTCCCGCCAGACCAGGGCGCCTTTCAACTATCCGGGTAGTGAGCAGTTTTGAACGGACTGGACGGATGTATCCCTGATAAGCTCTGGGAACGGCGCAAGTCCACAAAGTTGCCCTGAAACACGCCAGAAGCGTTGACTCCCGAGGATGTTGGCAAAAAGGGCTGATGTGCACCGCGAAACGATCTTGGCCGTCGAGGACGATTTCAAAACCTGCGCGCTTATGTCGGCCATGCCCCGCGGCTGAGCCTTCGTTCTGGGTGCCTTGCGAAGCCTTTCAGCCACGTTGATCTGGCCGGCATGGTGGCCCACGTGCTGCACGTTTCAGATAAGGGACAGGAAAAGAAGGGGTGTCATGACCGGTTCCACTGCAATTTCTCCAGCCAAACAACAAGAGCCTGGAATAATATCTCTGATTCAACGAATGGTGATGGAGCGCCGGTCGAAGGAACGCTACCCACTCGTTCTAGCGGTCCGCTACCGCACCCTTGGCCGAGAGCTTTACTCGGGAGTTGGCCAGGCTGTAAATCTGAGCAGTGGCGGTGCGTTGGTTGATTGCCAACATGAACTCGGCTTGGGAGTAAAACTGGAGTTGTATATGGAATGGCCCTCATTGTTGGACGGGTGCGTTCCTCTCCAACTGGTCGCGGTTTCGAGCGTGGTTCGTTGCGGGCCATCCTGTTTCGCTGTATGCTTTCTCCGTTATCAATTCCGGACCCTGCGAAGCAAGCTCCAACCCCCGGACAGCCTGATTCCAATTACATCCGCAAAAACCAGGCAGATGAATTCACCGGGCCGGCGCAGCATAGTGCCGGCGACCATGATTTCGTAACGGAAACAACCCCGCGAATGGCTGAAGCTGTACCTAGTGAGGAGAGAAATGACCTCGGAAGAATACGGCAGTGCTTACAGGAAAGGCTTTATTCGTACCGTGCGGCTCCTTATTACGCGCGGCTTGTCTTGTGACGGTGCCCAGGAGACGGCTCAGGCGGCATGGGTAAGGGGGTGGGAGAGGCTTGGTCAATTGCGCGATCCCAATATGGTAGTGACTTGGATAAACACGATCGCGCTGAACATGTATCGTACCAATCTTCGGCGGGAGCCGTTCTCGCAGGAACTTCCCGAGGTGCCCACTCCGCCCGCAGTTAATCTCGCGGCTATCGATGTTCAACGCATTCTGAAAATTTGCAAAAAGAAGGACCGATTGGTTTTGCAGCGCCGTTATCTGGAAGAACACGAAGTTCGCGAAATCGCCCACGCCCACGGTTGGTCCGAAACTGCTGTCCGGATTCGATTGCTTCGCGCCAGGCGGGCGGCTGCCAAAACACTGGCGTCCATTTCGCGATCCACCACGAACGTTGACACTGGCGACGTCTGCAGATTAGAAGGCGCTTCGGTGGCCATTCAAATGCAAGCTTGACTTGGTGAGGAAATTGTATACCATGGCATCGCCAACCAACAGGTCTCACGACCACCCACTCCTGAGTGAATTGCAAGGTCTACACGCCACTGAGTCGACGTTGAGGCGGAACTATGGACGCCTTCGCCGAGCCAAGAATCCGCGTCGAGCCGCCATTTTGCAATTTGTCACGGAGCTCGTCAGATTGCAGTTGCGTTTGGAAGGTTTGAATCGGACGCTGAATGCGATGAGGCAGTTTACTTCCTCGTCCTGAAGGCACACGGCGTGAGCACTTTTGAACAGACTGGATCCGAGTGCATCACCAATAATGGAAGGGTAGTCTCCAAAAGGATAGGAAGCACCTGCGAATCTTGGTCCTCATGGTTTGCGGGTGCGTCCTATGACAAAAGCCGAAGCCGCGGAAACTCCGTTAGCGACTAAGGCGACCCAAACACAAAGACCGCTTTCTCGGCAGTCCCGGCGGATTGTTGCCGATGCCTTCTGGAGAGCCTCCGGCTGAGATCGGGCCAGAATTCCTTTAGGGTGTTGGACGGCATATCGACGCCGATCTGCATGCCGAGTTTTATTGCAGAGATTGTGGGTCCACAAGCGCCATGGCGGTAGGTGGCAGTGTTTCCTGCGGCGCGAGATCATATGCGTGCGCAGCGATCTCATTCGAGCCAAATGTGTATTGGCGCTCGTACAAAAAGGCTCGCACGCTGATTACAGCGATCGCGCAGCACCGCGAGCCCGGAACCCCGACGAACCCACCCAGTGGCAGAGGTAAATGGTTGGCACCCGGACCGGCTGAGCACCATCGTTTCGATCGCTAACGGCCGGGCCGCCGGTCTCCACGTACCCCAACGAATGAAGCCCTCCGCGGGTCGTCCTCGAGGTAGCTATTTCAATTGCCGTGGCCCTTTTGGTAGCCAGCCTCGTACGCTTTCTGGTCTTCGTCTTTGCTGAAATGCCGCTTCTTGGAATGGTCCCGGCTATGCGCATGGTCATCCTGGCCTTCACGCACACCTTGCTGGTACCTTTTGTTTTTCGAATAATCCTGATCTTTGTTTTTCGTCGAATCCTGGTCGCGATCCTGGGCTAGTGGAGCCGCCACAGCCTGTAGCGAGACTCCACTGATTCCAATAGCTGCCGTTACGGCCAGAACTCGGACACAGTGTTGAAAATTCATTCTCATAGAGATTCATCCTTTCGTTTTTCGTCTTGAAGCCAGGATTCCGTGTTGTCCTGGCGCTATCTCCGAATCTTCCCGCCGAAACGGGCCCACGGCCATTTCGGACGAAGCACAGCAATGGCCGTTCGGGCCGGTGCCGCGCCAAATGTAATCGCCAGGCGGCCGACTCGCCAGAATGACCGACACACTAACCACATATGGTCATGCGACCGGATATGGTTACGGCGCGGGCCTCCGACTTTCTCTAACCGCGTTACAGCTCCAGGTCGTCTGCCACCCGTGACCATTTGGACCTACATCTGCAGCAAAGCAGCTGGA
>Ga0116125_1000341_pt1 | contig 22434 bp, 18 predicted proteins | sample June2015DPH_16_1_2_FD_89729 | JGI IMG/M metagenome (GOLD analysis project Ga0116125, IMG submission 89729) | Peatland microbial communities from SPRUCE experiment site at the Marcell Experimental Forest, Minnesota, USA - June2015DPH_16_10 | ecosystem: Environmental > Terrestrial > Soil >...
AGCGGGAGACGGCGGAGCGGGATTCATCGGCGCCGGAGTCGCCGGCGCAGCCACACCTTGAGGCTGCAATCCAGGAGCGCCCGCAGGCGCAACTGCCGGAGCAACCGCCGGCCGGCTCATGTGCCGCAAGGCGATCGTGCTCGCTGTGCCAATATCGATCTGCCGCTGATTGAGTTCGCTGACCATGGCTCCGCGCACCACGTGCGGCGTGATCACGAAGACGGTCTCGTCCTCCGAATGATCCTGCGTCACCTGCCCGAAGAGGTAGCGCAAAATTGGAATCTGCGCCAGCCCCGGGATGCCGGCCAGCGACTTGGTCTGCGAATCGTCCAGGATCCCGCCGATCAAGCTCGACTCGCCATCCCGCAGCCGAATTTCATGCTCGATTTTCTTCTGGCCGATAATCGGCTGGCTGATTCCGCCGATGCTCGCCTGCCCCACCACGGAAGAAATTTCCATCGAAATCTTCAGCGTGACTTCGCGGTCGCCGTGTACGTGCGGGGTCACGTCGATGTTCACGCCGACATCGAGATATTGAAATTGCGTGTTAACCAGAGGATTAATGCCTACGCCGCCAATGCCGGGCTGGAACGATCCGGTCGCAACCGGCACGCGCTCGCCGATCTTGAGCGTCGCCTTCTGATTATCCAGCGCGCGCACCTGCGGATTCTGCAACATCTTGGTGTCGCTGTCGCTCATCACGGCCGACAAGTTGGCGGATGGTATCGTGACCTGAAAATCGGTGGCGTTCAAATTGCCTAAAGTATTCAACTCCAGCCCCGTGCTGCCTGAACTGCTGCTCGTAGTTCCCGTGGTAGTCCCTGTGGTGGAAGTCGAGGTGGTATTGATGTTGCTTTGCAGCGCGATCGTGGCGCTGGTCGGTGGGCTCAACCCTAGCGTGCGCGATTTATCTTTGCTGATCTGCAGCACCGCAATGTCGACGATCACTTCGGGCCGCGCCTTATCCAAATCCTCGACCAACTTTTCCGCCAGCGCGATCTGGTCGGGCGTGCCCCGCACCACCAGCGCATTCTGCGACAGCAGTTGCTGCACCCGCTGCACGTCAAGCACGGCGCGGATCGCATTCACCACATCCTGCAACTCGGTGGGCTGGGAAATATTCGAAAGATAAAAAGTCTTGAGGACGCTTTGCTCTAATTCCTTGCGCTTGGCGGGATTATCCTGCGCCACAAAAATCGTATTCGAAGTCACCGGACGCCAGAAGGTTTTCGATTCCAGCGCCGTTATCTCCAGCGCCTCTTCCAGCGTAACCCCGTTCAACTCCACTTTGATCAGCCTGGGAGTGTAATCCGGATCGAGCAGTACGTTGATCCCGGCCAGTTGCCCGATGGTGCGGTAAACGATATCCGACTTATCCGACATCTTGACCGTAATTGGAGTATTTGAAATGGCGGCGAGTTCGACCGGTCCGCCAGCTTCTCGAATCTTGCGCTCGAGGCTATTCGGTGGCCCCGCGGCCTGCGGCGGCGGATTGGTCGCATCGTTAATCATCTGCAGAGTGCGCTTCATCTCCTGCTGTGCAATAAACAATGAAGGATCGATCTGCAGAGCCTTTTGAAATTGCGCCAGGGCGTCCTGCATTTTGCCGTCTTCGCGCAGTCCGAGCGCGCGATGCACGATCGACAGCGCCGCTTTCGAGCGCATGCGCTCGAAGGAAGTTCGATAGCGCAAGTCCTTGGGCTTCAGGTCGTAAGCCTGCTTGAAATACTCGTAAGCCTGTTCGTAATTCTGGCGCGCCTCGGCGTCCTCGCCCTTCGCGTAGGCGGCCTTGGCTTTATCGGCCGCGATAACCGGCAGCATGGTGAACACAACCAGCAGCAGCACTGCCGCGGGCATCAAACGTCTCATTCGTAAGTCCTCGTCGTAAATTCTTCGCCGGACAAGCAGCCTGAATCCTAAAAGCTGGCGAACCAGCATCGAGCGAACCAGGGATCCCTTTCGAAGCGCTCCTGAAGCACACTTTTGCAGCGATTATAGCATCGGCCTTCTTGCCCACCCATCTGACTGTACGCACGGCAGTTACACTCTTTGGTCGTAGTCCCCTTGGGGAAAATCGGCGTCCGGCGTCCGGATGTTGGCTGCCGGAAGCCTTACGCCCAGAGCCGGAGGCCGCACTTCGCTGCTAAGATTGAACTCGAACCATGCCGCGCCAGTCCACCCACGAAACCAAGCCCAGCCCGGAGAAAGCCCCCAAGCGCGAACCTACGGCCAGCGGCCGACGCGATGCCGCCGTCAATAGGATCGCTTCTCATAACTATTTCTTGCTGGAAAAATTTGAGTGCGGCGTAGTTCTTACCGGAACCGAGGCCAAATCGGTCCGCGGAGGCCTAGCCAACCTCAAAGATTCCTACGGCCTGGTCAAAGACGGCGAACTCTGGCTCCTCAACGCCCACATCGGCCCCTACGAGCACGGCAACATGAACAATCACGCCCCCCTGCGCACCCGCAAACTGCTAATGCACAAAGAAGAAATCCGCAAGCTAATCGGCAAGACGCAACAAAAAGGACTGACGCTAATCCCAGTCCGAATGTACTTCAAGAACGGCAAAGTAAAAGTCGAACTAGCCCTAGCCAAAGGCAAGCAGCTCTGGGACAAACGCGAAACCGAACGCCGCCGCACCGCCGATAAAGAAGCCAGAGAAGCCATCAGAAGCCGCAAGAGGTAGTCGCAGTGGTCGGCGAAGCGCCGCCGTCGAAGGTAGCCCCGGCGTCCCGCCGGCATTCCGGCGGGCGTGACGCCCGCCTCGGCGCACGCGAGCGCTTGAGCACGATTCTCACCATCGACCACGAGGACTTCGAAACCTATCGCCCGGCAAGAAGTTCACCGTGCTTCCCTCCCGCAGAAACCAGCGGTTTGACCCTCCGCCTCGAACTCCTTACACTTAAAATATTCTCGACACAGCACGAGTCTTGGAGGTTTTTTCCTGCATTTGCGAGCGCGAAGTTTATGGTTGGGGACGGCTCTGCTCGGGCTGCTGGCTTCGTTCTGCCTGGGTGAGGAGCGTGCCGTCCCGATTTCGCTGGACAGCAGCGAGACCATTTTTTCCGTGCTCACCGCGCTCAACTCCTGCGCCTACGATCAGGATCTTGCGCTCTCCGACGCCACTCGCCTCAATGTGCGCTCGGAAGTGGAGAGAAACATTCGCGGCTCCGTCGATGGGCAAGCCGCTCTCACGGCGATCTGCGAGTTCTACCAGGTTCACACTCCCGATCGGAATACGAATCGCAGCCTCGCTCCTTACATCTCTCTGGCGCTGTACATGGACGGCCCTCCGCATTTCGTGCCCCGCGTGAAAGAAGAAGAGCTGCCGCCCGATGCCTCGGCCATCGCCGACTTTGGCACGCTGCTGGAGAAGTTTTACGAAAAGGCGGGATTGCACGGCATCTGGGAGCGTCATCGCGGCGATTATGCCGGCCTGATGCAGCGCTACCACGAACCGCTGGCCAAGATGGTGTTTGACACCGAGATTTATCTGAAGCAGCCCTCGTCGCAATACCTGGGCCGCAGGTTCACGGTTTATTTGGATTTCATGGGCTCGCCCAGCGAGACCGACGCGCGCAACTACGGTGCCGATTATTTTGTGGTCGTATTCCCTGCCCCCACCAGCGGAAACTCTCCTCAGGCGCTGAAAGCGGCGCTCAAGATGGACCAGATTCGCCACACCTTTCTGCACTACGAACTGGACCCGCTGGCGGAGAAGCACTTCAGCGCCATCAAGCGCCTGGAGCCGCTCTTGCAATCGGTGAAGCGCGCTCCGCTGGAAGAGAATTTCAAGTCTGACATCTCGCTTCTGGTCACCGAGTGCCTGGTGCGCGCGCTCGAAATCCGCACCGGCGGCAACAAACAAACGCTGGAAGCGATGCGAACTCAGGCGGTCGACGACGCGGTGAAACAGGGCTACATTCTCACCCGTTACTTTTACAATGCGATCCTGGGTTTTGAGCAGGATCCCGCCGGCATTCGGGCGACCTACGGCGCCATGATCGAGAACATCGACCTGAAGAAAGAGGAGCGCGCCGCCGCCGAGGTTCAATTTGCCAGCGCAGCCTCGCCGGAATTGCTGCAGTGGTCGCGCCCGGAAGAGCGCCGCATGCTGGTCACGGCCGAAAAGCGGCTGGCGGCGGGCGATCCCAAGGGCGCGCAGGAACTGGCGCAGCTCGCTTTAGACAAAAAAATCGGCGATCAGGGCCGAGCCTTATTCATCCTCGCGGAAGTGGCCGTAGCCAACAAGAATCGCGATGGAGCCCAGGACAACTTTCAAAAAGCGATTGAGTCCTCGAAAGATCCCAAAGTGTTGGGATGGTCGCACGTCTACCTGGGAAGAATTCTCGACATGAAAGAAGACCGCGCCGCCGCGCTCGAAGAATATCGTGCGGCCTTGAACGCCGGCGGAGGCCTGCCCGAAATCAAAGCCGCAGCCGAGCGCGGCCTGGATAAACCCTATGAACCGCCCGCCAAGCCGCAGTGACACTATCTCGACGATTACAATGCGTGCTACGGTTACAATGCCTAGGAGGAATTGGTAGTGGCTGAGTTTGAACTTTTCTCTTGGCGTCATCCTCAGCAGAGCCGCTTTTCAGGCGGAGCAAAGGACCTGCTGGCTCGCATGCCTTATCTACAAAGAAGATCCCTCCCCCGGCTGAAGTGCGCCGGGTGAGGGCTGACGCCGGGAAACAAAGAAATGAATCTGTGCCACTGCTGGAGGAATTGGTAATTTTGTGATCGGGTCATTTCGTGATTTGAATCAACCATGAAGCCTCACTTAAATGACCCAATTACAAAATTACCCAATTGCAAAATTTTTTCCAAGGAGAGCGCATGAAGCAAGCAGCGATCATTATCGCGATTTTGGGTGTGTCGACGAGTTTCGCGCAGAGTGGCGACAAAGCGGCGCAGGCCGCCCCGGCCGGGCAAGCGGCAGCGGCTCCAGCGGGCAAGCGTCCGCCCCAAGCCAAGACGCAACCTGAGTTCGACGCTTACAAAACCGCTACGGCCATCACCGATCCCGCGGCGCAGGAAAAAGCCGCGGCCGACTTTGCCACCAAGTTCCCCGACAGCGAGCTCCGCCCCCTGCTCTACAAAAACGTGATGCACGAGTATCAGCAGGGCAACAATGCCGACAAGATGATGGAGATGGCGCAGAAGGTCCTGACCTACGATCCCGACGATCCCGAGGCGCTGCTGGGCGTGGCCCAGGTTCTCGCCGAGCGCACCCGCGACACCGACTTGGATAAAGATCAGCGCCTGGCCGAAGCGAAAAAAGATGCCGAGCGCTCGCTGGTCACCGTCGACACCGACATTCCCACGGCAGGTTATCCGCCGGAGCAATTGAATGCCTATAAGGGATTCTTGCGCTCCGAAGCCTACGCGATTCTGGGCACGATCGATTTCAACGCGAAATCATGGGCTGACGCGGAAGGAAGTTTGCGCAAGTCCATCGACGCCTATCCGCAGCAGGTCGATCCCATCGCGGTCTTCCGGCTGTCGGTAGCGTTAGATATGCAGAACAAATATCCCGACGCTCTCAAGTACGCCAACCAAGCCGTGGATTTAACCAAGGCAGGCACGGCCGCCGGCGACGCCGCCCGCAAAGAGAAAGATCGTCTGACCCAGTTGACCAGCGGAGGCGCGCCGCCAGCGAAGTGACGAATGGGGAACCAGCCCGGTTTTCTCAAAGCTCGGCGCGGTCGCGAATACTGAGCGCAAAGATCACGTAGCGCAAGCATGAAGGAACGGGAAATCACCGCGCTCGAAACGGCACTGGGTTACCACTTCCACCGCCGCGCGGTGATTGAGCAGGCCATCACCCACAGCTCCCAGGCGCGCGAACTGGAATCGCAGCAGATCGGCGGCGACAGCAAGTATACGGTCCACGACAACGAGCAGTTGGAGTTTCTCGGCGACGCCATTCTGGCGCTGGTGACCAGCGAGGAATTATTCCAGCGCTTCCCGCAGTTTCGCGAAGGGGAACTCTCCAAGCTGCGCGCACATCTGGTCAGCGAACGGCACCTCATTCGTGTAGCGCAGCAACTTGAGCTGGGCCACTATCTGCGCCTGGGCCGCGGCGAAGAAAAAAGCGGCGGCCGCAGCAAGACGGCGCTGCTGGTCGACGCGCTCGAGGCGGTTCTGGCGGCGATCTATCTCGACGGCGGCATGGAACCGGTCCGGCAATTTATTTTGCGCGAAATTCTGGCTCCGGAATTGGATCGCATGGCGAGCCAGGGCGGCGCCTTGCCCATGAGCGATTTCAAGTCGGCTCTGCAGGAAACTTTGCAGGGCCTCGGTATGCCCCAGCCTTCGTACGTGTTGGTCGAAGAAGCGGGGCCGGAGCACCGCAAAACCTTTACCGTGGAAGTCCGTCTCCATAATAAGGAGGGCCCACCGGAGTTTGTAGGCCGCGCCCAAGGCTCCACCAAAAAGACGGCCGAGCAGGATGCGGCGCGGCAACTCCTGACTTACCTGGCGGCGCGGCCGCCCGGGGCGGGCGCCAAGCTAGCGCGCGGATTGCGCCCCCAGAACAAGTAACGGCAGCCAAAGTAGCATTAAAATAAGTAGAGGGAATGAATTCTCCAGATCATCAGCCCGGCACCGAAGCTTTGGGAGCCGAGATCGTTGGTTCTTTGCAGTCGCTTTTAGGGACCGTTGTGATCGCAGTCTTTGTGATCACCTTCATCGTGCAGGCCTTTCAGATTCCGTCGCCGTCCATGGAAAATACTCTGCTGGTCGGCGACTACCTGCTGGTCAACAAACTGTGCTACGGAGGCCGCAGCCTCGGCGATTACATTTTGCCTTACCATCCCGTACGGCGCGGCGACATAATCGTCTTTCATTACCCGGTGACTCCGGCGCAGCACTTCGTGAAGCGCGTGATCGGGATTCCCGGCGACCGTCTGCGACTGGTCAACAAGCAGGTGTTTGTCAACGGAACCGCGCTCAAAGAGCCTTACGTGCGCTTCAGCCGCAGCGCCACCAACGATGTGTTCCGCGACAATTTTCCCCGCCTCGATATTGCGCCCGGCGTCACTCCCGAATGGTGGATCCAGTTGCGTAAGCTGGTCGAAGATGGACAACTCATCGTTCCCGAGGGACATTATTTTGTGATGGGAGATAACCGGGACGACAGTTACGACAGCCGCTACTGGGGCTTTGTGCCGCAGGAAAATATTATCGGCCGTCCGCTGTTGATCTACTGGTCGGTGAAAGATCCCGCCGACCCTGCGGCGCCCGCCTCGGTGAGTGATAAACTGTACCACTTCGCTTACGCGGTCACGCACGTCTTCCAGTCCACGCGCTGGAATCGGACGTTGCGGCTGGTGAACTGAGATGTTTTAAGCATGGAAATGCAAAATTTGTTGGACCGGCGGAAGCTCCCGCAGAATTAAAAACAAGAAGGGGATCGATACCTTTGGCCAAAAGAGATAGCACGGCGAAGACTGAGGTCGAAGAAAAACCGCGCGAAACCACGGTAGAGTTTCTCTCCTCTCTGGCCGCGGTCTTGGTGACTGGACTCTTCATCATCACTTTCGTGGTGCAGGCGTTTGAAATCCCCTCCAGTTCCATGGAGAACACGCTGCTCATCGGCGATCACGTCTTCGTGAATCGCATTCAGTTCGCGCCTAAGAGCCCCTGGGTAGGGCCGCTGCTGCCCTACCGGCAGGTCCAGCGCGGCGATATTGTAGTTTTTTTAGCACCATGCGAGCCCGGATTGTATGTGGTCAAGCGCATTATGGGCGTGCCCGGCGACCGCATCCACCTGCGTAACGGCGTAGTCTATCGCAACGGCGAGCGCTTGCAGGAGTCCTACGTAATTCACGCGCAGGATTCTTATCCGAACGCCTATCGCGACAACTTCCCCGCCGTGCCCCCTTCGGAAAGCTCCAACGTCTATCCCTGCTGGGAGCCGGAATTGCCCATGCACATTCAGGGCGACGACCTCGTCGTGCCTCCCGGCCATTTCTTCGGCATGGGCGACAATCGCGACGTCAGCCTCGACAGCCGCTACTGGGGCTTCATTCCGCAAGAAAATGTGATCGGGCGGCCTATGTTTATTTACTGGTCGTTTGAAACCCCGAGCGATCAATATCGCAAAACCGACTTCGGCGACCGCATTGGGTTTCTGGCGCACGTGGTGCTCCACTTCTTCGACGAAACCCGCTGGCGGCGAACTTTGCGAGTGGTGCGGTGAAGCTTTTTTCTTCCAGGCGGCGGGTTGTGGCCGCGGCAGTATTTATTCTGCTGGCTCTCTTCCTTCTGCACCCGGGCGCTTCCCGCCTCAAAAACCGCATCACCAACTCCATCAGCCGCGCCGTGGCGCGTCCCGCGGACATCGGTTCGGTGCATCTGCGCTTTCTTCCCCGGCCTGGATTCGATCTGGAAAATTTAGTTATTTACGAAGATCCCGCCTTCGGCGCCGAACCCATGCTGCGCGCTCCCGAAGTCACCGCCGTGCTGCGGCTCACTTCGCTCCTGCGCGGCCGCGTGGATATCGCTCGTCTCGAACTCACCGAGCCCAGCTTGAACCTGGTGCGCCGCGCCGACGGGCGCTGGAACTGGGAAGCACTGCTCGAACGCAGCGCGCAAACCCCGCTGGCGCCCACGTCGAAATCAAAGGCCGAATCCCGCCCGGGCTTCCCTTACATTGAAGCGAGTTCGGGCCGAATCAATTTCAAAGCCGGTCAGGAAAAAAAATCGTTCGCGCTCCTGAATGCGGATTTTGCCCTGTGGCAGGAATCGGAAAACACCTGGGGAGGGCGCCTGCGTGCCGAGCCGTTGCGCACCGACATGAGCCTGAGTGACACCGGCTTGCTTCGCCTGAACGGAACCTGGCAGCGCGCCGGCAGCCTGCGTGAAACTCCCTTAAAGTTCAGTTTAGAGTGGACTCGCGCTCAACTGGGACAGCTCACCAAGCTGCTATCGGGCAACGACAAAGGCTGGCGCGGCGAGGTGCAATTGGATGCCATGCTCAGCGGCATCCCTGCGGCCATGCAGGTCACGGCCGAGGCTTCCATCGAGGACTTTCACCGCTACGATCTCCCCAGCACCGAAGGCCTGCGGCTCGCGGCGCACTGCGATGCCAGGTATAGCTCCGCGGAAGCCATGCTGCACGACATCCTCTGCCGCGCTCCGATCAGCGATGGCATGATCACCCTGCACGGAGACGCCGGCCTGCCGGGCGTTCGCAACGCTGATCTTTCGCTGGACCTGGAGAGCATCCCGGCGAATTCCGTGGCCAAACTGGCTCGCCGCGCCAAGAAAAATCTGCCCGCGGATTTGCTGGCGAGTGGCAGTGTGCAAGGCAATTTTTCGATGAAAGAAAACGCCTCGTCCTCCGGGCCTGAATTTCGGGGCCACGGCGAGATCGCGAATCTTCGGCTGCAGTCGATCAGCAATAAAGCTGACCTCGTGCAGGCCAGCATTCCGTTCGTGCTGAGTTCAAAATTTACCGGCGATCATTTTACGGCCAAGCCAAGATCGTTGAGCCAGGCAAGCCCGCAGCCTTCGTCAATTCCCGACGAGCTTCGCGTCGAATACGGACCTTTCCCGATCATGCTCGGTCGGACCGCGTCTGCGCAAGTACGAGGCTGGTTGGGACGCTCTGGTTACGCCCTGGTCCTGCGCGGAGATGCCGAAGTCTCGCGCGCTTTGCACCTTTCCAGCCTGCTGGGCCTGCCGGCAATCAAGGCCAGCGTGGAGGGCGCGGCCCAAGTCGATTTGAATATTGCGGGATCGTGGGCCGAGACACTGTCTGGAACCGCCTCTGGATTTTCTTCGCCGCTATTGACCGGAACGGCACAGCTTCATAATGTGCGCGCAACCCTGCGCGGAGCCAACGGCCCCATTGAAATTTCTTCGGCCGAGCTTCATCTTCTACACGACGAAGTACGGGTGGAAAAGCTCAGCGCGGGGGTGGCCGATGCGCGCTGGACCGGCTCGATCGTTTTGCCGCGGGGATGCGGAATTCCCGGAGCCTGCCTGGTCCGCTTCAACTTAAACACGGAGGAGACCGGGGTAAGCGATCTCCACGCATGGCTGAGTGCAGAACCCAGCCAGCGCCCCTGGTACGCCATACTTTCTCCGGCTGAGCCTTCCGCCCCGTCGTTTCTGCAGAGCCTCCGCGCCGCAGGCCAAGTGAACGTCGGCGAGTTGCGAATTCGAAACATTGCCGCCCATAAAGTTTCGGCCTGGCTTGATCTCGACCGCGGAAAGCTGGAGATCTCGCAACTGAGCGCCGATCTGCTGGGAGGAAAACATCGCGGCGACTGGCAGATTGACTTTTCGGCAGGGTCCCCAACTTACAAAGCCAACGGAACCCTAACCGCAATCTCGCTGGCGCAGGTGGCCGAGGCCATGCACGATCCCTGGATCTCAGGAACGGCGTCAGGGAACTATCAGATCACCGCGTCCGGCGCAAATGCATCCGCTTTCTGGCAGTCCGCTACAGGCGGAGCGCAATTCGATCTGCGCGACGGAGCTTTGCCGCATTTTGCGCTCGCCAGCGACCAAGGCCCGTTGCAAATTTCCCTCTGGCAGGCTCATGCGCTCCTGCGCGGAGGCAAAATCGAAATCGAAAACAGCAAGCTGCTTTCTCCCGCAGGCACATTTGAGATCAGCGGCAGCGCTTCGCTGGCCCGTGTCCTCGATCTCAAATTCATTCGCACCCCAGATGGGAAATTGGGTGCAACAGGTTCGATTGTCTACAGCGTAACCGGCACGTTAGCGGCACCGCTGATCGCGCTGACTCCCACCCCGGAAACTCAAGCCCAATTGAAACCGTAAACGCCGACAAGATCCAATCGTCGTTCTGCGTGACCCCTCTCCGCGCCCTCGACGAGCGTCTCTCCGTGTTCTCCGCGCTAAAGGCTTTGATTTTAAGCGGAGCGAAGCAGCGCCGCGGGCGGGAGCGCTGAAACCCACTCTAAGGCACATATCCCGCGCCACGCAGAACCTTTCCCGGAAGCGCGCCCGTCATCTTACCCTGCTCGATCACCGCAATCCCGTTCACCAGCACGTAATCCATCCCCACGGAAAGTTGATTCGGATTGTCGAACGTGGCCAGATCCCGCACGGTCGCGGGATCGAAGATCACCACATCCGCCCACATCCCAGCCTTGAGCACGCCACGATCCGCCAGCCGCAAACGCTGCGCCGCCAACGCCGAGAATTTGCGGATCGCATCTTCCAAACTCAGAGCCTGATCTTCACGAACATATTTTCGAAGAATGCGCGGAAACGTCCCATAGGCGCGCGGATGCGGATGCTCCTGCCCCAGAATTCCCTCCGGCGATGTTCCCGACGAATCGTTGTCGACCGCAACCCAGGGCTGTTGCAGCGCCAAAGTAACGTCGCCCTGTGACATGCCGAAGACCGCCACCCCAGCGTTAGGATCTTCAATCAGAAAATCGAAAAGCGCGTCCATCGCATCTTTATTCCACAGCTTGGCAATCTCCGAAAGGCGCTTGCCCTGCAGCGGCAGCATCGCGGGATTCTCGACGACTCCGATCATGATGGCCTCGGGTCCAGGAATCTCCTCCCATTCGTTGTCCCAGTCTTTCGAGGGAGTGAGCATATCTTTGCGAATGCGCCGGCGCGTCGCCGGATCTTTCAAGCGCTCCACTAACTTCGCCGTCCCCCCGTCGTGAGCCCAGGGCGGAATGAACGCCGAAAAATCGTTGAACCAAGCCGTGTAGGCATAAGTGTCAGCGGTTACATCGGCGCCCGCCGTGCGCGCGGCGTTGATCTTAGCCACGACCTCGGGCATGCGCCCCCAATTCTTTTTCCCCGCGACTTTGATGTGCCAGATTTCCACCCCCACATGCGCCTCGCGCCCGATGCGCAACGCCTCGTCAATGGATTCCAGCACCGAATCGCTTTCGTTGCGCATGTGCGTCGAATAAATTCCTCCGAACTTTCCGCCCTCGGCCGCCAGCGCGATGAGTTCCTCGGTCTTCGCATAAGGCGCTGGAGCGTATTCCAGCGCGCTCGAAACACCGCTCGCTCCATCTTTCATGGCATCGCGCACCAGAGCTTTCATTTGCTCGAGTTGCTCCGGCGTAGGTTGCTTGTCGTCGTCGCCCAGCACCATGCGGCGCACCTGCGTCGCCCCTACGTAGCTGGCCAGGTTGATGCCCATGCCCTGCTTCTCCAGCCGCGCGAAGTACTGGCGAAAGCTGCGCCAGTCCGGTGTGATGTGGTAATGCTCGTAGCCCGGCCGATCCAGTTCCATAAGCGCGTCGTTCAGCGGCGCCGCGGAATTGCCCTCCCCGGTGATCTCCGTGGTGATGCCCTGAAAAATCTTCGACGGCAAGCGCGGGTCCACCAGTATCGTGAGTTCGGATTGCCCCAGCAGGTCGATAAAGCCGGGAGCGACAACTTTGCCGGCGGCATCGATGGTGCGCTTGCGAGCGGCCCCCGCCAGATTGCCAACGGCGGCCACTTTTCCCTCGCGGATGCCGAGGTCGCCCGAATACCAGGGAGAGCCGGTGCCGTCGATAATATGGCCGTTGGTGATGACCACATCGAAGCCGCCCGGGCCCTGCGCGATTAAACGCGATGCCGTTGAGAGCAACATCAGCAAAACAAGCCCACGAGCCCAGCCAAGAAAAATATCCATGAATTGAACCTCTGCCCAAAAAATTCCCGGCCGCCCTCCGCGCTCTCCGCGGAATTTCCTTCGCGTTCTCCGCCATGAAAGCTTTAACGCAAAGTTCGCGAAGGACGCAGGAGTGCGCAGAAATCAAGTCTGAACTGGATGTACTCGCCCCCGATGCGAAGCAACTCCCAGAACAATCCAAATTCCCAAAGCCAGCCACTCGTAAACCGAGAAATGGCCGGGGATTGCCGGCACCACTTTCATCAGCAACATCGCGATCGCCACCAACCATCCCAGCATAGCGACCGCCGATTCAACCGCTGACGGCTTCGATTGTCCCGCCAGGGAGCCCGCGCGGCCCATCTGCAAATAAGCGGCGCAAGTTGCCGCCCATCCGATCGCACAAGCCACCGAACCCACTTCGGTGATCGGCACCAGAATCGCATCCCCCAGCAGCATACACGCGGCCGTCGCCAGCCCGACGCAGAGAATCGCCGCCGAAGGAGTCTGGTGCTTCGGATGGATTAAGCCCACGCGCGCACCGACCAGACCACGGCGTCCCAAGGCAAACAGCAAGCGGCTGGCGGCCACGAAATTTCCATTAAAGCACTTGAACAACGACAACAGCGCAGCCGCGAGAATCACGTTCACGATCCAGCGCGACCCCACAGCCCGCTGAAACGCAACTGCCGTCATAAACTTCTCGCCCGTCAATTCCCGCCAAGGAGCTACAAAAGCAACCGCGGCGATCACAATCGTATAAAAGAGGATGCCCACCAGCACCGCCATCCAGATCGCTTTGAGAAATTCGCGGTCGCCAAACTCAGGACTCGATTCTTCCGCGGCCTTGCTCACCGACTCGAATCCCGTCATAAAATAAGGAACGATCTGCAACACCAGCAGAAACGAAACCAGCGGCGCGTGCGTAAACAGCGGCGGGAAGTTGTGCGGCGACCCCTGACTCGCGCCCAGTGCAACGAAGATAACGAACAAAGCCAGCGTGCCGAAAGAAGTCCAATTCTGAAAGGTCGCGCTCAGCCGGATGCCGCGGTAATTCAGCGTGGTCAGCAGCGCAGTAAGGCCAAGGCCAATGACAAGATGCGGCAGGTAAACCGGCCGCCCCGCGATACGATACATCTCGATCGAATCCAGCGATGGAAAAATGTATCCGGCAATGCGCCCCACGGCCACGGCCTCCCAAGGGCAGACGATAAAGTAAGCCAGCATCATCATCCATCCAGTCGCGAAGCTGACGGGACGCGAGAAGGCCGCGGCGGTATAAGCGATCTCGCCCGCGGCGTCGGGGATGGCGGCCACTAATCGCCCATAGACCCAGCCGATCGGAAACAGCAACGCGCCGCCCATCGCAAAGCCCAGCAGCGCTCCCAGCGCGCCGCCGCGCAGCAGCCAGTCGTCCATCACCACCAGCCAACCCACGCCGACCATGGTGCCCCAGCCCAGAGTGAAGTAATCGGTCAGCCGAAGTTTGCGCGCGAGAGGCGACATGAGATGAGTCCGCTCCGCCGCCCGGAGGGGAGCGCGAATTATAAGGCATTGCTGGCAACGAAACCGTAACGCCGCCATCCCGGCGGGCGTCCTGCATGTTAGTATCGACCATACTCTCGCATGACGTAGCAACCTGTAACGCTTGGCGCTGTCTTTCCCGGGCGCCAGACACGACTCGTTAAAAACGGATGACCACTTCCACCAACCTGCGGAAACGCGTGCTCAGCGGCATGCGCTCGACCGGAAAACTGCACCTCGGCAACTACGTGGGCGCGCTCGACAACTGGGTGCGCATGCAGGAGGAGTACGAATGCTTCTTCTGCGTTGTCGACTGGCACGCCCTCACCACCGACTACGCCGACACTTCCCGGGTGAAAGAAAATTCGCTGGAGGTGGCGCTCGACTGGTTCGCCGCCGGACTCGATCCTGAAAAGTCCGTGATCTTCATCCAGTCACATGTTCCCGCCCACGCCGAATTGCATCTGCTGCTTTCCATGATCACGCCCCTGGGCTGGCTCGAGCGCGTCCCCACCTACAAAGAGCAACGCGAAAATATCAAGGATAAAGATCTCGGGACCTACGGTTTTCTCGGCTACCCCGTGCTGCAAGCTGCGGATATCTTGATGTACAAAGCGAATGTGGTTCCGGTGGGCGAGGATCAGGTGGCTCACGTGGAGCTCACGCGCGAGATTGCGCGCCGCTTCAACGGCTTCTACGGCAAGCGTGGAGAAGTTTTTCCCGAGCCCCAATCTCTGCTGACGCGTGCGCCCAAGCTTCCTGGCACCGACGGCCGAAAAATGTCGAAGTCGTACGGCAACGCGATCCTGCTCACCGACCCTGAGCCAGTGATACGCCAGAAGCTGAAGACCATGGTCACGGACCCGGCCCGCGTGCGCCGCTCCGACCCTGGAAACCCCGATGTCTGCCCGGTCGGTGATCTGCACAAAATTTTCAGCGATCGCGCTACCATGGACAAAGTAAACGCGGGCTGCCGCTCGGCGGGCATTGGCTGCATCGAATGCAAAAGCTGGGCCGCCGATGCGCTCGTACAATTATTGAATCCCATGCGGGAGCGCCGCAAGAAATTCGAGGAGAATCCCCGCCTCGCTTGGGATATTCTGGAAGCCGGCAGCGAACGGGCGCGCCAGGTTGCGGCCGTCACCATGAAAGACGTTCGCGCTTCCATGGGAATGTCGCTGGCGTACGAAGCCCCGACAGCAAGCGATGGACAATAGAATGCCGATCGACGACAGCATCGTTAACTTCGCGGATCAGGCTCTGGCGTCCGCTTCGCCCGTTCTCGTGGCGAGTCCTCACGCGCGTGAAAAAACCTCGCAACCGCAATCCACCAAGAAACAAGAAAGCGATTCTCCCTTCGCAGTTTCGGTCACCGATGTCTACGAAGGCCCGCTCGACCTGCTGCTCGATCTGATTCGCAAACAGGACATCGATATCTACCACATCCCCATCGCGCGCATCACGGCGCAGTATCTTGCTTATGTGGAAAAGATTCGCGAGCTCGACGTAAACGTCGCTGCCGACTTCATTTACATGGCCGCGGTTCTGATCCACATCAAGTCCAAGATGCTGCTGCCCCGCGATCCGATGGCCAAAGCCGAAGAGCTGGAAGATCCGCGCACCGAACTCGTCAACCGCCTCCTGGAGCACGAAAAATTCAAGTCCGCGGCACAGATGCTTTTGCAGAAGCAGCAAATCGAAGATGCGGTGCTGACCAACCCTGCGCTGAAAGAATTTATCGACGCCCAAGGCACCGAGCCGGAGATGGCCGCGGATGTCATCGACTTGGTAAAGACCTTCCAGCAGATTCTCGAGCGCGTGCGCACTCGGCCCGTCATCAACGTCGACGAAGAAACGGTCACGGTCGGCCAGATGATCGACTACCTGCGGCGGCGCTTGTCGCTCGAATCGACGCCCATCCGGCTTAAACAACTTCTGATGCGCGTGCCCTCGCGGCAGGCGCTGGTATGCATGTTTCTAGCCTTGCTTGAGATGGTCCGGCTGCAAGCGATTCAAGTGCGGCAGGACCAACTCTTCGGAGAAATTGCCGTTAAGAAACACATCGGCTTCGCTGCCATCATGACGGAGCAAGCCGCGGTGCGCGATGACTGGAGATAGAAAAACAGTAGCCGGCTGCCAGTTGCCAGTCAAGCGTTGGCGACTCCGACTGGACGCTGCCTACTGGCTACTGGCTACTGGCTACCGATGTCTTTAAAAGCACAACTCGAGGCGATCGTCTACGCCGCCGAAACCCCGATCACCACGGAGCAAATGGTGCATCTCGTGAAGGATTCGGCCCTTGCCGAGGGCGGTGCGGACGAAGCCGAGGTGAAGTCGCGTGTGCGTGCCACGCTCGAAGAACTGGTCGCCGACTATGCCTCGCCCGATCATGGCATCGAGATTCGTCAGGTTGCCGGCGGCTATCGCATGTCCACCAAGCCCGAGCAACATGAGGTAGTGCGCAGCTTCGCCAAGAGCCTGAAACCTCCAGTTCGCCTTTCGCTGCCCGCTCTGGAAACCCTGGCGGTGATCGCTTACAAACAGCCGGTGACTGTGCCCGAGATCAACGAAATTCGCGGCGTCGATTCTGGCGGTGTCATCGCCACTCTGCTCGACCGCAAGCTCATCACCACAGCCGGCCGCAAGCAGGTAATCGGGCGTCCCATTCTCTACAAGACCACCAAAGAATTCCTGATGCGCTTTGGCTTGAAAGACGTGAACGAACTTCCCAGCATGGAAGAGTTCGAAAAGCTGGTGGCGGAATCTTTCCAGAACGAGTTGATTCCGGCGGAAGGAGCGGCCCAGTCTAGCCGCGAAGAAACCCCGCAGGCTGAAGCAATAGCCGAGCCCGCTGCGCAGAAAGACTAAAGATTAAAGATTAAAGATGAAGGTAGCGCAAAACCTGAAGCGATCCGGGTTGTAAAAGGGAGCGTGTCTTTGAAAGGCGCGCCTTCGAAGGGCACTTGTTTTGCAAGGGCGCGGCTCTAAGCCGCGCCGTAACCACCCCCATCGCGGCCTTGGTCCCCTCATCCCGGCGGTGATTACTACGATGAGCCGATTATGAAAGCAGCAATCAGCGGAAAATGAAAAGAGACTTCAGATCCTTTGCTTCGCTGACCGCCTGCTTCGTGCTGATGGTCGGGATGATTTGTTGCCTAGGGGAGGAGCACCTCAAAGCTGAGGGAGTTTCTCCGAATGGAAGGTATCGGGCAGAAATAGTCGAAGGCGATACGGGGGCAGTAGGGGGCTGGATCTCATGGATCAGAGTCACTGACCTGCACTCAAGAGTCACGATGCGTTGCTCAGGCGTGGGTGAAAGACGGTGTTCGGGCCCGATCTCCGATCCACCCACGTAACCTTCGAGTGGGGCATGAACGACGAGCTTAAGATCAAATGCAGCGCGTGTGACGACAAGAAAGTGGAGGTGCAGGACACTGCGTGGCAAGAGGTTGTTGTCTTATATAATTTTGACTAGGATTTGAACCGAACTCCTACGTGGTGTCCTTGGTGCGTGAGATTCATTCTCGAACAGAGAGCAATGGTCAGGCCTGGTTCTGGGCCCTGAATACGGACCGCTGACGGGCTTCGCCTGAAGGCGCGGATTGAATGATCACTGTGTTGCGGCGCGGCTGGAAGCCGCGCTTTTTCAAAACGAAATTTGAGCCCTCGTTGCAAATGAAAGTTCTGCCATGCCCGCTGAACGCTTGCAAAAAATCATCGCCGCCGCTGGAATCGCCTCCCGCCGCAAAGCCGAAGCACTCATCAGCGCCGGCCACGTCAAGGTGAACGGGACCGTAATCACCCAACTCGGCACCAAGGCCGATCCCGACACCGATCACATTCGCGTCGACGGAAAACTTCTGCAAGGCGCGCAACTTCATATTTACCTGCTGCTGAACAAACCCAAAGGCTACGTCACTACGGTGAGTGATCCGGAAAAGCGGCCAACTGTAATGCAATTGCTGCGGGGCGTGAAAAAACGTGTATATCCGGTTGGCCGTCTCGACTATGCCAGCGAGGGGTTGCTGCTCCTCACAAACGACGGCACCCTCGCCAACAAGCTGATGAAAGCTGCGTCGCAGGTCTCCAAGACTTACGTAGTAAAAGTCGCGGGAGTTCCGAGCAACGACGCCTTGGAAAAACTGCGCGCCGGAGTCTCCATCGCAACCGAAGATGGCCGCCGGGTAAAAACCGCGCCCGCGGGCCTCCGCCTGATTAAAGAAGCCACCAATCCGTGGTATGAAGTGACTTTGATCGAAGGCCGCAACCGCGAGATTCACCGCATGTTCGAGAAGGTCGGCCATCATGTGGAAAAAATCAAACGCGTCCGCTACGGCCCCCTCACCCTCGACGTGCCTCCCGGAAAATTCCGCGCGCTCACGCTGCAGGAAGTTGATCGCCTGCGCACCGCCTGCAACAAACCCGTAGCGGCGGCAAAGCCTTCCGTGGCATGATGAGCGGCAAGCATGAGCCGTTTTTTCGACATGATTTCCAAACCCGCCCGCGACATGGGCGTCGCCGATCTACCAGTCCCGCCGCCGCGCCAGCCTCAGCAGCGCTCGCGGTTGATCAAACTGGATGCCAACGAGAGTCCCTTCGGGCCGTCGCCGCGCGCCCTCGAAGCCCTGCGCAGCGCCCTGAGCGCGGCCAATCTTTATCCGGATGACGATTGCACTCCGCTGCGCCTCAGACTCGCCGCCCATCACGGCTTGCCGGCCGAGCAGGTGATGGTCACCGCCGGCTCAACCGCGCTCCTGAGCCTGCTCTGCCAGACCGTTCTTGCGCCCGGCCTAAACGCGGTCACCAGCGAGCGCTCCTTTATTGTGTATTCGCTCGCGGTGCAGGCTGCGGGCGCGCATCTGGTCGAAACGCCCATGCGCGCTGGCGAGGATAGCTTCGATCTGGAGGCAATCCTAGCCGCCATCGACTCGAATACGCGCATCGTTTTTCTGGCAAATCCCAATAATCCAACCGGCACTGTGTTCGAAGCGGCCGCGGTGGAGCGTTTTCTGGCGCAACTTCCCAGCCATGTATTGTTGGTGCTGGATGAGGCGTACTACGAGTTCGCCTTGCATTTCGCCGCCCTCGGCGGAATTGCATACTCTAACTCGCTGGATTATGTTCGCCAGGGCGCAAGCGTGATTGTGCTGCGAACCTTTTCCAAAGCGCACGGCCTCGCCGGCCTGCGCATCGGGTACGGCCTCGGCCCAGCGGAGTTGCTGGCCTACTGCACCCGCATGCGCAACACTTTTTCGGTGTCATCAGTGGCGCAGGCAGCCGCGATGGCCGCGCTCGAAGACCGCCTCCACATTATGAAAGTGGTTGAGAATAATGCGGTGCAGTCGCTGGTCCTCAGCGAGGGATTGTCGGCGCTGGGTTTTCGCGTCGTGCCCACGGCCGCGAACTTTATCTTCTGCGATCTTGAACAAGACGCAGCCTCCGCCGCCGGTCAATTGAAGGACGAGGGCGTGTCGGTGCGACCGCTGGGAGATTGGGGCGCGCCCCATTGCATCCGCGTGACGATCGGCACAGCGCAGCAGAATCAGATGTTCCTCAGTGCCATGCGGCGACTCGCGGGACATTACAACCCAGGTCAGCGGGTCGCAGCCTCGCTCGAACCGAAAGAATGATTAATGAGTTGCAAGGCGCAGAACTTTCTCCGGTTCGCGCAGCGCTTCCGCCAGATCGCTAAGAAAAAGCGCGGCGCGGGCACCATCGGCCACGCGATGGTCGCACGATAAAGTCAGCGTCATCATGGGTCGAATCGCGGGTTTACCCGCCACCGCCACGACTCGCTCGGCGATGCCGCCGACCGCGAGAATCGCCGCTTGCGGCGAAATAATGATGGCAGTGAACTGATCCACGTGATACATGCCAAGATTGCTGATGGTGAACGTGGCGTCGGCTATATCGGCGGGACGCAACTTGCCTACCCGCGCGCGCTCGGTAACATCGCGCCGCTCTGTCGCGATTTCGGCCAGGGTCGCCGCGTGAGCATTCGGAATCACGGCCGCGACTACGCCGTCGTCTACCGCGATCGCCACGCCCATGTTCACATGATGGTGCAGCCGAATCTCCCCCGCAACAAAGCTCGAATTCAAGCGCGGATGCTTGACCAACACGCGCGCCGTCAGCGCCACCAGCAAATCCGTGTGCGTGATGCGAAGTTTGTGCGAACTCTCGATCTCGCCCACGATTTTGTCGCGATATTCGTTGAGCGCGCTGGCTTCGATTTCCCGCGTCACAAAAAAATGAGGCACGGTGGTCCAGCTTTGAGCGGTGCGTTCGGCCATCAAACGCCCGAGAGTCGTAGGAATTTCGATATTCGTTTTTCCGGCAGAGGCACGATCGGCAACCGGCGCAGTCGCAGCTTGCACGTCTGACGCCAGAATCTCCCCGCCCGCGCCGGAGCCGCGCACTGCAGCGATATCAACGCCCAACTCCTTCGCCAGTCGCCGCGCCTTCGGAGAAATCTTCGCGCCGTGAGGTGCGGAGGACGCGGCAGCAACGGTCGCCACCGACGCAGCATGGGACGCGCGCGCCGCCGGAACCGTCGACTCAGACTCAGTTTCTGTGGGAATTGTTTCTCCCGGAGCCACGATCCACGCAATCGTCTGCCCCACAGGAATATCGGCGCCCACCGTCCCGGTAATTCCCGCCAGAACGCCGTCCGCCGGAGATTCCACTTCCATCACCGCTTTGTCGGTTTCAATCTCGAGCAGCGGCTCGCCCTTGCTCACACGGTCGCCTTCCTGCTTGCGCCAGGCAATGAGCTTGCCGGTTTCCTGCGCCATCTCGAGTGCGGGCATTACAACGCTGAAGGCCATAGTCGTTTTAAATGGGGGAAGGGCGGCGCCTATGGCCTTCAGCCTGAAACTCCTACCCGCTCAGTTTTCGCGCTGGCCTCGATCATATCGAGGACACGCGCGCTGGGCGGAGCTTCAGATTCTCGCGTGGTCGGCAGCGGCCCGTTCACCGTGAAATAATGGGCGCCCGCCACCAGCAGTTCTTCCGCAGGGAAGCGCGTGATCACTTCGTGACCGGTCGGCGTCACCACGATTTCTTCTTCAATGCGCGCCGCGCTCCAGCCGTCGGTCGAAGGCCAGAAAGTTTCGAGCGCGAACACCATGCCCGGCTCAAGCGTCTGCGGATGATCGAGCGAAACCAGACGCGAGATGACGGGCTTCTCCCAAATCGCCAGCCCGATGCCGTGGCCATATTGCAGTGCGAACGCGGCTTCTTCGTTCGGAAAACCAAAATCCTGAGCCTTGGGCCACACGGCTGCGATCTCCGCGGTGTTGCGTCCGGGACGAATCAGCTCGATGGCGGCATCCAGGTAATCGCGGCAGCGCTTATAGGCATCCACCATGGCGTGCGAACCGTAGCCGATGGTGAAGCAACGGTAATAGCAGGTGCGATATCCCATGTAGGAATGCAGAATGTCGTAGTAAACCGGATCGCCCGGCCGCAGCACGCGGTCGGAAAACACATGCGGATGCGGGTTGCAGCGCTCGCCGGAAATCGCATTCACCGCTTCCACGTATTCGGAGCCCAAGTCGTAGAGCACCTTGCTCACCAACCCCACCGCTTCGTTCTCGCGCATCCCCGGTTTCATGGCGCGATAGAGTTCGTCATAGGCGGCATCGACCATCATCGCGGAAGTATTCAGCAGCGAGATTTCATCCTGCGTTTTGATGACCCGGGCGTTCGACATCAGTTCCTGGCCATCGATCACTCGAATGCCTTCGCGTTGCAGCGCAAACAGTACGGGAAGCTCGACGATGTCGATGCCGACTGGCTCTTTGTGCAGGCCGCGTATTTCGAGCTCGATGCGAATTTTCTTGGCCACATCTTCGGCGCGTCCGTGCTCCGGCGACATGGTCCCGCGCAACATCGAAATACCGGGACGCGAGCGCTCTCCGAGCCACGGACAATTCAATTGATGATGCTTGGCGGCGGAGCCGAAGTCCCACAGGATCGGCTCATCATTCTGCGGCAGCAGCGTGAAGCGATTGGCTTTGTCCTGCGCCCAGGTGCCGATGTGCGTCGAGGTCAGGTAGCGCACGTTATTCATGTCGAAGCAGAGCAGCGCGCCCATTTCCGACTTTTTTAGTAAGTCTTTCGCGCGTTGCAGGCGCTGGCGCCGCAGCCGATCGAAGTCGATGCGCTGTTCCCAATCGACGGCCATGGTTCCGTGAGTTTTTAATCCCATAAATCAGCTCCTAGCTTCTAGCTGTTAGCTCTTGGCTTGAACCCTTCTAAATTCTAGGTCCACTAAGACGGCTTGCACATCGATCTC
>Ga0116125_1000343_pt1 | contig 22385 bp, 18 predicted proteins | sample June2015DPH_16_1_2_FD_89729 | JGI IMG/M metagenome (GOLD analysis project Ga0116125, IMG submission 89729) | Peatland microbial communities from SPRUCE experiment site at the Marcell Experimental Forest, Minnesota, USA - June2015DPH_16_10 | ecosystem: Environmental > Terrestrial > Soil >...
CCAGAAACACGAATCCGATGCACCATCGTCTGAACATGAATTCACCTTTCAGGAATTGGCCGCATTCTACCCCATCGATTCGGGATTGCAGCTTTGGAAATCTCGGCCGCTGAAGAAATAGGAAACGCTTGTCCCCACCCGTACATGTCCGGCGGGCATCTGCCGCCTGAACCTTCGGCTCTCTACACTGAAATTCTGCCCTCGAGGTGCCGAATTCCCGAGGGAAGAGAGAATTTCCCCTAGGCAGCCAAGTTATTGATCGGTCAGCCTTTCCAGCGAAAGGCGTCAGGTTGCGGTAGGCCCAGATGAGCCAGCACGCGATAAGCAAATTCGCGCGCCATTTCATCTAACGAAGCAGGACCGTAATAGAAGGCCGGGATCAGCGGAAAGATGGTGGCGCCAGCGTCGGCGGCCCGGTACATGTTGCGGATGTGGATTTTATTGAGCGGCGTCTCGCGCACGCACAGCACCAGCGGACGCTTCTCTTTGAGAGAGACGTCGGCCGCGCGCTCGATCAGTTGCGAGGCGACGCCGTTCGCGATGCGGGCCAAGGTGCCCACGCTGCATGGGATGACGACCATGGCGTCGGCGGGATAAGAACCGCTGGCCACGTTGGCTCCGATGTCGGCGTTGGATTGCTCTTTGATCTTGTGAAGCTGGATCTTGTGCAGTTGAATTCTGCGCGAGGCGCGTTCGCTCGAAGATCCAGCGGCAGCGCCGAGGATTCGGCCGATCAAGTTGGACCGTCCCTTGATGCCCAACTCTTCGGCCATGACGCGCAGCGCGCTGTCGGAGGCAATGAAATTGACAGTCGCGACGCGTTCGTCGCGCGTGACGGCCAGAAGAAGATGTCGCAGAAAAATGGCCCCGCTGGCCCCGGTGGTCGCGACGGTCAGATTCTGTGGCGGATGATTCGGCAAAGTTTCTCCGGATGGCAAGACTGGAGCATAACCCCAATGGAGCATAGGGAGCCAATGAACCGGAAGTCAAGATGAACAGGCTAGTAGCTAAGAGCTAGAAGCTAAGAGCTGATCATGTCCTCGACCACGAATCTCCGATCCCGCCGCAGCGCAGGCCAGTTGCATGCGCTCGAGGGAGTGGAGCGCGAAATCCGCGCCCAGGATTCGCACAACCGCAGAAAATATCTGCGCGAGTTCAACCAGGCCTATCGCAGCTACGATTCCGTTCTTGATTCGCATCAGATTCAGAGCGCGCTGCATTCCGCCGGTGTCATCCTTATCGGCGATTACCACGCGCTGCCCGCCGCGCAGCGCCATGCCGCATCGCTGATGGAGCAGCGCGCGCTGGCCGGCGACCGTCCTGTGGTGCTGGGTGTCGAAACCATTTTTGCCCGCGACCAGCACATTCTCGACGAATGGTGGCGTCGCGATATTGACGAGAACGAACTTCGCCAGCGCATCCGCTTCGACCTCGACTGGGGCTACGACTGGACTGCATTTCACGAATTGCTGGTCACGGCGCGCGATCACGCCGAAGCGGTTTACGGCCTGGATTGCATGCCGCGCGAAGATCTGCGCAAGATCGGCGCCCGCGACCGGCATGCTGCGGCCAAGATCGCCGAAATCCGCGAGCACCATCCCAACGCTGTCATCTTTGTGCTGTTCGGCGAGTCGCACCTCGCTCCCGGACATTTGCCGCGCGCCCTGCAACAGCAGATGCCCGGAGAAAAAATTCTCACCGTACTGCAGAACATCGACGCGCTCTACTGGCGCGCCGCCGGAGAGCGCGCCGACAAAGTGGAAGGCGTTCGTGTCAACGAAGACGTGCTCTGCGTCTTCAACGCCACGCCGCTCGAGAAATACGAAAGCTACCGCCTGTTTCTCGACCAGTGGAGCCGCTGCGACGACAGTCCCGATTTCGCGCCGACGATTTACAACCTGATTGACAGTCTGGCGCGATTCCTCGAGATCAACCGCTACTCGCCGCACAACGGCACGCAGCCGAAGTTTCTGGTCGACCTGCTGCCCGAAGTTTATGCCGGCCCGTCCGACGCCATGCTGCGCCGCCTGCTGACGCGCAAAGGCATCGGTGAGCCAGAACGCGAAGCCCTGCTGACCAGCGTGGAGAAACGCGGCAGCGCCTATCTACCGCAGGTGAATGCGTTCTACGTCCGCGAATTCCAGATGAGTCACGCAGCCGAAGACGCCACCCGCTTCCTGCATCAGGCCTGTCAGGGTTTGCCGCATAGGCTGAACGGGCACTCGAACGAACCTTCGCAAGAAGCTGGCCTCGTCAATGCTACCCGCGGCCGCAAAAGTGCGATCGACGATTTCTACGCCCGCGTTATTGAACACGCGGTCGCTTACTTTGGATCGCGCGTGCTCACTCCCTCGCGGCCTGCTCCCGACGACGCGTCGCCGCCATCGCGCGCGGCTTGCGAAAAAGCGGCCCAGGCAGCCGTTCGCCGAGACGTGAACAAAGATTCGGACAAAGACAAGAACAAATGCGAATCCGCCGCACAGGAGCTTGGCTACCGCATAGGAAGCCAGATTTACGACGCCTATCTAGCCGGCAAAGTCGCGCCCAGCGGCCTGCGCCGCCTCTTCCTGGCTCATCTCGACGAGCCCGGATTGGCCCGCAAAGTCTGCATCGCCGTAATCGCCAAACTCCGCGTCGTCTCCCGCCCGCTGTCGCGCTCTGCGCACGCCTGAACTCGGCCCTCCACGAAATGCTAATCTAGACCTCGCCCGGTTTGAATGCAGAACACTAAGTGCTGAGTGCCGAGTGAACGCTGAATCCATCCGCAAACTTTTCGACCAAGTACGCAAAGGCAAGCTCACGCCCGACGACGCGGTCTCTCGTTTGCGCCACATGCCCTTCGAAGATCTCGGCTTCGCGAAAGTCGATCATCATCGTGCCCTGCGCGCCGGCATGCCTGAAGTCATCCTCGGAGAAGGCAAGACGCCGGCGCAGGTTGCAGGAATCTTCGCGCGCCTGGCTAAACATGGCGGCAACATCCTGGCCACGCGGGCCAGCGAAAAACAGTTTGCCGCCGTCAAGAAGAAAGTGCGCGCCGCGGAATTTCACGAACTCGCCCGCGCGGTCGTGCTGCAGCGCGACCCGACGCAATATGGCAAGGGCATCATCGCGGTGGTCTCGGCCGGAACCAGCGACATTCCCGTTGCTGAAGAGGCAGTCGTGACCGCCGAAATCATGGGCAACGCAGTCGAACATTTCTACGATGTCGGGGTGGCCGGCATTCACCGGTTGCTGGCAAACCGCGAAGCGCTAACGCGGGCGCGGGTGGTTATCGTCTGCGCCGGCATGGAAGGCGCACTGCCCAGCGTCGTCGGAGGCCTTGTCGGCGTTCCCGTCATCGCCGTGCCCACCAGCGTCGGCTACGGAGCGTCGTTCAAAGGACTCGCCGCGCTGCTCGGCATGCTCAACTCGTGTGCCTCGAACGTCAGCGTGGTCAACATCGATAACGGATTCGGCGCCGGCTACGTCGCCTCGCTGATAAACCGCTTACCGTAACTAATCCCCGAAATGAACCTGTGGGATGCAGCACAGAAAAGGCGCGGCCCGCTCGCTACGAAACTGAGCAAACCGCGCCTCGCGTTTCTCTGTCACCGCTACATTGACTTCACAGTTGCCGACTTCTATTCGACTCTCAGCCTGTTGTCTACGCTGAAGACGCCGGGGATCTGGTTGGCTCGGATTCCGGCAACTTCCTTATCGGTCTTGGTGTCGACCGACCCGTAGAGCGTCACGTGTCCGTTCGCCACGATAATGCGAATCGGGCGCGCCGGATCCATCGAATACTTGCTCAGGAAAGGGTCGCTGTAGATGACGCGCATCGCCCGCAAACGCAGCCCGTCGTCGAGTTGCGAAACCGGCTCGAGCGAAACGTTGTCGATCACGTCTTTCACTCCGGGCATGCTCGCGATGTCACCCAGAGCTTCGTCGCGGCCCACGCCAGTCCGATCCTGACCCTCGATCGTGACCACTCCGTCCTTCACTCCCAGCGCGAAGAAGTCGAACGTGCTGTCATACCCCACGCGCACGTAGCGCAGCTTGGTTGCAAGTTTCTGCTCGAGTTTCGCGTCCGGCACATCGGGCCCGGCTACGGTGATCAAGTTGCGCACGCCCTGCGTATCCGCGATCTTCCGAGCTAGTTTGGCGGCGTCCAGTTTGCCCTGGTAGAGATCGACCGTGCCGGTGAGGGTCACGATGCCGTCCTCCACGCTCGCCTGCACGTCGCGGAACTGATTCTTGGCGGCCAGCTTCTGGGATACCGCTGTCTGAATTTGATTGTCGTACCGGGAAGCCGCGGTGGAGTCAGCCATAAGCGTTGCGCTCACGCTCAGTAGCCCCACTGCCAAGAGACCTCCCAGCATTTTCGAGAAAGTCTTCTTTCCTGTTGCCTCACCCTTTGCCATAAAGGTCACCTCCGACCTGTTGACGAATCTTTACGAATTAACCACCTGGTTAATTCCTTCGATGCGGAGGAATCAGCCCGAGATGCACTTGCAAAAACATTGCACCGGGCGCCGCTGGGACGCAGCCGGCGCATAAAGAAGTACACAAAACTATTTCTACTAAGATGTGTTTCTATCAGACGGAGCGCAGTGGTGTGTCCGTCGGTAGTGTCGTGCGTGCCTATTTGCGGGTTCCGGCCCTCACGGCGATTTTGGCCTTGGGCTTGTTCTTGAAGGCGGCGCCACTGAAGCACCAGAACCCGGCCAGCGATCCGCCGGCGAAGATCGACCATAATACCGTGTCGGACCACGAGCTAAAGCTCTCCCCACCAAAGCTGGCGAGGTCCCAAAAGGTGAGCGGCCAAACGATTAGCACATAGACGCCAACCACGATGAGCACGACAGCCATGCCCACTGCGACCGCCATCACGCCCGCCGAAAGGCTTTCAAACAGCAGCATGCCCCAGTGTTGATGGGTAGGGTCGGGCTTCGCGACTGAGCCGGCACGCGATCGTGGAACAAGCGAAGACATGGTCCTCCTGGCGTGACACGGCACGCTTTCTTCCAGCGTCGAGCATAAAGACCGCCAGGCCAGCCTTCCAAGTTACGAAGGGCTGGGGAGGCGCGCCCAGTTCGGAATCTGCTATTTCGGGATTACCCCCGTAACTTTCGGGCAGTACCGCCGAGTTCTAACATGCACCATAGACTGCGCATTTCAAGGGGGGAAATCGCGGATGGGTGAACGTGTCACCCAATCAGGACGGGGAGATCTTTCCCGCGCCAGCCGGCTGAAAAAGGCCCTGGAGCGCGGAGATCCACCTGCATTTGTCCCGCGAGGAAGCGCCACTTCTCCGGCCAACGGTTCGTGTACGCAACATTCCTGCCCGCTGCCTCCTACTGCCGCCCCTGCGCCGAGTGTCCAACCTCCGCTGCAGTTTCTGCAGCAGATGTTTCTGGCGTCGCCCGATGGATTGAGCATCGCGGATTGTGATCAGCGGGTGCTGTGGGCCAATGACACCTTCTTGCGCATGTTCGATTACGAGGCCGCCGAGGTCGTCGGAAAGCCTCTGGAAGATCTGGTGGTTCCGCCGGACTGCTTGGCGGAGTCGCAGTCGGTAAGCCAGGCCCTCGCCAGAGGCGAGCGCATCACGCTGGAAAGCCGGCGCAGAAAAAAAGATGGAACCCTGCTCGACGTTTCCGTGTCGTGCGCGCCTCTGCTGCTGGATGGCAAGATGGCCGGCTTCTACGCCGGATACCACGACATTTCCGACCGCAAGCGGGTCGAGGTTTTGAGTTCGGCACTCTACCGCGTTGCCGAAAAGAGCAGTAGCGCCCACGATCTGCAACAGTTTTTTGAATCCGTGCACGCCATTGTTAATGAGCTGATGTACGCGCGGAACTTCTTCGTCGCGCTTTACGATCCTTCCAGCGAGTTGCTCAGTTTCCCTTATTTCATCGATGAGCAGGATTCCGCGCCGTCACCCAAGAAGTTAGGCCGCGGACTGACGGACTACATTATCCGCATGGGGCAACCGCTGCTGGCCACGCCCGAAGTGCTGCAGGCCATGGAAGATCGAGGCGAAGTTTCGCGCCATCGCAATGGTGCGCGATCCCTCGACTGGATGGGCGTTCCGCTGAAGGTCAACGGCCACACCTTCGGCGCGCTCGTGGTGCAGACTTATTCGAAGAACATCCGGTATGGCGAGTCCGACAAGGAGATTCTGACTTTCGTCGCACGGCAACTGGCCAGCGCGGTGGAGATCAAGCGCAACGAACTGGCGCTGCGCCGCTCCGAGGCCCGCTACCGTTCCCTGGTGCAGAGTTCGGTGTACGGAATTTACCGGTCAAGTCTGGAAGGAAGGTTTCTGGATGTGAATCCAGCTCTGATCACGATGCTGGGCTACAAGTCGGCCGAAGAAGTTCTGTTGCTCGATCCAGAGAAGGATGTATTCGCGCACGTCGAAGAGCATACCCGGTTGATCGCGGAATTCCGCCGCAGCGGACGCCTCGATGGCATCGAATTGAAGTGGAAACGCAAGGATGGCAGCGCTATCACCGTGCGCATCAGCGGCCGCGCCGTCAGCAACGTAGACGAACCCGCAGATGTACTCGAGGCCATTGCCGAGGACGTCACCGACCGCCGCGTGCTCGAGGACCAGTTCCGCCAGGCGCAGAAGATGGAAGCTGTAGGCCGCCTAGCCGGCGGGGTGGCGCACGACTTCAACAACCTGCTGATGGTGATCAACGGATATGCGGAAGTGATTCTGTCCAACCTCAACACGGATCATCCCCTGTACGAGAAAGGCAAAGCGATTCAGTCGGCAGCCGACCGCGCCACGACTCTCACCCGGCAATTGCTGGCTTTCAGCCGCAAGCAGTTGCTCGAACTCAAGGTAGTAGATGTCAACGCCATCGTGTCCGATATGGAGCGTCTGCTCCGGCCCCTGATTGGCGAGAGCGTGGAGTTCACCACCAGCCTGGCTCCCGACGCGGCCCACACCCGCGCCGACGCCGGACAACTCGAACAAGTGCTGATGAATCTGGTGGTCAACGCCAAAGACGCCATGCCCAGCGGCGGCAAGCTCGCGATCGAAACGGAAAACATTTTCGTCGACGAGAATCATCGCCGCGGGCAAACTTTCATCCGTCCCGGCAACTACGTTCTGCTCACCGTGCGCGATACCGGCAGCGGCATGGACAAGGAGACGCAGTCGCGAATCTTCGAGCCCTTCTTTACCACCAAGGAGAAAGGCAAGGGTACCGGCCTGGGCCTCTCCACCGTCTACGGCATCGTGAAGCAGAGCGGTGGATACGTCATGGTGCAGAGCGAAGAAGGCCGCGGAACCGCCTTCCACATTTATCTGCCTCGCGTCGAAGGCGTTGCCGAGCGCCATCCGGTTCCGGTGGCGCATGCGGCCTTAGGAGGCACTGAGACCGTGTTGCTGGTGGAAGACGAAGCGCCGGTGCGTGAACTGGTGCGAGACACTCTGGTCGCCAAAGGCTACCAGGTCGTGGAAGCGGAGAATGGCGAAGCCGGCCTGGCTGCCGCCGCTCAGCACAAGGGCATTATCGACCTGGTGATTACCGACGTGGTCATGCCCGGTCTCGGCGGCCGGGAATTGGTCAAGCAACTGGCGCAAACGCGTCCGCAAGCCAAGGTGCTTTATCTCTCCGGCTACACCGAGGATGCCATCATCAGTGACGGCGCCATCGAGAAAGGCACGGCCTTCCTGCAAAAACCCTTCACCCTGCAGAACCTGTCGCGAAAGGTGAGGGAAGTGTTGGGATAGGGCTTGACCCTTGATTCCTGAGTAACGGCTCGGTTTGGATTCCGACAAGCACCGTCATAGTGGGGCGTCATCCCGAGCACAGCCGTTCTTCCGGCGAAGCGAAGGATCTCGCGCGGACCATCTCTGTCGTTAAGACGAAGTTGTTAAGACGAAACTCCGTCACTACCGATCCTTTTGCATTGACCCACCGAATCCCTTGCAACTTTTTTCCCACCTCAGCGTCCTATCGGATTGAAGATTGAGGTCCAAATCCATCTCCGGCGGATTCGCGTATAAAGATAAGGGGTTCCATGCTCATCAAAAATGCCGAAGACATTCGCCCGTCCGAGATTACTCCCAAAAGTTTTTATTTGAACCGCCGCAAATTCCTTGCGGGAGCGACGCTCGCGGGAGTCGCCGCGGCGACCGGCGCCGGGCTGCGCGAACTCATCTCGCCTTCGACCACCGCTCAAGCCGGAAACAAAATTGACGGCATCAAGAAAAGCGCATTCAGCACCACCGAGACCGTCACTCCTTACAAAGATGTAACCACTTACAACAACTACTACGAGTTTTCCACCGACAAAGATGGGCCTGCAAAGCTAGCCCAAAATTTCCGCACCCGCCCGTGGAAAGTGAAAATCGACGGCCTGGTCGACAAAAAACAGGAACTCGATGTAGACACGATCCTCAAGATGGCTTCTCCCGAGGAGCGCATCTACCGCCACCGCTGCGTCGAAGGTTGGTCGATCGTGGTGCCCTGGGTCGGCTTCTCGCTGAGCGAACTGATCAAGCGCGCGAATCCTACCAGCAAGGCGAAGTTCGTCGAGTTCACCACGATTCTCGATCCGTCGCAGATGCCCGGCCAGCAGCGCAACGTACTCCAGTGGCCCTACGTGGAGGGCCTGCGCATGGACGAAGCCATGCATCCGCTGGCGCTGCTCTGTTTCGGCATGTACGGCGAAGATCTTCCCAATCAGGATGGCGCGCCGCTCCGCATCGTCGTGCCCTGGAAGTACGGTTTCAAGAGCGCGAAAGCGATCGTGCGCATTCGCTTCACCGACCGCCAGCCCTTGAATACCTGGAATATTTCCGCTCCCTCGGAGTACGGTTTCTATTCCAACGTGAATCCGAACGTGGACCATCCCCGCTGGAGTCAGGCCAAAGAACGCAGGCTCGGCGAATTCTTCAAGCGCCCCACGCTGATGTTTAACGGCTACGCCGATCAGGTCGCCAGCCTGTACGCCGGCATGGACTTGAAGAAGAATTTCTAGAGGCGGACCTTGGACTTCGGACCTCAGACCTCGGAGCTGATCCCGATGCGATTCGTCTAAAGTCCTACGTCTGAGGTCAGACGTCCGACGCTGGTTTTCCGATGCTCCGCTACCTCAAACCCGCAGTCTTCCTCGCCTGCCTCGCCCCCCTCGGCTGGCTCATCTGGAGAGCCTTGCACGCGCAGCTCGGCGCCAATCCCATTGAAACCATCACCCACAGCACCGGCGATTGCACGCTGACCTTCCTGCTGATCACGCTGTCGGTCACGCCCCTGCGCAAGCTGACCCGGCAATACTGGCTGATCAATTTTCGCCGCATGCTTGGCCTGTTCGCCTTCTTCTACGGCACGCTGCACCTGATGACCTGGGTCTGGCTCGACAAATTTTTCGACGTCCACGAAATGCTGGCCGACGTCGTCAAGCGCCGCTTCATCACCGCCGGCATGACAGCTTTTGCCCTGATGATCCCCCTGGCGCTGACTTCAACCAAGTGGTCGATCCGAAGACTGGGCGGCAAACGCTGGCAGCTCCTGCACCGCCTGATCTATTTCAGCGCCGCCGCCGGAGTCATCCACTACATCTGGCTGGTCAAAGCCGACCTGAAAAAACCTCTGGAATACGCCGCCGTGCTGGCCGTGCTGATGCTGTACCGGCTACTGACGTGGATCATCTCTCGAAGCGCGGCAGCCGGAAAGGTCCGATAGTCGGAGGGCTGAGCGCATCACACCCAGCGTTTCGAGAGCGCTACGCCGCCACAAACAAACGCGGCTCCCACTTTATGGGAGCCGCGCAACCGAACATCACTATTGCAACATGCTTTGCAGCTTTTACTTCGCAGGGCTAAGTCGCTGACCATGCGGTGTCGCCGAACGCGAACGAGGCATCGCGCGCAGCATCGGCAGAGGCCGTGGTTTCGCCGTGGCTGATTGCGCTGCGTCGCTGGGAGCGGTCTGAGCCTCGATAACGCCCGCCGCCACCTGGTTAGGATCCGTGGAAATGAACAGCACGGTGGAGCTATCCGCGGCATAGTAGAAAATGCTCTGCAGACCGGTGCCGATCGTAGCTGAACCCGCGCCGTTGGAACCCGGCGTGTAGGTGCCGTTCACGTTTTGAGTGCTCGGCGTCCCCCCGTCATTCTCGTTGAGAAGGCCCGTCATACCGGTGCTCGTAGTTGTGAACTGGGCGGTTTCGTCGAGTCCAACCGAGTTGACAATGTCGTCGCCGGAATTGTTGAGTCCGTAGCCTTGCGTAGCGGCGAGCGCTGCGCCCGAGGTCTGTGCCAGAGCCACTCCGCTGGTGACTCCTGCACCCACCCCCGAGTCAATCTCCACCAACAGAATGCCGCCGCTAGAAGGATAGGCGGCAAAATTAGTGCCACCCGAGAAGCCCGAGAGGGCTACCTGGAATCGCCCACTGCCTGCGGGAGAGGCGACGAACGAACCGCCAAAGGCCTCCGGCACGGCAGGACTTACGCCGCCGTCCACGGTGCCGACACCTCCGATGTCAACATTCGTGTCTTCCAGTCCAGCCGAAAGTTCGCTGGCACCGTCGGATGTCACAGTACCCCCGGCCGCGAATGGCGTGCCGTCGGTGATTCCCCCGGCGAGTCCCTGCATCGTGAAAACCAAGCCGCCTGAAGGAATGGAAGCGCTCGTCTGAGCGAAGGCATCCCCCACAAGAAACGCCGAGCCGTCATTTTCGATTAGCTTCAGGTGTGTGCTATCGATCGTATAGACGTCAAAGGTAAGAGAGCCCGACGAGCATCCAGTCAAAATCGAGGCGCTTCCCGGCGCTGTTCCCGAGCCCACAAGGACCGAGCCAGAAAGAGCCGCCTGGTAAAAGGGCTCGGCGTTGAAGTTGCAGTCGTTAACTCCGGCAGTGATGGTTCCCGAAGAATTGAGGGTGAAGGTGCCGACCGTAGACAGCAAGTCATCGCTCAAATCGCTACCAGAAAAAGTGAAAACGTACGGGGTGTTCTCTATTGAACCCTGAGATACGGCGCTGGATTGCAGGTCAATCGTGCCGCTGCCGGTCCCGGTTTTGTCATAGCGAATGATGAGCCCATGCGAGCTCGAAGTCAGGACAAAATCAAAAACGACCTCGAAGGGAGTGAGCCCCGACGGTGTAATGAACAGGCTGGCGGTACCGCGCCCGTCAGCAGTTATGCTGTAGGTGCTGTTGGTACCGACCGCCGAATTGAAAGCATTGGGCAGGGCAGGATCGTCGAAATCCACCGCGCCGCCCGAGATGGTTCCGGCCGAGCAGCCGCAGGCCGTGAAAGAGCCAGCAATCGACATCGGCCCGTTGACGTCACTGCCCGCAACCGAAAATGTGTAAGTGCCATTGAGGTCGGTGTTGCTGAACGCGCCGCTGGGAGGCGGGACAACCTTGTTCGTGCTGCTGCCGCAGCCCGCGAGCACGGCAAGACTGGAAAGAATAATGGGCAGAACAAGGCGATTGCGTAACGACATGACATCCCCCTGACGAAATATTTGGCGCAGAGTTCGCAAACTTAAGCTTAGCACGATTGAGTTGCCGCTATCTCCAACCCGAACCTGGAGAATAAGTAGCGCGGAAAGAGAAAAAAGTTGGCCTTTACATCTCTTTACATTGAGAGATCGAGAGCTGAAGAATTAAGGAAAAGAGCTGTCATCCTGAGGAGGGTGTTCTTTGCCTGACGAAGAGCCTGCCCTGAGCCTGTCGAGGGGACCTTATGCAACTGGCCGGGAGTGCACATATCCTTCGCCCCGTTTCAGGATGACAAAGCGCGTCGGACGACAAAGCTACGGATGCACCTCAGCCTCCAGCCCCGCCAGCCTCCGCAAAGCTTCTTCATACGGCGGGCGCGCGATTCCTTTTTCCGTGATGATGGCGGCAATATACTTCGCGGGAGTCACATCAAACGCCGGGTTCTCCACTTCCACGCCGTCGGGGACCATCTGCTTTCCGCCGATGTGGGTGATTTCCCGGGCGTTGCGCTGCTCGATGGGAATCCCGCTGCCGTCGGCGCAAGCCAGATCGACGGTCGAAATCGGCGCCGCAACATAAAACGGAATGCCGTGCTCCTTGGCCAGAATGGCGACGGTATAAGTTCCAATCTTGTTGGCAACGTCGCCGTTGGCCGCGATGCGGTCGGCGCCCACAACGATCGCGCCAATCTTGCCCTGCTTCATCATCACCCCGGCCATGTTGTCGGAAATCACGGTGGTCGGAATGCCGTCCTTCATCAGTTCCCACGCAGTCAGCCGCGAGCCTTGCAGGAACGGCCGGGTCTCGTCGGCATACACATGGATTTTCTTGCCCTGCTCGACCGCCGCGCGGATCACGCCCAGCGCCGTGCCGTATCCCGCCGTGGCCAGCGCCCCTGCGTTGCAGTGCGTGAGTACTCCGCCTTCGCTCGGCATCAGCGTGGCGCCGTGGCGGCCCATGGCCTGATTGGCCGCAATGTCTTCCGCGTGCATGCGCTGCGCCTCTTCAATCAGATCCCGTTTGATGTGCGGAATGGGACGAATGCGAATGCGCTCAAACTTCTCCTGCATGCGCCGGATCGCCCAAAAAAGATTCACCGCCGTCGGCCGCGTCTTGCCGATCAGATCGCAGATCTGGTCGAGTTCGCGCTTCAGGTCGCCGGGCGATTCAGCCTTGGAATTATTTACGCCGAGCGCAATGCCCATGGCCGCGGCCACGCCGATCGCCGGCGCACCGCGCACCACCATGTCGCGGATGACGTCCGCCACCTGCTCATGCGTTTTGCAGAGCACATAAACTTCTTCGGTCGGCAGCTTCGTCTGGTCGATGAAGCGCACGCCCTGGTCGGTCCACTCAAGAGTTTGGATCATAAAGTTTGGATCATGATTACATTCTTTGCGCAGGCTTCGTGTCGTCGTTCTGTAGCACATGTTCCTTGCGCACATCATTCGCTGTGAAGATCGAAACAAACTCCGCCGGTGCCGCCGCCTTCTCTACGTTCGGACGTCCCTTGGCCTCTTCGCGCTCCACCAGGCACATCACACCAACAATTTCGAATCCGAATTCGCGCGCCGCTTCAATCGCCTGAACCGTGGATGCCCCGGTCGTGCAAACGTCGTCCACAATCACGACCTGCTCGCCCTTCTCGCGGAAACCTTCAATGCGCTGTCCGGTGCCGTGCTGCTTTTCGGCCTTGCGCACCAGAAAACCATCCAGTTCGCCACTGACCACGGAAACTGCGACCACGATCGGATCGGCTCCCATGGTGAGCCCGCCAATGCCGCGTGCCTTCCATCCCCGCTGCCGAATTTCGTCGAAGAATACTTCGCCCGTGAGGCGCGATCCTTTGGCATCGAGCGTAGTCGTGCGGCAGTCGATGTAGTAGTCGCTGGTGCCGCCGGAAGAAAGTTTGAACTCACCCAGCCGGAAAGACTTGTGAGCCAGCGTGCTCAGCAGTTTCTGACGCGCGGAAGACATCACACTCGAAGACATGAAAATCTACGATACCACGACGCTTGGTTGCTGGCCTCTGGCCTCGGGTTCCGGTCTTGTCCTAAACTCAAGGTGACTTTAGGACAGCACCCGGGTTCCTCGGTTGCCTTGGGGGCGGGGTTGGCGTGGTACCCTTAAGATTCTGCCCAACCATCTTTGAGGTTTAACCTTTGCCGAGTATCCGAGCATTCCCGTCTTTTTTCACGCGTAGTTTTGTCCTCATAATAGCCATCGCAGTTTGCGCCCTTGTCCCCTCCGCTTTCGCCGACGGCACCCGAACCTGGGAGCAGTCGAAGTTTGACGACCTCACCAAGGGCACTGCCACCGGAGTCGCTATTCGCAGTTCCGGCGGCCTGGAACTGGCTCCCTCGTTCAAGCTGCTCTATGCGACGCCCTCGACCTACATCTGGTCCGTGGCTTCCGACGATGCAGGAAACATCTACGCCGCCACTGGATCACCCGCACGGGTCTACCGCATCACGCCAGGCGGCCAGGCCGCCATCATTTTCGAACCCCAGGAACTCCAGGTGCAGGCTCTCCAGGTTGGCCCGCACGGCGTCATCTACGCCGCGACCGCACCCGATGGCAAGGTCTACAAACTCGAGCACAAGCCCCGGGAAAAAAGCGAAAGCAAAACCGAGAGCAAGTCCGACGGCAAATCCTCCGGGAAAGAAACTCCGAGCGACCCAGCCAAGCCCGTCCTTGATCCGTCGTGGACTTCCTCTGAATATTTCGCGCCGGGCACGAAATACATCTGGGATCTCGCACTCGATAAAGCCGGCAACCTTTACGTCGCCACCGGAGATCACGGCGAGATTTACAAAGTCACTCCCAAAGGCGAGCACTCGGTTTTTTTCAAGAGCGACGACACCCACATCCGCGTGCTGGCACTCGATTACCGGGAAAACGATGCCCAGGGAAACCTCATCGCCGGCACCGATGGCAGCGGGCTGGTGTACCGGATTTCTCCCGCAGGCGAAGGCTTCGTACTCTACAGCGCTCCGAAAAAAGAGATCACCGCGCTCGCGCTCGATCGCGAGGGCAACATCTACGCCGCTGCCGTGGGTGAAAAACGCGCCAGTGCGACAACCTCGCCCGCAGGCATTTCCGCGGCGATAATCTCAATGTCGGCCAACGCCGCCGCGTCCGCCGGCCCCCAGACTCCAGGTATGACCGTCTCAATGGCGCCCACTACTTCACCGGCGGGCTCGTTTCCGTTTCCCGGCGCAGGCGCGGGCAATGGCTCCGACGTTTACCGCATCGCTCCGGATGGTTCCCCATCGCGGATATGGACTTCGCACGAGGACATTGTGTACGCGCTGGCTTTCGATTCCCATGACCACCTGCTCGCCGGAACCGGAAACCGCGGGCACGTCTTCGCCATCGAGGATGAAGGGCAGGATGAGTTCTCAGATCTGCTGAAAGCCCCGGCCTCGCAAGTCACAGGTTTCGCGAAAGCTCCCGGCGGCGGACTCTACGCCGCCAGCAGCAACCTCGGAAAGATTTTTCTGCTGGGGCCGTCTCCGGAGGCCGAAGGTTCCTACGAGAGCGATGTATTCGATGCTAAGATTTTTTCGCGTTGGGGCCGGGTTGAGTTTCGCGGCGCCGGCAACGTAGACTTGCTGGCACGCAGCGGCAACGTCGACAATCCCGACCGCAACTGGAGTCCCTGGAAGCCGGTGAACCTGGCCAAAGATTCCGAAATGGGAGTTCCGCCCGCGCGCTACGCTCAATGGAAAGCCGTGCTGCACACCGGAAGCACTCGACCTGCGGTCGACACCGTGACGCTGAATTACCTGCCGAAAAACGTAGCCCCCGAGATCGATGACGTGGTGGTGCAGGTGGGGGCGCGCTATCAGCCGCTGCCGAAGTCAGCCGGACTCAACCTGGGCACGGATATGAGTGGGTCTTCTGGTATTCATTTCGATTCGCCCGTGCCGAGCACTCACGATCGCGACGCCATCGGCGTGAAATGGAATGCGCACGACGAAAACGACGATCAACTGGTCTATTCGGTCTACTACCGCGGCGACGGCGAAACCCGCTGGCTCCTGCTGAAAGACAACCTGACCGATAAAGCATATTCGTTCGACGCAAGTCTGCTGCCCGATGGCGGCTACACCGTGAAAGTTGTGGCTTCGGATGCCCCCTCGCACTCGCCGGGCGAGGCGTTGACCGCGACCAAAGAAAGCCATCGCTTCGAAGTGGACACCACGCCGCCCCGCGTTGAGAACCTTACCGCGTCGCTGGAGGGCGCGCAGATTCACGTGCGTTTCCGCGCAGAAGATGGATTCTCCGCCATCAAGCGCGCCGAATATTCGGTCGATGCCGGCGAGTGGAAATACGTCGAGCCCGTGGGCCAGCTCTCCGACGCGAAGGTCGAAGACTACGACTTCATGGCTCCTCTCAGTCCAGGGAGCGGCGCCGGGAACGACGCTTCCTCGGAGCATGTAGTCGTCGTGCGCGTCTACGACAAGTACGACAACCTGGGCGCGGCCAAGACGTTGATCAGAGGAAAATAAACTAACAGCCGATGCGGTCGCCGAAGCCACGGGAAGTCTGTCATTGCCCGGAGTTCGTCTTCGCTTCCACTCCTTCCTCGATCCTGGAACTCTTAATCGCAGTTAACTCCCCTGCGTGGCGAAGTTCCGGGAATATCCACGCCCACAACGCGATCACCACCAGCGTTCCAATTCCACCCAACACCACCGCCGGAACCGTGCCAAACCATTGCGCCGTTACTCCGGACTCGAACTGCCCAAACTCGTTCGACGTCCCAATGAAAATCATGTCGACCGCGGTCACGCGCCCGCGCATTTCATCCGGTGTCGCGAGCTGCGTGAGCGTGGCGCGGATGATCACGCTGACCATGTCGCTCGCCCCCAGCAGCAGCAGCGCGATCAACGACATCGTCAGGCTGTGCGACACGCCAAAGATAATCGTGAAGATTCCGAATCCCGCCACCGACCACAGCAGTGTCGGCCCAGACCTCCCGCGCAGCGGCCAATGCGCCAGCAGCACCGCCATAATCGCCGCGCCCACTCCCGGAGCGGTGCGCAGCAATCCCAACCCCCACGGCCCCGTGTGCAGAATCTCGCGCGCATACACCGGCAGCAGCGCAACCGCTCCCCCCAGCAACACGGCAAACAAATCCAGCGAAATCGCGCCCAGTATCAGCTTCTTGCTCCAGATGTAATGCAGCCCGGCAAACACGGTCTTGAAGGTCATCGGCTCGCGCGGACGCGCCTTCACCTCCGGCTTGATGCTGGCCTTAATATAGAATGACGACACGGTCGCGCCTATGGCCGTCAACATGGCGATGCCGTAAACCACCGACGGCCCGCGAAACGCCGCATAAAGAATCCCACCAAACGAAGGTCCGAGAATTGTCGCCGCCTGAAAAATGCTCGCGTTCCACGCCACCGCGTTCGGGAAGTGTTCTGGCGAAACCAACTGCGGCAGGATTGATCGGCTGGCCGTGCTGTTAAACGATCGCACCACTCCGATCAGCACCAGCACCACGTAGATAGCAGTTATCGAGGGCACGCCGCGCTCGGCCAGCGCCAGCAGCAATGCGAAGCAGACCGCATAACCCGCATAGCAAACCGACAGCACGTGCCGCCGTTCGAATCGATCCGAGGCGTGCCCGGAAATCGGAAACAGCAGAATCGCCGGCAGAAACTGCGCCAGCCCCACATACCCAAGATCGAGCGGCCGCTTGGTGATCTCGTAGACTTGCCATCCCACGGCCACGGCCTGCATCTCGACCGCCGCGACAATCAAAAACCGCGCGATCTGAAACACCACGAATCCGCGATGCGTGAAGGCGGCGCGTCCGGCTCTGGCGTCGGCAGTGGCAGGCATGAACTATTTACTGTGCCACAGAATGCTGAGGATATGCAGACGAACTATGTGGGACGGACCATGTGGGACGGAGTATGTGGGACGGAGCATGTGGGACGGACACTCCTGTCCGTCGCCTTTGATCTTGATCTTGTTCTTGCTCCTGTCCTCAGTTCTTGCTATTACCGTTGATTTTCGCTTGCTCAGTCCTGCGGCTCTCATGCCACCAGCGGAGCATTAGCAATCCCCGCAGTCCCAAACACTCTCCGATACCTCTCAACCTCCGCCGCCGGCCCCAGCGCCTTCGAATAATTATCCGAGAGCTTCACCGCCGGCCGCCCTTCAACACTCGAAACCTTGCAGATCAGGCTGATCGGATCAAAGCCTCCGCCATCGTTGGGATTGCATCCCCGAAAATCATTGGTCAGCAGCGTGCCCCACCCGGCGCTGAATCGGACCCGCCGCCCCGGCGTCCACCTGTCGCGGTCCTCGAAGTCGGCCGCGCTCAAAAAATCCTCAGGCCCCGCGCCCTGCGCCAGCGTTCCTCCGAAATACGCATGCAGCCCCAGGATCGCGTCCACATCCAGCGTGTCCGACGCGATCAAGCGTTTCTCCCGCGGATCCCGCCCGCGCGCCTTCAGCCACGCAATATATTCATCCCCTGCGATATACGGATCTTTGCTGTCCACGCGCTGCCCGGTCCAGTCGGCCACCCAATCCGGTGCGCCCGCGAGAAACTGCGTAGTCCCAAACGTATCCGGCAGCATCACCCGGAGCGCCCCTTCATACGTCTGCTGCCACAACTCCAGCACGCGATACTGCGAAGCTTTCAGCGCCACGTCATCGGGCGCGAGCGCGGCCATCACCATGGGAATCTCATGCGCGTTAGTTCCAATCGCTTCCAGATCGTGCTTGTGTGCTAGGAACGCGTTCGACGTCCCGATAAAACTGTTCCCCAGATTAGCGGCCATGGCTCCGACCACATATTCCTGCCACAGAAAACTGTGCCGCCGTCGCGTTCCAAAGTCGGCTACGCTTAATCCCGGCACGCCGCGCAGCCGCTCGATCTTGTTCCACAACTTTGTCTTCGCCCGCGCGTATAAAATGTCGAGCCCGAATTCACTCAGCGTTTTCAACTGCGCCCGCGTCTTCAACTCGTCGATAATCGCCAGCACGTACAATTCCCACATAGTCGTTTCGATCCACGTGCCTTCGAATGTCAGGTGGATCTGCGCGTTGCGCACCGACAGTTGATAATCCGACAGCCGGAAATCGCGCTCCAGCCATTCCAGAAACGCCGGCTCGAAAATTCCCCGGCGCCCGTAAAACGTATTTCCAGCCAGCCACACCAGTTCCGACTTTCGAAACCGTAGTCCCCGCACGTGCTGCAGCTGCACCTTGAGTTCTTCAATGTGAATTATGTCGGCCATGCGCACCGCCGCATGCCGGTTGATCAGCGAGAACTCCACGCGCGTGTTGGGGAAATGTTTCCAGATAAACTGCAGCATCAGCAGCTTGTAGAAATCCGTATCGAGCAGCGACCGCACCACTGGATCCAGTGCCCAGTTGTGGTTATGCGCGCGCTCTGCAAAGTTGACGATCATGATTGACGATCGGGTAAGGAAAGCGGTATTTACCGCCGGAAGATGGCAGTCTAGCAGGTTGCCGCAGCGCGTCGCGCGATCTGGAAATCAGCCCTTCAAAAACGCCCTTCGAACCTAGCTCTCCGCGCCCACGAATTTCGGCTCCAGCCCTTCGAAGACTTCCTCCGCCCGCCGCAACGCATCCTGCACGTTGTCGCAGATATTCTCCGCCCCGATGACTTCCGCGAACTCCGCCTGATGAATCAACTGCGCCGGCTGCTCCCGCGCTCCACATAGAATCAGCGTTCGTTTGCTCGCGTGCAGTTGCCGGGCAACTCCTTCGATGGCGAACAACCCGGTCGCGTCGAGTGCCGTCATGTTCCGCAGCCGCAGTATGACCACCGGCGGCAACGTATGCAGATCCTCGGTCACCCGGGAAATCTTGTCCGTAGCTCCAAACAGAAACGGCCCGTGAATGCGGAAGATGGTGCAAAAATACGGAATGTCCTTGCCCTGCAGAATATGCACCCGGCCGTCTTCCACATAGTCGTCAGTTACCTGTGAAACGGTCGTAGTCGCGGCCACGCGGCTGATGAATAGCAGCGCCGCCAGAATCATCCCCGCCTCGACGGCGACGGTTAAGTCGGCAAAAACGGTCAGCGCAAACGTGACCAGCCAGATGCTGATGTCGGTCTTGGTCAGCTTCAGCAGTTGCGGAATCTCCCGCCACTCGCCCATGTTGTAGGCGACGACCATCAAGATTCCAGCTAGCGCCGCCATCGGAACATAACTCACCAGCGGTGCCGCAAACAGCAGAATGCACAGCAGCGTGAGGGCATGAATCATTCCCGCCACCGGCGTCTGCGCCCCCGCGCGAATATTGGTCGCCGTCCGCGCAATCGCTCCCGTAGCCGGCAACCCGCCAAACATCGGCGAGAAAATATTGGCCACGCCCTGTCCAATCAACTCGACGTTGGGATTGTGCCTGTCATTACTCATGCGGTCGGCGACCACCGCCGACATGAGCGATTCAATCGCGCCCAGCATGGCCACCGTGAATGCCGGCCCCAGCAGCCCGTGAATCAAGTCCGTGCGAAACCTCGGAATCTGCCAGTGCGGCAGCCCGCCCGGAATGCCTCCAAACCGCGTCCCAATTGTCTCCACCGGCAGCCGGAAAAAGTAAACCGCGCAAGTTGCCAGCAGCAAAGCCACAATCGGTCCTGGAATGCGCGGCGACAACGACCTGCAAATGATCAGCGTCAGCAGCGTAAACACGGCCAGCGCCGCAGCTTCGAACGAAAGCGTATGAAAATTCCCCGCCAGCGCCTCCATGCGCAGCCAGAACACTCCCGGGACTTTTTCCAGATGCAGCCCGAAAAAGTCTTTCACCTGCGTACTGGCGATCAGCACCGCAATCCCGTTCGTGAATCCAATCACCACCGGCCGCGGAATAAACTTCACCGCCGTCCCCAGCCCGGTGACGCCCATGATCACCAGCAACACGCCGGCCATCACCGTACACATGAACAGCCCATCCACCCCATGCACCGCGACAATCCCCGCCACCACCACGACGAAAGCTCCCGTCGGTCCGCCAATCTGCATCTTCGACCCGCCCAGCGCTGAAATCAGAAACCCTGTGACGATCGCGCAATAAATTCCCGCCTGCGGCGTCAGCCCCGAAGCGATCGCAAACGCCATGGCCAGCGGCAGGGCCACCAGCCCCACGGTGACTCCTGCAATCAAATCCAGCACAAATTTATGCCGGTCGTAGTCGCGAAGACAGATCACCGACTTCGGAAGCCAATTGTCGTTCAAGGAAATACGGGCCATCTTTCCATTATCGTCCCACCAGCGGGAATCCGGTAGATGACCGATGTGCGGCCGGCGTATCGCAAAAGCGCCCCAGCAGTCCTGCCCAGGTTTTAGTCGCCGGTGGATAATGTAGAAGTGCCGTTCACCCTAGCCCACGCAGCTGCCGCTCTCCCGTTTCGACGCTGGCGCTTTGTTGTTCCTTCCGCCTTGGTCGTCGGTACATTCGCACCTGATTTCGAGTATCTTCTTCGCCTCTCGCCGCGCGGCCGCTTCGGACACACGCTGATCGGCTCTTTCGTTCTGACCCTTCCGCTAGCGCTGCTGGTTCTGTGGATCTTCCACGCTTTCGTCAAGGTGCCGGCGGCCATGCTACTGCCGGAAGCAATTCGGCGCAGGCTGCCCAATGATCTCGATAAGTTCCGCTTTGGCGGTACCGCAAGGTTCGCTCTAATCGTCGCCTCAATTCTCCTGGGCATCGCAACCCATCTGCTGTGGGACTCGTTCACCCATTCGACCACGTGGCCTTATCGCCACTGGCCAATACTCCGAAAACCGTTCACGATGCCCATCGTAGGGCCGCTTCCGCTCTACAAACTCCTCCAACATGGGAGCACTATCGTCGGAATCGGAATTCTTTCAGTATGGTTGGTGCACTGGTACCGCACCACTCAGCCATCCTCCGATCTCAGGGCGTCGCTGCCGGCGGGGCGAAAGGCCGCTGTGATTGCCGTTGTCACGACCGTCGCAGTTGTCGGGTCCATCACGCGAGCGGTTATCGGGATCGGCATGCCAATGGGACATTTCTATTTCAACAAGTTCGTCGTTCAAGCCGTGGTCACGGCGATGGCTCTAGTCTGGTGGCAGCTGGTTGCGTACGGATTTGCAGCCAGGTTTGCCGTAACACAGCGCCAGCTATAATCCGACTTGGCTGAAAGCTGAGAGCTGACAGCTGAGGGCTGACATCTGAAGCTCAATGAGATTCGAACTCTTCATCGCGACCCGCTACCTGCGTGCAAAAAGAAGACAGGCCTTCATTGGCATCATCACCGGCATATCCGTCGCCGGAGTCGCCGCTGGCGTCGCCTCCCTCGTGGTCGCCATGGCCATCACCAACGGATTTCGCCAGGACCTCCAGCAACGCCTCCTCGGCTCGACCTCCCACATCACCCTGCAGCGCATCGCCGATGATGGCATCCACGACTGGCCCGCCCTCATGGACCGCCTATCCCAGCAGCCGCACGTCGTGGCCGCCGCTCCCGCCATCTTCGAACAAGTGCTGATCTCGCGCGGTCCTCGTGCCCGCGGCGCCGTCCTCAAAGGCATGATCCCCAAATACGAGCGCACAGTCGGAGACCTGTTAACCACAGTTAAGGAAGGTTCAGCCGCTGAACTGGAAGATGCTCATGTGAGCGCGGCCGCCTCGCCCCCGCAGCCAGCCGCCACCGATGCCGAAAAAGAATCTTCCGACTCCCTCGCCGCCGTCCAGCAGCGCCTCTCCGCCATGCCTCCGATCGTCCTCGGCAAAGACATGGCCGACAATCTCGGCGCGAGGGTTGGCGACCCCGTGCTCGTCACCAGCCCGCAAGGCGAACTCACCCCCTTCGGCATGGTGCCCAAATACAACCGCTTTCGCGTCGTCGGAATCTTCAACTCCGGCTTCTTCGACTACGACTCCAGCTGGGCCTTCGTGCGATTGTCCGA